>ERZ781398.2765-NODE-2765-length-14364-cov-4.569152_pt1 | contig 14364 bp, 17 predicted proteins | sample MGYA00433077_ERZ781398 | MGnify/ENA primary metagenome ERZ781398 (study PRJEB29847, sample SAMN06458254) | wastewater metagenome | isolation source: Wastewater bioreactor | place: South Africa: Cape Town | study: EMG produced TPA metagenomics assembly of the... | reverse complement strand
GTTCATCGTTTATATTCTCGTCAGAAACAATTGAATCAACACTCGTAGAATAATTTATCATCGGTTTTGTTTTTTGATAATTTATGAAGAGAAAATATAAATTTATATATTTTGTCCCGAAGACAAAAGAAAAGAAAAACGAACACAAAAAAGAAAGAACTACTATAATGTAAAGCGGGGTTGTTGGTCTAGAATTCGATTGAGAATAGAAACGTTTTTCATCATTTAATATTCGAGTTGATGAAGAATAGCTCGTAGGAAATCTTGTTGAGTGGCATAACCACCAATATCTCGTGTTTTTATACGTTGTTGTTTAATAACATTCGAAATAGCAGATTCGATTCGTTGAGCTGCCGCATCTGAAAAAAATCAAATAAATACAAAAACAAATCAAACAAGCACAAGAAAAAACTCGTTTACCGAGATGAAGATATTGAAGTAAATGAACACCACATAATAACATCGCTGTTGGATTAGCAATATTTCTGCCAGCACCGGTTAAAAACGGATGTCTCGCTCCCTGAAAGAAATAATTTGTTTTTTTTCCTTTATTTTTGTGAAATATCGAACACAAACCGGTTCAAAAATGGCAACATCAGTTGAATAAGATTCTCCGGCGACCATACCGGCACCTCCGACTAATCCAGCGGCTAAATTCGAAACAATATTGCCGTAAAGATTCGGTGCAACAAGTACATCGAATTGTTGAGGTTTAGAAACCAGTTGCATGCATGTATTATCAACAATCATAGTTTCTAATTTAATATTCGGATATAGAGCGGCTACTTCTCGACATGATTCAAGAAAAAGACCATCACCAAGTTTCCTAGATAAATCAAAAGAGATTTAGTCGATTGTTTGAACTCAACAAACTACAACGAACATAATATTAGCTTTATGAACGGCAGTGATCTTCTTTCGGTTGAATTTTGTGGCGAAATCAAATGCAAATTTTGCGATACGTCTTGAATTTTCGTAAGTCGTAATTTTCAATGATTCAACAACACCACGTACAGACTAAATATTTCATAGACAATGAAAACAATGTGCAAAATAAATCAACGAAAAGTTTTACTTCATGTTCAAGTGCGCTATATTCTCCTTCAGTTTGTTCACGTATAACAATAAAATCAATATTTTGATGACGAAGTTTAAGACCAGGTACAGTTTTTATACGAACAACGTTTGCATAAAGATCTAATGCTCGTCTTTACACAAAAAAAAGATAATCAATTTTCTTAAAATTCTACGTATTTCTCCTACCTAATCTTCATATTTAAAGACATTAAATCACCACCTTCACTAATAGCTGGTGTCTACAACACAAATCGAATTCTTTCGATCCGATATTCATCTCAAATGATGTCCTACTGTCAATATGCCTTTCATTCCGACACGGTTACGTTTAAATGAAGCAACAATATCAGCCAATGATGAAGATCGACCAGGCATTAACTCACTAGAAGAAGAAAAAAAAACGAAATCGAATTTCAATTTCTTCGTCGTCGTCATCATCAAACAAACCTTGCGAGTAATTCATCGAATTCAATCGGTGCACCAACTGCATTGAATACCTCTCGAACACATAACATCAATTCCGGTCCAACACCATCGCCTGGAACAACTGTCACATGATATTTATGCGATTCACTGAGTTTCTCAGCGGCTGACTAAATTCAAATTGAGATTCACTCTTTTTTGTTTTCTTGTTTGTTTAAATCAATAACTTACTGTGGCTGTTGCTACTGTACGTATTTGCTAGAACGAGAGAGAGGAAAAAAACAACAACAATAATAGATTTGACGAGCAAAACATTTCTATATTTACATCGAGATTTTTACGTAAAAGTGTACCAACAACAGTCGGTTGAATTCGACGAAATAGAATTGATGTCATTCTTGTCTTGAAAAACTAACCTGATCGAAATAATAAGAAGAAAAACAGTTTTTACACTAGTTCAAAGGATGCTGTAGCGAATCGAATTTTCCTATTGGTTGCTTTTACTGACAAACAAAAACATGGCAATTTCAATGTTTAGTACGACTAAGAAATGATTGTTGTTGATTTTTAATAAATGTAAAAATAAAACAAACGAACTATTGAATTGTTCAATTGAAATCGAAATATCTTATGGAAAATCCGATCGATAACTAAGGACAACTATCGATAACGGCTGTGTCTATTGAAGAAAATGAGAGATATAACATGGATTAGTGGACAATACTATTATTTGATGACAATGATCGAAAAAAAACCGATGAACGTCTAGTAATTATTTTTAGATCGTAGAAAAATGGAACGTTTTATGCGTAATATGGGTCTTGGGCAATTGCCTCGAGATTTACAAGGTGCTGGAACTCAAGGCGATACGCCCATGGTCGATACAGCTGAACAAGTTTATATCTCATCTTTATCTCTTCTTAAAATGCTTAAACATGGTCGTGCTGGTGTACCCATGGAGGTCATGGGGTACGATGTTAATCTTCATTTGAATCGTTTCGATCATTTATTTCTAATTTAGTTTGATGTTAGGTGAATTCGTTGATGATTATACAGTTCGTGTCATAGATGTCTTTGCTATGCCTCAATCAGGTACTGGTGTTAGTGTTGAAGCTGTTGATCCTGTTTTTCAAGCTAAAATGCTCGATATGTTGAAACAAACCGGTCGACCTGAAATGGTCGTCGGATGGTATCACTCTCATCCTGGTTTTGGCTGTTGGCTATCAGGTGTAGATATCAATACTCAACAGAGTTTCGAAGCTTTAACTGAACGTACAGTCGTATGTTTTTTGGACTATTGAATTGAAAAACAAAAAAAGAAAATCTCGTTTTAGGCAGTCGTTGTTGATCCTGTTCAAAGTGTTAAAGGCAAAGTTGTTATCGATGCATTTCGTTTGATTAATCCAAATCTATTCGTTCTTGGACAAGAAGCTCGTCAAACAACATCCAATCTTGGCCATTTAACAAAACCATCGATTCAAGCATTAATTCACGGTCTTAATCGTCATTATTATTCAATCTCAATTAACTATCGTAAGAATGAATTAGAACAAAAAATGCTATTAAATTTACATAAGAAATCATGGATCGATGGTTTAACAATTCAAGATTTTACTCAACATAATGAACAAAATGCTAGTGTTGTTAAACAGATGCTTGATCTATCGAAAAATTATATTAAATCATTAGAAGAAGAAGAAAATATGACAGCCGAACAATTAGCTATAAGAAATGTCGGTAAACAAGATCCAAAACGTCATTTAGAAGAAAATGTCGATGATTTAATGACAACAAATATTGTTCAATGTCTCGTTGCAATGATGTCCTTAGTCGTATTCAAATAGACAACATTAACAATCTGAATATCGAATTTTTCTTTTCCTTGTTGTTTTATTATGATTCATCATTTTCTTTTGTCCTGTTCTTTTCTTCAAACATACCCAACAAAACGATAAGGTTAGAGTCAATTTGACGCAAAAGTTTTATTTCAATAAAAAAAAAACGCAAAACGAACAATAACAACCTACTCAATATTCATAACTATTCAGGTGACTCATCAAGTACTCACAACTAACAGCAACTTGTTTATCGTTTTACTCATATCGAATGTCTTTTTTTTCTTCGTTCGGCAGTTTATTATATTCATCCATCTGTCTCTTTCTTACAAATTTTACTACATAATTGCACATATTTCAGTTCGTTTTCTTTCGACAACAACGAAAATGGAATGGTATACAATTGTAATCGTTGGTCTCATTGTACTTTTGATTTTTTTATTGGGAATTTTACTGGCATTTTTACTCTCGGGGAAACGTTGTACGATTTCAATTCAACAACGACGACCAAATCAAGAGCTAACCAAAATGAAACAGGAACAAGAAGAAAAAGAACAAAAAAAATTGAGTTCGAAAATGAAACGAGCTTTTGGCTCATCGTCAAAAGTCGAACAGCCTGTCGAACCGATTCAAGATGTTAAAACACTTGAATTCTCGTTTCAATTAGGTTCAAATGACAAGCAAAACCAACAAATTACAACAATCAATGAAAAACTCGACGAACCATTAGAGAGAAAACGTTTGACCCAAAAAGAACGCGACGAACGCTTAAAACGACGAGAAGAAATTCGACAAAAATATAAACTCTAAAATCTTTGACAGAATAAATTGTCTATTATTTATCTAACAGCCATTCTTTAAAGAAATAATTACTATTCAAATCCATTTGCATAAGAAATAATATACAACTATTTAGTTTCGCAGAAACAAAAAGAAGTTCAAACGAACAATGCTTTTTAATTCATCGGTTAATTTGACATTAGTTTTAACAATAAAAGCAGATTTCTAGTGCATTATTATTCAGTCTAACGAACAGTTAACCTTAAATAGGATCCATATGTGTGCATGATCTGCATCTTAGATTTTTATCATTTGTTTGTTCATTAGGAATGTGTCATTCCACTAATTTCATAATTCACATTTGTTCGAACACAATCGATGATGCTATCCACTTGATTTTCATTTCTGTTGTTTTTTTTCTTTCCATTGAAAATCACATACTTAACAAGGTGCTAGAAATCGGTACTCTTACATTCACGGTCTATTACACTCATTCGTAAATCATTGAAGCAGATTTGAAAGGTTTTCGAAAATAGAGAAATCATTTTATTCTCTCTCTTTGGATGACGAGAAACAACAAAACATCGACCCACGCGCACGACAAGCTTTGCAGCTGCCTTCGACTGTTTGATTTCAATGCCGACAACAGAACGTTGATATGGTCACGCAGAGAGCAAGTCAGCGAGAACTATAACAAAAAAAAGAGAGACACGATCATTCGCTTTATTCTCTTTGTTTTTCTTCTGATAAGAGAAAAGCATTTGTCTAGCGCGACACATTCATATTCAATAGCAGAGATTTTCTTTTGTAAAAAAAACACGATTTGATTAGCCGTTGACAAGATGTTTCCAATTTACTTATCGTTCAGATCAAACGATCTAATTGAAATTTGCAAGTTCGATCGATCGATAGTTAGTTTTGTGCTATTCGAAAATTAAGAATATTGTTTTTCTCGTTTTGGTTTAATTGAATATCAGGTGTGAGAAATGATCATAATCAGTATGATGATCCCGTTGTTATTGCAAACAATTTTGTGTTAATCCTGATTGGAAAAAAAATCGTGATGATGACGACGACGACAGTCATCTTGATTAGGATGCTCGTCATTGAAAAAGAGAAAATCTATTCACTCATTTCTTTTTCTAGTTTCATTTTCGACGCACCAGGGTGCCTTGTACATACATTGCTGCTGCAGTTGTTGTTGTTGTTGTTGTGCATACCGTTGCAAGCAACAATTCGAGACTAGGTGATTAGTGTTCAAGTACCCATGAAGAGAGAAGAGATTCGATAGAATATTGAAGAAGAAAACTCATTCGCTTACATCATCGATATGATTGAGAATATTTCGTGCAGATTTTTCTTTTCAGGTGAATGAATTGCTCAAATCGATGAATTCGTTTTGTTTTTTCATTGGACGAAGAAAATCGATTCGAAATAATTACAAAACACATATGGAGAAAACAAAATTCACCAATCAGTCAATAACGCAGAGCCAATGAGAAATCAGTTGACATTCTTTTTCTTTTCTTCTCTTTCTCTCTCTCTCTCTCTCTCTCTCGTTCTTTCTGTGGAACTAGTAAAAAAAAGACACAAATGAAAGTGCACGCATGCGATTTGTGCATTATTCATTCAGACCAGTGAAGAGACCATTCATCGTTGTGCATTAGTAGTAATGTCTCTTTCTTTTTTTCTCTTCTCTTCTCATCTCACTTTTTCCATCGTTCTTTTTTTTATCGTCATTTCTTTCTTTTTTTACTTAACCTGCTGTTGCTCCTTTTTCTTTTCTCTTCTCGCTCGTGTTCGTTTTACTGACACGATAGTCTGCAGGTGGTTCTTCCTTTCTTTAGTTTAATTCTCGACCTATTACGTTCTCGTAAAGGCATCAGCAAGTTAAACAAAGATAAGATTCATTCAGTCAGGTAATTGGAAAGAGTTCGCGCTGATGAAGATGTTCGACGTTCCTATTGACCAACTGACGCCGAAATCAAGGCGAATAATCAAGAGCTACGTGCAACAGCTTATCTAATATCTGTCTATTAAATACGCGTTGGCACGAAAGAAAAACGTAAATAGTTTTTTCTTCTTGTTATTTGCAGATCTCTATGATGATGTCAAAGTCTCATACAAATGAATTGAAATTTTCCATTCAAAATCTTATTGATACAAAAAGTAAATCGTCAGAATCAACTCGAACAAAAAATCAATCATTGAAATGTTTAATGATCAATAATAATCAACCATCGACGGCACATCCCATACCGATGATAAAACCGAAAGTACCTCATCCATGTTGGTCATTTTTTTCTCAATTAACAAACAATAAAAATCTCAATCATAATAATCTTCCATTTAATTCATCGTTAATATTTTTAAATAAAATGAATCAAGTTTGGGAACATTTTCAACGTACACAAATTTCACCATCAATGACGACAACAACGACGACGACGACAGAAAATTATGATGGTTCAGATGAAGAAATCAATATGGAAACATCATCATCATCCATACGACAACATCGAAATGATGACGATGAAGATGATGATGAAAGTATCGACGATGATGAGGATGATGAAGTAGAAGAAGGTGAATGTTCAACGAGTACTGGTGAAAAACATCATACAAGATCGAACAGTGATGAAAATGATAAACTTAAAAATTATCCATGTACACAATGTGGAAAAGTAGGATTAATCAAAACGATAAGATTTCATGGTTTTTAATATGATTTTAGGTATTTACTGCTCAATATAATTTAGTTCGACATATGCCAGTGCATACAGGCATTCGACCATTTGTTTGCAAGGTTTGTGGAAAAGGTTTTCGTCAAGCATCGACTCTTTGCCGTCATAAAATCATTCATACATCTGAAAAACCTCATGCTTGTCGAATCTGTGGCAAAGCTTTTAACCGTTCGTCAACATTGAATACACACATGCGTATACATCAAAATTTTAAGCCTTGGGTATGTTCATCTATCTCATCAAATCAATTCATCGAAATAACTATTTGCCAATTTAGATATGTGAATTTTGTGGCAAAGGTTTTCATCAAAAAGGCAATTGGAAAAATCACAAACTAACGCATTCGTCAACAAAACAGTATCAATGTTCCATCTGTTCAAAAGTAACCAATCATTGAGCGTGGAAATATTTTTATTTTTCTTCTCTTTCATAGGCTTTTCATCAAGTGTATAATCTTAAATTTCACATGTATACTCATTCAGAGATCAAACCATATTCGTGTATGATTTGTTCGAAAGGTTTCTGTCGAAATTTTGATCTGAAAAAACATGTGCGAAATGTTCATGTCAGTTCGACGAGTACAAATGGTGTTTCACAAAGAAATCTCGAACATTGCGAAGATGATGACGATGACATCGATGATGAAGATATCGATGAAGAGGATGATTGTCATTAGCACATGATTTTTCAGATAAAATATATATATTAAAACATTACAATTTCTTTTGTTTTCTTTTTCATTTAATCCTTTTTTTTGTATCTTGATGTGTGTGTGTGTGTACTGATCGAGAGAAATAAATATATTTGCGTGTGTATATGTATTAATCGAAGTCACTTAACCAATTAATCGAGTCCGAACACGCGACAGACGAAACAAATGGTCTAATGCTGTTTTACATTCTATGCCTGCCGAGAGGAAACTGAAGCGATAATTAGGGAGGGTGGAGATTTTGTATTCTCCTCTTAACATACGTTTCTTTGTTGTTGTATTGTATTTTAAACAACTACTCATCCTTCCTCCCACCCTCCTCCTCCTCCAATCATTAAATCCAGGCAACGTTCATCAACATTTTTCTCGATAGGTAAATTTAATTCTCAGAAAGAGAAAAAAAACAGCAGAAGCCTGCAGGCGAAATGTACATCCGTTTATTCTGGTTTTGTCTCTCTTTTTCTAAAAGTTACTTTATGCTTTTAAAAGATGATCCATTCATTGCGTGACAAAAATGAAGAAAAACATTCATCGAACTCGATTACAATCAGTTATTTCTCTCTCTCTCTCTCTCTATTCATTGGATATGGTTGAAGAGGTACTTATCGACGACAAAATCAGTTCCATAATGTACACTCCTCCTCCGACATTCTTTTCATATTTCAAACAGCTTTTTGTTTCTTAATAGGATCTTTTGCTTAACCTCATTTCCACTTGACAACACTTGAACACAACAACGAGAATAAATTGAGAAAAAAAAATGTTCATCATTAGCTTAAACGAGTTTACAAATTGGCTCCCTTGTGATTTCTTTTCAATCTATCGGCATGTTCAAAACTGATTCGAAAGAGAAATAAGTTTAGTTTATTTCAATTTTATTATGGCAAAATGAAAAAAAAAAGAAGTAAAGAAACAAACGCACACGCACACACACAAAGAAAAATACTACACGCATCCCCAAAAAATATTTTCTTTGTCATAGTTTTCACATTTTTATTGCCTTGAAAGAAAAAACGAGAAAACTAGATCTATTCTCCGGCCCCAACCTGTGTGTCCCAATTGTATACAAAAGTCAAATATCACATATCTACGAAGCATAAATTGGCAATAAATCTCGCTGAATTTCATGATCACCATGTTTTACGCCGAGCCATTCGTTACATGGGAATAAAATCTTCTCATCTGTTTCCATATTAATAACTTCAACTTTGTCAAGAAACCAATCTGCATTGAAAAATCCACTATTATCATGTTCGATATGCAGTTTTTCTAATTGGCCTAAATCTAAACATTCGATGACGAATTCATCGACTTGTCTACGTTCGAATAGATTTCGTCCTTTTTGTTTCAATGGTCGTTTGCCTGTATCGCCTAATGTACCATAGAGAATAATCGATACATTGGCATCTGTACCCGCTTCCGCGACATCGCCTGTATGTACAATGATTTTGTAGTTTATTGTTCGACGATGACGTTGTTTCGAAACGCGATCTTCTTCTTTATTTTGACAATCGAATTCATCGCCTCGATTATTAATTTCGATCCATTTTCGAATGGGAAATTCGTACATTGTGCCTGTTGATGCGTCCGTAACATTGATTTGAGATACATGCCAAAAAGCTTGTCGATCTTCGTATGATGGAAGTGGATGATCACGTCGTTCTTCGTGACCAACGATTATTTGCGTTAATTCGCCCAATGATCGACTTTCAAATGTAAATCGATCGGTTTTTCCACTAGACAACAAAAAAGAGCAGATTCAATTGATTTCCATTCGAAAAAAAAAATGTTTGTTTTTGTTTTTACTTTCGTAAGATTTTCTTCTGTGGTGTATTTTTGAAATAGAATTTCTCCGAACGTTTCTTCTTGCCAATTAAAATAACCCAACCATTTTGCGTTGTACCTGCATCTCGTTTGTCCGATGTTGTTACTTCAATTTCATAGGAAACCCTTCCGCCCGGTGTTGTCGAACCACGTCGACTTGTATTCGATGAATTTTCATCACAAACAAGTTCTCGTACGATTTGTTTGTCGTCTTTCTTCGATGACAACCATTTATTACATGGAAACTTGTAATGTTGTCCGGTTTGCGTGTCTTCAACTAGAACATATTCTAAATGCCACGAACTTTTCATAAATGCTGAATCATCATGTCGAATACGTAGTTTAGTTAATTCGCCGAGACTCAAGATATTTTCGAAGAGAAATTCATCATCATGATTACGTTCGAATTTATTTCGATGTTTACTCGAATGTTTCAATTCTAATTCGCCACTATCACCCGTTTCGCCAAAAAGAGTCACAAATACATTCGAATCACAGCCGGCGCCATCGATATCACTTGTTTTCGTCACAATACGATAGGTTGTTTCTTTAATCAATGCTTGACCATCTTTCGATATCGGCAAATCTCGATGATAGTCGGTCTCAGCTGAGATCCAATCCATGAGACCAAAGAAATATGAACGTGGTCGTTCGTTTGCTCTTGTTTGTTTTATAAGTTCGATATTTTCCAAGAACCATTTACTTCGCGCTTTTTTACCTTTGGGAATGATTCGTGCACGGATTTTCAATGGTTTACCAACATCATCTAATTCGATTTGAAAACGATCGATTTTGCCTCGTTCAAAATTGCCTTCATCTTTACGAATAATATGTTCGGACGATGAACCATTAACACCGAATAATTTCAAGCCAACATCACAATCGCAACCCGCATGTTCAACATCGCCCGTATAGATCGTTACTTCGTATGGAATTACTACACGAAACAAAACAAAGATTGTTGATGATGTTTGTAGATTTTGAACTTACGTGGTCGATAGGATGATTGATTTCCACTTTGAACTTGAAGTCGACGTTTTGTTCGTCCATCGCTTTTGTTCTTGGCTAACCATTGATGACAATCGAAATAATACGCACGGCCATTCGTTGGCATTTCAATGCGAATGCCATCGATGTACCAACTATCGTCATCTGTTTGACCATCGTGTTCAATTTCGACGACGTCCAATTCGCCGATGTCTCTTGCTTGAATAGAAAATGTATCGACATTGCCCGGTTCGAAACGTCGACGTTGCATTAATTTCAATGGAATTAAATTCGTTTTCTGACCCTTTTGACCAAACAAACGAATGTAAGCATTCGCCGATGTTCCGGCATCGGATGCTTGGCCTGTTGTTATGCGAATTGTGTACGGTATTGTATCGCCAGTTTGATCACGTGCTTCTTCATCTTCGGCAATACTTGTCATGAGATTTTTACGTTGACCTGCACGGAATGGTTCGTTTTTACTATCGACAGATGTTAAACTCGCTTTGGAACCACCGATCGATCGAGGAACGGAACCAACGCTACTCATCGAACCTTGATAATCCTTTAAAAAGAAAATTGCTTTCAGAGAACTATTTGTCGTCATTGATTTGATTTACTTTTTCGTATAGAGTTCGTTCGATTTTCTTGTCTCCTTTGGATTTTGATAGCCATTGTTCACAATGAAAAACATAAGTTTTAATATCATCAACGACTTCGACACGTTCCAACAGCCAATCGGCATTCATAACTCCGCTATTATCATGTCGAATTTTTAGTTTATAAATATCTCCTAAATTGGCACACTCGATTTTAAATCGATCCATTTGTTTTCGTTCGAATTTATTCGTATGCGTTTCAGATTTCGATAGTTCACGTTCGCCTGTATCACCTTTATCGCCAAATATCGTACAATAGACATTTGCATCTGTTCCAGCACCGAATTTATCGGCCGTATAAACATCAACAACATACTGTTTCACTAAAAGAAAGAACGAGAAAAACAAAAAATTATATAAAAAATATTGAAAACGATCGTTTTTTTACTGTCTAATCGATCTCGAACGTCTTTTTCTTTCACTCTCAATTGGCCATCTCTGGTTAGTTTTTCTTCGATAACTTTATCGGGTACGAGTTCACGAATAATTTGTCGATCGTCTTCGTTCTTAGCAAACCAACGATTGCATGGAAAAACGTACGTGCTCGTCTTTTGATTGTCGAGTAGACGACGAATTTCAACACGATCTAAATGCCAAGCCGCACCTGAAAACAAAACACGTTTAGTTCCAAAATTGATCAGCAAATCCAGTGAAATCGTTTACCGAAACCACTATTGTCGTGACCGATGCGAATTTTTGTGATTTCTTCTCCGACATCTTCGAGTTCAGGTACAAATACGTCGGTGGAACCAGTCTGGAATTTGCCTTTGCGTTCGGTTTTACTGCATAAAGTTACTTGACCAGTTGTTTTCTCTTCGCCATAGATTTCAATGAATACATTCGCATCTGTTCCTGCATTGGACAATTTCGATGTGTAAATTTTGATTTCATACGGAATATCTATTCGAAACAAACGACAAAAAGACTCGATATCGAAGAAATTGAAATGAGATTTTATCTACGTGGTTGATAGATTTCTGTTGCTTTCTCTTGTGGATAAAGTTCGACTTCTAATTCATGATTTCCTTTCGATTTACTAAGCCATTTTCCACATGGAAATACCCATGAACGGCCCATCTTTGGCACGTCGATGACTACTCGTTCCAATAGCCAATCCGGTCGTAAACCTGAATTATCATGACCAATTCTAAAGAAAATCTTCGTGTTTTTTCTGTTAAATCGAACTTGTTTTTCATACTTAATCTTCTTTGGTTCTCCGATATCCATAGACTCAATTTCGAATACATCTTGATGACCACTTTCAAACGGATCTTTATGCGTCTTCGATGTCATCAATGGTACGATTCCTATTGAAATTCGACAATCAGTTTTAAGAAAGCAAAAATCTTCGTCAAACCTGTATCATTCAAATCGCCGAAAATAGTAATATAAACGTTCGCATTGGTGCCCGTTCCGAATTTATCCGACGTGAAAACATTGACTTTATAGGTCGTAGCGAGTGCTAAACATGTCGAAGAGAGAGAGAGAGAATTAATATTTCACAACGAAAGATTTGCCAAAAAGAAAAAAAAAATAAAGAAGGGGAACAATCATTTAACGGATAACTAATTAATCAATTTTCAGCTCTATGCGTATATTTTTTTTTCGTTGAAACAAATAAGCAACATGAATAACAACAAAAACATGGAGAAAGTTATTGAAATACAACTCGATTTTACGATCCACGACGAGTATGTGCTGGAGAAAATGAATTGATCGAAAAATATTTGTCGATAATCATCGAATTTCATTTACTTTACCTTTCATTTCTAAGTTATAATCCATAGACGATCCCGACACGCTTTCTCGTGCACTGGCAAGTCGAAGTGCTTTGTTTTCTAAGGCGGGAATTTCCCGAGAGATCATGCCGTCGTCTTCATTAGTTGCTAACCATTTCTGACAAACGAAATGATAGACTTTTTCGGTTTCAGGATCGACGATTTCGACACGATCGAGAAACCAAGCTGCACCAATCTATTCGTAAAAAATAGATGAGAGATTCTTGTTTCGAATAGAAAACTTACACCGCTGTTATCATGTCGAATTTTGATTTTACGAAGTTTACCTAACGAAACCGCTTTGACTTCGAAGATATCTTCCTAAAATATTCAATTTAATAAGATAAATAAAAGAAATTCGTGAACAAACTTGGCCATCTTCGAATTTATTTTTATGATTCGAGTTTTTCAATTGTCGTTCTCCTGAATCAGTGTGTTGACCGTAGATTGTTAAGAATACATTCGCATCAGTACCAGCACCTCGTTTTCTGCCCGTAAATACATGTACATTATATGAAACTTCTGCAAATAAATTTAGAATTTTTCAATTTTTTCTCGATATGAAAATGAGTTTGTTTTTTGTTAACCTTTCTCTGAACTTAAAATATTGCCATCGGCATCAGTTGGCATCAATTCTCGAACTGTTTGTCGATCGCCTGAACTCTTATCGAACCATTGTCGACAAACGAACCAGTATTCTTCGACATTTGGATCTGTGGCACTTATCTGACTGAGACGATGAGATCCAACGTTTTTAAATGCTAAAAAAGATCAAATAATCAACAATAAAAGCACGAAAAAAAACAGACAACTCGTCTTACATTTCTTTCGTCTGTCCTGTGGTTCATTCAAATGTCTTTGGACAAGAACCTAGAAGATTTTCGTTCATCAAAAATGATGTTAAAATAAAAAAAAGTTTACTTTTTCAAGATACCAAGCCGAACCAAATCCGGAAGAATTATGTCCAATACGAATCTTTTGTATTTCTCCAATATCTGGTGCTTCGAGTTTAAATTTATCGACCTTAAATTATTCATGTTTTTTTTGACTATACAATCTTCGAATATTTTCATACTGCTTTCTGTTCGAATGTGTCCGATTTATTCTTCAAAACAATCTCTTCTGTTTTACCATTTAAACCATACATTTGAATAAACACTTTCGCATCCGTTCCAGCTCCTGATTTATCTCCCGTAAAAACTGTTACTTCATACGGAATAACTAAAATAAATACGATTTTTAAGAAGACAATCGAGATGGTTTCGCGTGTTTTTACCGCTCTGTTTTCGTGTCACATCTGATGGCGTGAGATTGAGTTCAATTTGACCATCATCTTCATTTTTATCTAACCAACGATGACAAGCAAATCTAAAGATATCGAATAAAAATACAATTTTCTGTTTTCTTTTCTCCTTACCGGTAAGCTTCGCCTCGCATTGGAATATCGATTTCAACCCAATCGAGAAACCAACCGGCGCCCGGTCTTTTCCCATTATGTCCAATTAAAATCGATTTAATCTTGCCGAGATCATCGAATTCATATGTAAA
>ERZ781398.2763-NODE-2763-length-14367-cov-4.073295_pt1 | contig 14367 bp, 10 predicted proteins | sample MGYA00433077_ERZ781398 | MGnify/ENA primary metagenome ERZ781398 (study PRJEB29847, sample SAMN06458254) | wastewater metagenome | isolation source: Wastewater bioreactor | place: South Africa: Cape Town | study: EMG produced TPA metagenomics assembly of the... | reverse complement strand
TTCAAGGGATCTACGCTTTTTTATTCGAATATTATGAATAGAATATGGACTTGATACGAGATTTCTTTTATTCAAACGAAAACATCCTGTCAAAAACTTGAAAAACATTGCGTGACATTAAGAAATAGTTTTTCTCCCCATGGAAATTGATAATCTATTATGAATCAATGATAATTGTAAAAGCGGATATTTACATGGTCATACATAATTAAATATTTTCGAATAAAATCTGCAAACTGTCATTAGCATAGCACTTCTGTTTATGAATTATTGATGTCAAGGACATTAGCAAATCGATTCCGAGCAATATCGTATGTTTTTGTCAATCATATTTTCAATGATAAATAAATCTATAAATCAGACACAAGCAATTTGCTAATTCTACGATTTTCTTTTTCTTTTTTTTTCATCATATACACATATCTATTAAACAATTTCAAATAGTTATCACGTTCATAGAATCATATTGATGTTTAGTTTGTATCACAACTACTAGTCGGTTCGACGAGATCTTCAGATGGACTTGTAAGCATAATAGCTGGTACACGTACGGATTGTCGCCATTGTAAAGATGTCTTTATTCGATCTTTCGTTGATCTCCATGCTTGTAGAAATCTTGCGTCAAGACAAGCAATAATAATTGGATCAACGGTTATACTCAAATAATTTAAAATTTGCGCAATAATTCCAATTCGACTACTTTTATGTGAAAATGGAAATATAAGTAAATGTGGTGACCATAAAATTAACCATACAGAATAGAATACAACAGATTGTATGACTAATTGTCGATGATGTTTTAATCGTGCATCGGCTATTTCTTTCGTTCGAATATCATCTGTATTATGAATATATTTAAGAATAAGCGATAGAAATATTAATGTTAATACAACAGGAATAAAATATGAAAAAAGTAAAATTATAATGCGTATAATTGATGAAACAGGCAATAGATCGCATGCATCACCGGATGGATTATCAAGTTTTGACCATCCACATAAGATAGCAATTATATGACTGACAAGTGGTACAATATAAATGAATAAATGTACAAAAATAAGTAACGAACGATTAAGAGAATAAACATTATGATTATGAACAATTTGAAGATATCGACAAATATTTAATGCTAAAAGTACATAACTTTGTAGAAGATTGAGATAATTGTCAAAAATAGCTTCACAATAGCAAATAATTAAACGTATCGATGATGGGATACAAATCGATGACCAGCGATAAGCATAAAATAGAAAAAAACGAATTATGAGAAGAAAATCAGACAAAAGATATGCATAGATCCATTGCATTGAACATTGTCGAACCGATGGATAGATAATAAATTGAATCCAGAAGAGAACATGATTGATAGTAGCAATAATACATATATAGAATATAGGTCGGACAATATTAGCAGCTTGATGAGACCAGTAAGTAACTTGACAATCGCTTATATTATCCATTTGCTGATTTAAGCACGTACACTATTAAGATCTAAAGTGTTATGCAAATGTTTATATTTATAGACAAAGAAAAAAAAAGAAGAATAACTGAAAGTTATGATTTAATCAACCATGCGCATATTTTTCAGAGAAATCATTAGATAGTTATGTTAACTTTATTTATATACTATTTGGATGAAATAGTGACTCCTCATTTTTAGTCTATTAATAATTGATAAATATGTAATTAAAATTGGCTTAAAAAAAGAAAGAAAGAAGTATCCCGATTGACTAGCTAAATTCTAAATCTTAACATTTTATATGCTTTTTTTTTAGAAAACTTTTGTTTGCGATATATAAAAATGCGGTCAGTCGAAAAACACTTGTTTTCAATAACTTTCGTCTAAACATTAAGAGAAACAAAATATTTCAATTTGTTAGTCACATCCTATTCTTATTTTCTGCGATAGTAATGTAATCTAAATAATGCGTTTACTCATATTACAATGCTATTACAAATATCTAGATACAATGAAAGAAAGAAAGAAACAAAGAAAAAACAAGAATATAGAATTTTTTATTATTTTTAAAAGAAACAAAATTACCTGTTCCTTTCAAGGACTTTATTCTCAACGGGAAAATAGATCGAAACCTTTTTGCAATTACAATTCCTATCGGTTATTCTTGCAAAAACAAGAAAATACAAAAGAAAAAGAAGGAAAAAAGACTTAATTGCAAATATAATAAAGAATTTGCCATTTACTTATTAACAATCATCAATCATTGAGAAAATACAGACGAAATTGAAAAACATTTCAGTCGAAATTATATCTGACATTTACTAACGAATTCAATCATGTCAATATCAATCGATTATTAAAATAATAACGAGAGAAAAATAAATCAGAATTACAGATTGATATACGTACATACTCGTTGATTCTAATTCTTCTTGTGCTTCTCTATTTTAAATGGTGCGTCTACTTGTCTTTTGTATAAGAATACTTTTTGTTGTTGATATATAACTTTTTTACATGATTATGTTCGTTCTGAAGTATTTTATGCTCTCGACGTGTATCGTTGTGCATTTCAGTAGATATTTTCCTCGACTATTTTTTTTCTTTCTTCTTCGTCTCTTTCTTTTGACATTCATACGAGCAATACACAGAAGAAAAAGAAGAAAGAAGAAGAAGAAGAAGAAAGGAAAAACTTTGAACATGAAAACTACCATAAAAGAATGACATTAAGAGCTCTTGGGAATATAAATACGAGAAAGAATTATGAAAGTATTCAATCAACCGAACTAAAATTTTAAAGAAAAGGGAACTGATTTCAAAGCAAAGCAACTTGATGAACAGATATAGTCTACCGATTTTAATCAAATAATTGATTATTTCTCGAATGACAATATCTTTCATAACAATCTAACCACGCCATCAATTAGAAGTCAATGTTGATTTATTTTTTACGAATCACTTACGCTCAACAACAAACAGCATTGTTTATTATATACCTCAACACAAAATATGAATGATATATCGTGTCACTAGAGATACGGATAATTCCTCATAGTCTTTTTGCCAACAAGTTATAATTACATAGCAAAAGAAGGCATGCTTTTGGCATTATATATAATCTTTCAAATCAATGAATTTGACATAATGAAAATCTATTAAGCTTTTATACGACTAGTTCGTTTTCTATATAATTATTTGTTAGAATTTTCTAATTCAATATAATCTTGATCATCTATTCATTTTCTCGAGTCGATACTTTATAACTAATACTAGGCAATTTATATAATAAAATCATAATATGTCGATCAAACATAGAACATATATCTATTTGAAACAGAATCTAACGTCTTATCCAGATGTCAGACAGTGTCAGTCGATCGATAATTAAAATCTTTTGTTTAACTGAACAACAAATAAATCGATGTATATGCATGTGTACGGTACGGAGAAAAATAATAAAAGAAGAAGAAAACTGTTGATTTCTTGTTCGTCTTTCATTTCGAACACGTTCTAGAAGAAAAAGAAATGTCGTTTGAAATCAATAATTCTTGGTTAAATTTAACTAATCAATCGATGACAAATGAGAATGATGAACGTTTTAATTTTAAAGCCACATCAGAAGGTAAGTCGATAACTAAACGATTGTTGTTGTTTTTCATCGTTATAATTTTTCTTTGTAGACTTTTTTGCTCGTGAAGGCGAACGTTTTATGCGTGAAGATCCATTTCTACCATTTTCAACGTCAGCTCTAACAGATATAACTCAAACAGAAGATCAATCATGGACGAACGAACAAAATATCGGCAGTCCTGGTTGTTCAACAACAACATTCTTCATGGCAAAATCATCGACGCCAGATGAAATGCTTAATGCAATACTTTCTGGTAAAGATGACATTAGACAAGATAATGAATTGACATTTTGTTTTCTATTTAAATAAAAAACAAAGGAAAAACAGATGGAATTCCAGGTAGAGAAAATCAACAGCCAACATGTTTACGAAGTCTTAGTGGTAATGATTGGAGTGAATCATCATTGATGAATAAAAAATCCGTCAGTGGATTGAATTTACGTCAACAAAAAGATTCACCATTCAATGAAGTTAGAATTTATAGAAGAATTGATTTTTTTAATTTATTTTTCTATCGATTAGAATTGTAATACTATTGTAAAGAAATCAAAAACTGTATTAACACCAACTCAACCTGTCAAAGGCGAAGTAGAAATCTTTGTTTGTTGATGATTTTCTTTTTCGAAACTATTCAAATTTATATCTAGGTTAGTCGAACATTATTCAATATGAAACCAAAATCGACATCAACCAGTGTCAATTGTGATATGCTCGATCTATCGAATAATAGTAATGAAAATCGTCGACATAGTTTAGATCTATCAGATAGCATGTCAGTTCTATCTCTTCATTGTCATCATAATCATCATTTAAATGGAAATATTTATTCGAATATGACATCGAATGGTGATGTATCAACAGTTAATACAGAAACTCAAACATCTCAATTAGGTAGTACAGGTGCCGGAGGTTCATGCACATCTTCATCATCATCATCAGCCCATTCATCACGTACTTCCATGCACCACCACCATCATCAACAACAACAGCAGCAGCAGCAACAACAACAACAACATGCTCTACTATCAACTCATTATCCACCGTGTACATCACATCAACATCCTCCAACATTATTCTATCCTGTTGTTTCCTATCATCCTATTTATTCATATGCACCTTCAACATCAACAACAATTCCTCATCAACCTCCAACACCACTTTGTATTCATCCACCGCCAACAACAATAAGTAATTCGTCGGAAATTTATAATCATCATCATGATATCAATAGTCCAATTATAACATCATTACATAGTCAGCCAAGCGATGATAAGTCAGTTGACAAAAGATATTTATTTATAGTTTTCTAATTGCTCTCTTTTCTTTATCTATTCAAGATCATCAACCACTTCATTTCAACGTAATAGTCGTTCATCATCATCTTCATTATTATCAGCCAATTCGCAACGTTTAAGTAAATCTTTTTTCTTATTAGAATAAAGAAGAAGAAGTCATCTTTCAAAATTAATTGCCTCTACTTTTCTTTCAGGCCAACATCAACTCTCTGAACAACATGATCATTGGTGGCTCGATATACCTTCGTCAACTATCTTTCGTATGCCTTCTTGTTACGCACATCAAACAAGTTCAATTGATATTCCTATAAAAAATAATGGTTCAGTTGATATCACAGTAATTCGGATACATTTGATTCTTTTAAATGTTCAAAGTCAATCAAATTCTTTAGTTATCCATTAATATTCATAAATGGGATTTAATTTCTGATGCAAGTTGTACACCAACAGATCATCAACAAATCGTTCCATTTCAATTAGATAAATTCGAATATACGATTAAATCTCAACAAGAAATTCATATTAAAATACGTTTTTGTCCACATCAAATTGGTAATTATCAATGTAAATTGAATATCAAATGTCAATTTTGTCCTTCGAATCAACCGCCATCGACAAGTTCACTCGTAACATTAGTTGGCGTGTGTCATGATCCACGAAATGAAGTTCGATTTTATTTAAAAGAGATCAATCGAGTTGTTGTTTCTTCTCTAGCATCCAATTCTTCTTTCATCAGTCAAAGATCAACAACAAAATGCAAATGATAATTCAATTCATCGAATATCATCACAAAGTCAAGTGTCAGATTTATCATTAGCATCGACAACAGCTCAAAGCGATGGCGACCTAACATCGACTAGTCAACATAAACAACGAGATGCAATACTGTAACGATTAAATTTGAATTATATATTCTTTTGGAATAAATTTGTTTTTTTTTATTTTCCATAAAGTGATATTGTCAATCAAATTGGTATCGAACAGAATATTCTCGATTTCGGTCAAGTTTATCTCAATGATGATTCAACAAGTAATTCGAAAACATTAAAATTAACTATTAAAAACTATAGTCGAACTGATCCATGTGATGTACGAAAAACAATCTTTTCAACAACAACAACAACAAAGTCTAATTCTCAACTGTTTTTAGGTTGATATTACTGAACCACATCTGCCATTCTGTATTAGTGTTCGTCGTGCAACGATTCGGTTAGTTCGTTCGTTCGTTGTAAATACCAATGATTTATTTTTCTTTTATTTTTGTCAGAGAAAAATCTTTTGTTAAATTAACATGTAAATTTCGTCCGAAGAAAATCGGTCTCTATAGTGAAAATATTATTTTAAATATCAAACGACGAAATAATTTTAAAACAACAATTACATTAACAGGTCGATGTCTAATGGGTGATATTCCTACAATTTTACAAGATTCGATGGAAAATGAAGTAAGAAAATGAAATACACGTTGAAATCGATTGTCTTAATATTCGTATTTCTTTTCTGCATTTAGGAATAGTAATCAATTTATAATCGTATTATCTTCTGAATAAATCATTAATATTTTTTTCTTTTTGTCTTGAAAAAAAAACAAGCTGTTTTTTTTATAAAAAATTTAATAAAAGAATGTCATTTATTATTTAATAAAAGAAAGAAAAAAAAACTTGGTCGATCTTGATGGCATCCATTGATAAGATTAGATATACACCCTCGCTTTTTTTTTCTCTTTCTGGTATGTCTGTCTCATATTTTTTTCCTTGTTTTGTAGTCGTATAAAAAAAATAAGTATTATTCATCTGTTGCGAGTGTCTACTATGCAAATATCTCAGTTCGATCTTTATTAAAGGTCGTCGATTTATTCGATAACATTTGCGTATTTGTACGAGACATCACGTGCGACTCTATCGATTTGCTACTATTAGAGTATATCCAGACCTCCGGATAAACATAAATAGGGCAGACGATTGAAGAAAAAAACAAGGATGTGCCACAGTTGTAGATTATAGAATATGTCCTTATTTGTAGGAAGAAGAAGAAAACAAACATCGAGAAAAGCGAGACAGAGAGAGAGAGAGGGGGGAAAATAATCATTTTGCGATGTGACGTCACTATATAAGATGAATGATAATGATTATCATCGTCGATATGATAGAAAAATTGTCGTTATCCTATCCGAAGTGAGTTTCAGACCTGGAGAAAAACAAATTTATAGAAATATCTCGATTCGAATCGATTATTTTCATTTCTTTTATAAAACATATCTCCTGTACCAAATAACATCTTGTTTTTTCTGCTTTTTTTCAAATGGCATATATATTTTTTTTATGTACTTGTAGATCATTGACAAAAAGAATGCATACATGATCGAATACCGACTACACATCAATAGTTTTTGTTTCGAACGTGCTGAGAATAATCATATGGAGACGAAAAACGAAAAATAACGATAGACATTCATATTCCTTGATATCTATTCGAGAAGGATATTTGTACTGATTTGAGAATAAAAGTGAATGCATAGTTTCAATGTTCTTGGCCTCGATTAATTGTTTTGTGTCAAAGTACAATAATGCATTGTCTTATCTATGTTAACAATGACAGAAGTTTTTTTTTTCTCCGTTTTTTTTCTGAGAATATAAAAGAACGGGGAAGTTTCCCATTTTCAACATGCAACATCGTTCGAGTGACACATTCTATTCGATAAGTAATAGATGACCGATAGTTGACCCAAGCATAGAATACATATCTACCAGATTTTCCTTTTTTGCCTCCGAGTAAATCTTCTATACTCTCTTTTTTTACTGGCTCTTCCGTTTTGCTGTTTTTTATTCTCGAGTAATCTAAACGATCCACGATAGTTACAAACGATGTGTTACTGTATAGTACGAGTAAGATAAACATACAGATATTCTATTTGCTTTTTTTTCTTCTGTTCTTCTCAGCATTACTGTTTTGCTAAGCCATTTGTCTGATGATGTTATTTAATAGAAAATGGTTTCTTATAGCTAAGCAGTTTTGTCGTTTTTTCTTTCTTCTCTTTTTGAAAAGTCATTACTCGAAAGATATTTTACTTAAGGTAAGCATGCATACATTTGAAAAAACGTTTTGTTCGTTTGCTTGCTTGCTTGCACATTTACTTTTATGTGAATATGCATACGTGTGCGTTTGTCTCGACGACGATACGATTTCAAAAGCAACTACTATTGACGATGAAGAAGAAGAAATAGGAAAGAGTGATGTGTGCCTTTGCGAGTTAGTTTTACGCACTGTGTTTAGTACGGCGTTTTTTTTTTTGATTAACTTATTTCTCCTTCATTTCTTCATCATCATTATTATTAACAGTAGCATAGTCTCATCGTTATTCTACGGTGAATTCGATTCTCTCGTAAATTCAACAGGTAAGAAGTTTCTAAACAAAAAGCGAAATTTAATCGGTATTTAACATGTAAATCAATAGAATAACGGTAAAAAAAAATAAATGATAATTTTATTTATGAGACTTAGATAAGCGTACTGATAGGTTGGGTAAGCTAAGAATAAACATGTCTAAATATATATTCAGACATATTTTTTTACGATATCTTTTTTTAAAAAAAAAGGTGTAAGATTTTATTTTTTATACGTTGTGAATGTAGATGAAATTTGAATAGAATTAACATGAGATTGTCGTGTATGAATGATGTTATTTAATTCTAGTTATGAGGACATTTTTACATTAATCATTATTGATCTTAAATATTTGTTTTTTTTCTCTCAAAAGTAATCATTTATTTGACTACATCGTTTTTTTTCCTGTGTCTACACATGTTCCATTGACATATATTTATCGACTATATTATGTACGAGACAAAAACAAGAAATGTTGAATAAAAAAAGAATTTTCTTGGCCCATAAATATGTAGAAAAAAAAATCGATATATGAAAGGTTATGTTAATCGACAGACGAAAACGAGCGAGAAAAAAATTGAATGTTAATCATCACGCGCCTGTCAGGTCAAATTGCATCTCTTGAGTTTGAAAGTTTTCTTTTTAGTCTGCTTTTTACTATGAAATAAATGTTATATAGTGCCATTAAAATATATTGCCAATAGCTATTGATTTGTTCGATGCGCACGTTAAATTCAATTCTAGATTATTAACGGTTAATATAAGAGAGAGAGAGAAAAAAGGGAGAAAAAAAACTAGATGCGTGCTGAAAAGCGACGTTGAAGGATTTGTTCGCTCAATTCAGAGAAAAACTCATTGTTACGAGGCGGAAAAAGAAATGCGTAGGCGCACGATGGTAGCAACTTGTTGTTGAAAGGAATAATAATAATATGTAAAAGCAGAAAAAAAAACGGCAGAAAAGAAAGAAAGAAATAGAATGTCGACTCGCGCATGTAAGAGTCGTTGACGTCAGCTGTTGTTTTCGATCATTTTCTAAGTCCAATTACGATTGAAAATTGTTAGCAAAGCAAGGTCACACAAAAAATATAGAATAGAAGAACGCAAAGAAGAGAAGTAATTCATTTTTCTTGTGTTCATTGCAGACTGAATAATGTCTCGAGAGATATGAACTGAAAAAAGAGACGACGACGACGAAGAAGAAGACGCTGAGTAATGCAACTAGTCTATTGAACATATACGTATGAACGTTCTATAGCGGCCTCTCTTTCTTGCTCGATCTAATTGGGTAGTTCGAATACATTTCTTCAAGTTATTTTAACTTTTTTCTTCGTCTTCTCTCTCTCTGGTTGTCTGTTTGTCTGTCCCTCGAACTTCTTTTTTACATATGTCGTACATTAGTTGATCATATGACTGATTCGAATAAAAAAAACAACAATTTTCTTCTTGTTTGTTTTTTTTTTGATTTTTCATGTCCGAAAAGAGAGCAAAATGTCACAAGACTAAATCATGAAGTGTCATATGAGAAAAGAAAGTTTCTTGCACTTTGTTTTGCCATTAGTTTCGAGTACCTGGTTGTAAAAGAAAAAAAACGAGGACAAAAAATCTATCGCCTCAATAAATATTCGTCTACGTATAAATATTGGAGATCGTCCTTTCGTATCTCGTGTTACGTTCGCATTTGCCTTTTCTTTTTTTGCTCTTCCTTCACTACTTTCTTTGACCTTGAGTGCATCTATCATCGTGACGTCATAGTATTACTAAGGAAAAAATAAAAATGATGTATAAGATACAAGATATTGAGTAAGAGCTGCCATGAGAGTACGAATTTTTTTCATATTCAAAGTAAATACGAAAGGAATTATTTACATAAGTCTAGTCAATATAATTTGAAAAAATAGCGAGGAAAAGAAACGAATAAGTATTTTTTTTCTTTCTCTCTTCTTTTTTTCATTCTTTTCCTTTTCCTTGTCGATTCTCTATAAAAAAAAACATACTGTGTATATACTCATTTCTTTCCATCGTGTCATTTATTCACTACCGAGCAACGACAGACACGTTTCTAGACTTGTTTGTCTGCTTTGCAATGACAGTTGATTACTATTTTTTTTTCTTTTATTTTTCTTTTTTAGATTCCATTTGGCATAAAACATCAATAAACAAGACAAGAAAGAAAAATATTGAATCTTAAGTGTGAGAACTTTTGCATTGTCTCGATCATTCGTTCGTTTTTCTCTCTTTCTCGATCATAAAACGAAAAAAAAAACGAATTCGACACACCCATTTACTTGATTTCTCTATTCTATCTAATGGAATATCAATTTATTGATAATTTTCTCCAAACAAATCTTCTCTTCGATTATAATTATTATCATTACTATTACGATTATCTTTCGTTTTGTCTACATATTTGACAAAAAAAGAATATTTAACAATTAATCATTCACAACAAATCTTTATTATACTTATCTTTGTAGATACGACAAAATATAAAATTTCGATATTTATTTACTTTATTATGAGGATTTATCTTTGATTCTATCGAAGACATATCTTAGTCAGATTTTTTTGTTTTATCTCATATCTATCTATACATAAGTATATTCAGTCGATTTTTATTCATCATCGATAAAACAAAAACATAATCTGATTCTCGTATGTCGACAGCAGCAACATCAACAATACAAAATATTAAATCGAGATTACCTACAAGTAATAGTATACATACAATAGCAACAAATGGTAGCGAAGGAAAATTAAATGGAATATATGGTAAAAAATCGAAGAGTGTAACAAATTTTGTACAAAAGTATTCGACTTCAAATGATCTTAACTATCATCTAAAACAACGTACGAATTGCTCGACCAAACCACTTACAATCGATAATAAAAAACAACAAAATGGACATTCATCAAAAACAAAAACTCAATCACCACCAACTATATTTCATGCTATTGCACCTGCTCCAAACCCGGCTGTTTCTGAAGATTCTCTAAAACAAGATACTCATGAACAAAAGGTATTTGTTTTCTTTTATTTCTATTCTATATCAAGTTAAAAGTAGAAATATTAATGAAAAGGAGAAGTAGAAAAAAAGAAGAAGAAGAAGAAAAAGGTTCTCTTTTTATCTCTTCATATTTCATTTGCGTAGGTGTTTAATTAGTGTAGACGTTCTTCTTTTTTGTAGTTATGATAGTAAAGAAACGAACGAACGAGAAAACTAAATTTATATTCTCGTTGTTTTTCTTTCTCTTCTGTTCAAAAATAATCCTAACATGACTTGTAATTAATGTTCAAAAGAATAGGAAACGGAGAATTTATTTTTATGATTACGATTACTGCGAGACATATCTAACAAAAAAAATATTTTCTTCTTTTTGTTCTTTTCTTATAGACGAACGATGAGCCATTGTCAGAAACAAGTCGTCGTATAGCAAATGTTCTTGCTAATACACGAATCATGAAAATGTCAAGTGCGATATCGTCTAGTTCAGATGAAGAAGGTGAATCAAGTTTACATCGTTCACATGATCAATCCATATCATCACTTGACACCGATGCTGATGAATCCGAACATGAAAATAGTTATAACAATAATAATAATAATGGCAAACCAACAACGAAATCTCGTCGATTATTAAAAACTCGTAAGACGAGTTTTTCATCTTTGAATAATAATTATACACCTCCAATCTCCCGAATATATATGCGAAAAGACGATTCTCAACCTCAATCAAGTTCGAATGATGACGAACAAAAAGAAATCACCATTATTCATGATGAACCAACATCGAATAATAATAATAATAATAATAATACTAATTCTCGTCGATTAAAAACATTTCCATCGAAAAAACGTGATCAAATGTTAACAGCAGCAACAACAACAACAACTGATGATGATACAACGAAATATCATCATCATCGTTATCATCCACTCGATAGTTTTCATTCAAATCATCGACATGCACAAACTGAATCAGCACGTTCAGCATCGATTCCAACAATCTCAACAACAAATCCGTTCTCATTAAATCGAAAATCGAATCGTTTTCAAATTAAATCCATAAGAAAATCTCAACAACAACACGTTCTCGTTGCTAATGCAACTGCAGCCAAATCATCGAATGATGATGATTGTTCACAACCTGTTCCACGTCCGAAATTCGCCTTGAGACATCCGTTAGCCGCACGTAAACATACGAATACACCAACGACCGATGGTGAAACATCAACAACGAATACAGATAGTATCGTTAATGGTGCTGTTTCAGCATTGACAACAGCTGAAAATGGACATCCGCGTGTTCGTTTTCATGTTCCACAATCAAAGAAAACCGAATCAGCTGCTGAAGAAGAAAAATCCGTAACAACAACATCATCATTGCCAACGCCTGCTCCACCGTCATCAACAGCGTCAGCTCAAGGAGAAGTAAGCAAACAAACGGACTTTATTAATCAAAAATAAAATCTTATTTTCAATTGTTTTTTTTTGTCTTTTCTTAAGGATGAAGAAGAAGAAGAAGCTGTTGGTAAAAGTCCTGATAATCGTTTTATAAAATATGCAAAAGAAATCGGTCGTGGAGCATTTAAAACTGTCTATCGTGGTCTCGATACTGAGACGAGTGTTGCTGTTGCTTGGTGTGAACTTCAAGTATGATGAAAGAAATTCATTTTTGCTTCGGTTGTTTTGATAGTAGATTGATTTATTCTAGGATTTTGCACAATTTGATAAACATGAACGAGCTCGTTTTAAAGAAGAAGCGGAAATGTTGAAGAAACTGCAACATCAAAATATTGTTCGTTTTTATGACTTTTGGGAAGAAACAAATCCGCGAACGAACAAAAAAGTTATTATTCTCGTTACAGAATTAATGACATCGGGTTCATTGAAAGGCTACATCAAAAATTTCAAGGGACAAAAAGAAGAAAAACGTATTAATGTCATGAAAAAATGGTGCCGACAAATTCTCAAAGGACTTGCCTATTTACACAGTCGAAATCCGCCTGTGATTCATCGTGATTTGAAATGTGACAATGTGTTCATATCAAGTACGACTGGTTGCGTTAAAATCGGTGATCTCGGTTTGGCAACATTTAAAACTCAAACATTTGCGAAAAGTATGCGTGGTACAATGGAATTCATGGCACCGGAAATGTTCGATGAAAAATATGATGAACTCGTTGATATCTATTCGTTTGGTTTATGTATGTTAGAAATGATAACAGGTGAATATCCGTATTTAGAATGTAAAGGACCGACAGCTGTTATTAAACGTGTTACGGCTGGTTTGAAACCGGATTGTTATTATAAAGTTGAAAGTGAAGATGTTCGAGAAGTTATTGATTGTTGTATACGAACGAAGAAAGAAGAACGTTTAGCTGTACATGAATTATTACAACATTCATTCTTTTTCGATGATAATGGCGTACGTATTGAACTCGTACGTGATTCATCGAATGATTCAATGGTTGTTGTTACCAATGATGAAATTGGCTTTAAATTACGACTTATTGACAAAGCTAAACGAAAAGCTGTATGTTCGGATACGAAAGTCGATTTCGAAACGATTCGTTTTTCGTATAATATCAATAATGATACACCGGAGAAAATTGCTGATGAACTTATGGCAACAAATTATATATTTGAAGATGATAAAAAATTTGTTATTCAATCAATAAAAGATCGTCTACGAGCGTTTAACTATGAAAATCTCGATCGACAAGCTGGAGTCTATGCTGCTAATGGTAAAACATTTATTAATCAACCCTCACAACCAACAATCATTGTACAACAACAACAACAACAACAACAACAACAACAACAACAACAACCGCAACAATTACAGCAACAAACAGCACCAATTGTGCTTTTACCACAACCAACAAATTTCCCTCCAGTTGCCAGTGCTCCTGCTCAACAAGTAATTCAACAGCCAGCTGTTGAACAACAACAAATTATTAAACCAGTTGTTTCTACTGAGCCAACGACTATTGCTTCATTGCCAGATTTAAATCAGAATATATCCGGTACAACTGGCAGTCTCGTTGAACTCGAAGCAGCTTTGAAGAAAACATTTAATAAAACCAATGGCGTACAAGG
>ERZ781398.2761-NODE-2761-length-14378-cov-3.833345_pt1 | contig 14378 bp, 9 predicted proteins | sample MGYA00433077_ERZ781398 | MGnify/ENA primary metagenome ERZ781398 (study PRJEB29847, sample SAMN06458254) | wastewater metagenome | isolation source: Wastewater bioreactor | place: South Africa: Cape Town | study: EMG produced TPA metagenomics assembly of the... | reverse complement strand
TGATGCCGGTCGAAAGCGCCAGCCCCTGGATGACGCCGGGTACGAACATCGGCAGCAGCACGGTCAGAAACCACAGGCTTCGCCCGCGGTGAAGCTCGCGATGGGCGAGCGCCGCGCCCAGTGACAGCAGCGTCGCGATGACTGCCGTCGCAAGCCCGATGACGATCGACTGGCCAAGTGCTGCGACGAGCGCGGTTTCCGAGCCGAGCGCAAGATACCATTTCAGGGTAATGTCCGAAAAATGCGGCAGGCCCGGCTGCAGCGCCGGATTGAACGACACGCCGAGCAGATAAAGCGGCGGCGCATAGATGACGAGGAGGCCGAAGACGGTCAGCGTCCAGATGACGATGCGCGGCGTCGCTCCTTCCCGGACGATCATTGGCCTCGCTCCTCGAACAGCGAAGAGAGGCCAAATATGGCGTCTCCGATCAGCACCAGTCCGAACACGATGACGAGCATCAGCGTCGAAATGGCAAAGGCGAGCGGGAAATTCGCGACGCGCATCACATCGTTGATCATCACGGAGACGATCGAGGCGCCGGCACCGCCGAGCATCTGCACCTCCGTCGAGGAGCCGGCGACCATGACGAAGACGAACAGGAAACCGGCGAAAACGCCGGAATAGGTCAGCGGCAGCAACACGGTTCGCGCCATCGTCCAGAAGCCGGCGCCGAGATCGCGCGATGCCGCCAGCGCGACCGGATCGACGCGGCGCATGGAGAGCAGGATGGGGAAAGTCGCAAACGGCAGGTACGAGGCGACAAGCCCGACGATGACGGCGAAATCGCTGAACAGCAACCAATCGAGCGGCGCATCCGTGATGCCGGCCTGCTGGAGAAGCGTGTTGATGACGCCGGTGCGGCCGAGCAGCAACCGCCAGGAAAAGGAACGAATGAGATAGGATGTGAAGAACGGGATGGTCAGGAGCGCGGCAAGCAGGACCGACAGCCTTCGCCGGGCCAGAAAATACATGGCATAGGCCGTGGGATAGGCGATGACGAGGCAGATCGCCGATGTCAGGAATGCCTTGCCGAGCGTCGACAGGAACACGCTCCAGCGCCCGGCATCCAGGATAGCGCCGTAGGCGGCAAGGCTGAACTCCGGCTTGATCCAGTAAGTAGCCGAGTCCCAGGCGCAGAAGCTCCAGACCACAACGAGAACAAGCGGCGCAAGGCCAAGCACAAGGATCGCCGCAAGCGGAGCAGCTAGCAAAAGCGCCGATGTCTTCATGGTCCAGTCTCCCTTCTCTTGGCGTTGATCCCATCGGCTCGGGGCCGGCCTGTCCTTCGACAGATGAGCCAGCCCCGGTCCATCGCGTTAAATCAGGCGTTGCGCAGCTTCTGCCACCACTCCTCGTAGAGCTGGAAATTGTCCGGGCGGCAATTCTGCCAGTAGACCTTGCCCGAGAACTTCGCCTTCACATGGTCGGCAAGCTTGGCGACGTCGTCGGCCTTGTATTCGTCCGAATGGGCCTTGGCGTAGGCAAGGTTGTTGTCCGTCGGCACGAGATAGCCGCGCGCCTTGCCGAGCTCGCAGCCATAGAAGCCGGCAAGCAGCGCATCGACGAATTTATGGGCGGCCTCGGCCTTGCCGCGCTCCGCTGCGCCCTTGAGCAGAACCGTGTTGTTGCCCCAGCCCTCATAACCTTCGACGGGTGCGGCATATTCCACCTGAAGCCCGCGCTTGCGGCCTTCATAGACGATCGGCTCCCAGCCGGTCATGGCGTCGACTTCCTCGTTGGCGACCAACTGCACGCCCTGTTCCCAACCATTCCAGAAGGTACGGAACTGGCCGTCCTTCTTGTGCTTGATCAGGAATTCCATGACGAGACCGAGCTCGGATTCCGAAAGGTTGCCCGGCTCCTTGATCGGCTTGTTCTCTGCTTCCTTGAGGTAGATGGCCGTGAAGATGGCGCTATTGATCCAGGCATCCTCCATGGCGACCCGACCCTTGAGCTTGGGGTCGAAGATGACGCCGTAGCTGTCGACCTTGCCGAGCTTGTCGGGGCGATAGATGATGGAATCGGCGTTGACGACAGTCGGAATACCGTACTGCTTGCCCTCATAGGTCAAGGTCGGGATATCCTTGGCCCATTGCCAGATGCCGGCAAAATTGGAGATCTTGGAAACGTCCCAGGGGGCGATCAGTCCCTGCTTGGCGAGTTCGCGCTCCGCGCCGCCCTGAAAGCCGCCGACATCGAAGAGATCGTTGGCATTGCCGGCGGCGAGACGTGCGACGACCGGACCGACATCGTTGCCGTTGTCGGTGAATTCAGGCGAGACGCCGCTCTGGCGGGCAAACTCCTGCCATTTGTCGCCTATGTCGAGCGTGGCCGTCGCCCAGAATGCAACGCTTGCATCGTCGGCCATGGCGCGCGTGGCGGAAAGCCCGCCGAAAGAGAGCGCGGCCGCACCCGCACCCATCAGCTTGAGCATGTCACGGCGCTGCATGTTACTCCTCAAGGCGGAGGAGACGAGATCACTGCTTTTGTTCATCGTGTCATTCCCTTCCCTCATTTTTCGCTTAATTCAGCTATTCGGGTATTACTCATCGCCTCCAGCCAAGGCCGGTATTCCGGAACGATCGATCAGGAGCGCAGCACCCGGCTTCAAACACACGCGCACGCTTTCGCCCGGCAAGGGCGGAATTGCGTCCGCGCTAGTCGTTAACACCACACGCTGGCTGTCGGCGAACGCAAGCGTAACGTCATGGCTGAGTCCGCGATAGATGCTTTCGACAACCTTAAGTTCAATTATTTCGGAGGCCTCTTCGCCTGCCTGGATCAGTTCGACCCGATCGGGGCGGATGGCGACGAGCGCGTCGGGCGGCGGCGCGGCGCCGGAAAAGCCCGCGCTGACGCGTTGTCCGGCAATCGTCGCGATGGCCTTGTTGCCGGAAACCGAAATAGTCTCAGGCTTCAACAGCGTATCGATGCCGACGAAACGGGCAACGAAAGCATTGGCCGGAGCCTCGAAGAAGCGCGAGGGCACGTCGATCTGTTCGATCCGCCCCTTGTGCATGACGGCCATGCGATCGGAAAGGCTGAGTGCCTCGTCCTGATTATGGGTGACGAGAATGAAGGTTGCGCCGGTGCGCTTGTGAAGACGACCGAACTCGTCACGCATCTGCTGGCGCAGCCGCTCGTCAAGCCCGGTCAGCGGCTCGTCGAGCAGAAGGATGCCGGGTTCCATGACGAGCGCGCGAGCAAGCGCGACGCGCTGACGCTGGCCGCCTGAGAGAAGATTGACGTCGCGATCCGCAAAACCGGATAGCTCGACGAGGTCCAATGCACCATCGACCTTGGTCTTCAGCGCCGCGCCCGACAATCCCCGCAGCTTCAGCCCATAGCCGACATTCTGAGCGACATTCATATGCGGGAACAATCCAAGCGACTGGAAAACCGTATTCACCGGCCGGCGATTGGCCGGAACGGCCGCCATGTCCTTTCCATCGAAAAGCACACGGCCCGAGGTCGGCTTGTCGAAACCACCGATCAGCTTCAAGAGCGTGCTCTTGCCACAACCGGACGAGCCGAGCAGCGTAAAGAACTCCCCTGCCCTGATGTCGAGCGTGACGTCATCGACGGCTCGCGTCGGCCCGTAGCTTCTGACGATATGGTCGAGACCGATCGCTATCGCCATATCAGACGCTTCTCCCATCTCGCTCGCGAATGAGCAGCAAGCCTTCCTCACTCACTTCAAGCTCCTGACCGGCGATCACCAACGATGTCGCCGTCGCCTCCTCGACGATGAGGGGGCCGGCGATCTTTTCGAAAGGCGGCAGCCGCGTGCGCTCGTAGACGGGGCAGGACACCCATCCGGTCGCCCCGCCGAAATAAACGTCGCGATATCCTTTGAAGGCTGTCGCCAGCGAGCGGTCTGCACCAGCGAGTTTCGGGATAGCGATGATCGGGCCGTGGAGCACCGCCTCCAGATGGATCATCGTGATCTCCACAGGCGAACCGGGCAGGCTGAACGTATAGGCACGCTCATGCGCGGCATGGAAGAGCTCCGCAAAGCTTTCGGCATCCCCCTCCATTTCGAAAAGCGCGAAGACCCCATGTTCCTGCCCGCGATACCGGGCTTCGACACGGCAGGCATAGCGTATCTCGGCTGCGTCGCCTTTGGAGAAGTACTTGACCGCCTCACGCTTCAACTCGTCAAAGCGGCGCTTCAGATTGCTGATGGCGTCCGGGTCGAGGGGCGCGAACCACGTGCTGCGGAAATCGGCGCGCGGCTCCGCCGCCAGCATTCCCCAGGCCGAAAAGATGCCGGGATGCGGGGGGACTACAGTCATCTTCACGCCGAGATCACGCCCGAGGCGTGCGGCAAGCGCCGGACCCGCGCCTCCGGAAATGACGAAAGCCGCATCACGCGGATCGTGCCCGCGCTGAACCGTCACCAGCTTCAGCGCATTGATCATCGAGGCATGAGCGATTTCGACGATCGCGAGAGCCGCATCCTCGACCGACAGCCCCATCGGCCCGGCAACCGTGGCGATGGCGGCAGCGGCCCTGGATTTGTCGAGCCGCATCTGGCCGCCGGCAAAGCTTGCCGGATCGAAAATGCCGAGTGTCAGCAACGCGTCGGAAAGGGTGGGCTTGGTCCCGCCGCGGCCGTAGCAGGCAGGCCCCGGTGTCGAGCCGGCACTTTCCGGTCCGACGCAAAGTGCGCCGCGCTCGTCGATGCGGGCAATCGAGCCGCCGCCGGCGCCGATTTCGACGATATCGACCACAGGCACCTGCACCGGATAGCCGGGCGCGATGCGGGTATGCTCGAGCTTGTATTCGCTATCGAGCGTCGGACTGTCGTCATGGATCAAAGAGCATTTCGCCGTCGTGCCGCCGACATCGAGCGACAGCACCTCGGATTCACCAAGCACGGTACCGATGCGCGCAGCACCCGCCACACCGCCGGCTGGTCCGGATTCCACAAGCGTCAGAGGACTTAACTGCGCCTGATCGAAGGTGGAAATACCGCCATTCGACTGCATGGCATAGTAGGGGCAGGTGAGATCGCGTTCGGTCAACGCACTTTCAAGCCGGGCAAAATAACGCTTGATGATCGGCTGCACATAGGCATTGAGCACGGCCGTATTGGAGCGCTCATATTCCCGCCACTGACGGGAAACTTCGTGGCTGGCGCAGACGGTCACGTCAGGCAAAGCTTCAGCGATCGCTTTGGCGCAGGCAATCTCATGTTCGGGATTGACGTAGCTGTGAAGGAAAATGACGGCCACCGCCTCCACCTTGCGAGCGCGGCATTCACGGATGATCGGTTCGAGATCGCCAAGCTCGATCGGTGTCAGCACATGGCCTTTGGCGTCCATGCGCTCGCGCACCTCGAAGCGCAGGCTGCGCGGCACGAATGGTTCCGGGCTCTTGAACTGGAGATTATAGAGATCCGGGCGATTGCCGCGGCCGATCTCCAGCACGTCACGAAAGCCGGCGGTGGTGACAAGTGCGGTGCGAACGCCCTTTCGTTCGGTGATCGCGTTGATGACGGTCGTTCCGCCATGGGCGAAAAAGATCACGTCTCGCGTCGAAAGCCCGTCCTTCTTTTCGGCAAGTTCGATCGCCGTCAGCACGCCTTCGGACTGATCGTGAACGGTCGTGAGGCTCTTGGCGGTAAAGATTTCGCCCGTTCGCTCGTCATAGCCGACGAGGTCGGTAAAGGTGCCGCCCACATCCGTCGCCAGTCTGATCATCGCGCCATCCCCTCTTCATATCCGTACAGACCGCGCGCCACTTCGCTGGTGATATAACCGTCTTCGAGATCACGGCGGACCCGTTCCGGCTCGCGAGCTCGCGGGTCGCCCCAGCCGCCGCCGCCGCCGGTGATGATCCGCACCAGATCGCCGCGGTTCAGTCCGATATGCGGCTCGCGGCCAAAATTGCTGACATCACCGCCGTTGTCCTTTACCTGCAGGAGATTGATGCTGCCCGGCTCGCCGCCTTCGATCCCCCATGGCGGCGTGTCGGTTCGCCCGAAACTGCAATAGGCCGAAGCACCGTCTCCGAGGACCTCATAATCGCGAATGACGCCAAAGCCGCCGCGACGGCGCCCGGCACCCGATCCACCCTCGACATTGAGCCCATAGCGGCGCACGAGCAAAGGAAAGCGTGCTTCGATCACTTCGACGGAGTAGTTATAGGTATCGCCATCGGTGAGCGCGATCAGCGCATTGGCGCCATCGCCGTCCCTGCTCGCACCCCAGCCGCCGTGCTGCGGCTCGATATGGATGAATGGCTGTCCCGCCGCATCCTTACCGGCGATATAGACGACGCATAGGCTCGTATAGGAACCGGCGGAGAAGCGCTCGGGCATCAGCCCGGCAACGGCCTTCCAGACGAGTTCGGACGCATGCACCGAGCCCTCGTAATACCAGCCGGTCGGAGAGGGCTTCTCCGCGGTGAAAACCGAACCCTTCGGCGCTATGACGGAGAGCGGCCGGAACCAACCCTCGTTGGAGGGGGCCTGCGGCGCAACCAGCGCCTTGAATATGGTGCGCACGGCCGAGTGCAGCGCGCCCGCCGCACAATTGATCGGGCCTGCGACCGCTGGCGGGCAACCGGTGAAATCCGCGGTGAGCCGATCTCCGGCGATCGTCACAGCCACCTTGACCTGGATAGAATCGGTAGTGACGCCATCACCGTCGATGATATCCGCTGCCTCATAGACACCATCTGGCAATGCAGCGATGGCGGCGCGCGCCTGCTTCTCGCTGACCGACAGGAGGTGGTCGAATGCGGCCTCGACGACATCGGTGCCATATTTACGGGCAAGTTCGCCCATGCGGCGCGCGGCAACGCGGACGGTCGCGACTTGAGCCGTGAGATCGCCGATGGCGACCTCAGGCAACCGGACATTCTCGCGGATGATACGCAGGACTTCGCCTGAAAAGCGGTCGCTGCGCACCACCTTCACACCGGGAAGCCTCAACCCTTCCTGGAAGACCGAGGTTGCATTGGGCGCAAGCGAACCCGGAACCGAGCCGCCGACATCGAGATAATGGGCTACGTTGATCGCATAGGCCAGTATGCGCCCATCGAAGAAGATCGGCTTGACGATGGCAAAATCGCAGGCATGCGTGCCGCCGGAATAGGGGTCGTTCGTCAACAGGATGTCGCCGTCCTGCAGATCATCGCCATAAAGCGCGATCAGCGATTTGACCTGAGTGCCGAACGTGCCGGTGAACAGGGTAATGCCGTTCATCTGCGCAACAAGCTCGCCTTCGCAAGTGAGAAGGCCACACGCGAAATCAAGGACCTCATAGATGACCGGGCTCATCGAAGTCCTGGCCATGACCACACCCATCTCGTCGACGGTGGCGGCCAGCTTGCCCTCGATAATCTCCTGCGTCACCGGATCGACGACGACCACGAATCTACCCCCTCATTATTATATTCGCACGAGTGCAGATTAGGTGTTTTTTCGGCCGTCGATAGCCTTCCCGATGGGTGGGCATACATACCAAAACCTACCCGTTCGGGTAGGTTATCGATTGAGCATGCCCTTTTGGCGCGCTGCCGTCACGGCCGCGGTCCGCGTCGAGACGTTGAGCTTTCCAAAGATATTGCGCAGATGAAACTTGATCGTATTGTCGGACAGCGCCAGCCTCCGGCCGATTTCCTTGTTGGAAAGCCCTGAGCTTAGCAGCTCCAGTACCATGCGTTCCCGGCCGGTAAAGACATATGCACCGTCCTCGGCGGCCTGCTCCTGCGCCGGCTCTCCAGTCACCAGCAGAGATTGGAGACGCTTTCGCGTGAGATTGGCGACGCTTTGATGATTGGCGAGTGTGCGAAGTTCGTCGAGACCCGTGGAATAGTCGAGATGAAGCAGCGCGCGGTAATCGCCAAGCGGCATCGTCAACACGAGATCGGAAAGGCGCGCGGCGGCAAGATCCGCACGACCTTCCGCCAGGAGGATCGCCATTTCGATGAGCGTAAGCTCGATCGTGCGCGGGACATGCGGCCGCTGCGCCTGTCGCGTCCTGAACTGATCGAAGACTTCGCGTGCCTTGGCCTTCTCGCCAAGGGCCAGGTAGGCGCGCGTCCAGAAGATCGCCGGCGTCGCCCCCCTCAAGTGGATAGCGAGCGTATTGGCGCGGTCCGAGACGATGGCCTGCATGCCGAAACCGCTGGCCTCCGCATGTCGGATTGCCTGATCGAGATCACCCGACCCCATGAGCAGCATGGCGCGCTCGCCATCGATCAACCGCGTCAGCCGATCGAAGCCGCGACGGCGCGCCACGGCGCGAATGCGATCCATGGCCGCATGGGCGGCGAGCAAATCCTCGCGCATGCGCAAGACGCGCTGTTCGGCCATGAAGCCCGCGGCCAGAAGATCGAACCAGGTGTCATGAAGTTCGAGATGCGGCAGCGCCCATTTGAGGATTTCGGCGGCGACATCGACCTCGCCGCGCATCGACAGGACTTCAGCCTTTAGAACCTGGCCGACAGCGTCGAAATCGCTGCCAGAGCCGATATTGGCCTGGGCTTCGCTGATCAGCTCTTCGTAGGAGGAAAGCGCGCTGGCGCAATCGCCCGAAAGAAAAAACGCCTGACCGACATGGGTATAGAGGTGCATCGCGCCAAAATCGGCACCACCGTCACGAAAGGCGCGCGTGGCCTGATGACCATAGTGCAATGCCCGGTCGAGCTCGCTCCGGATCAGGAAATTGTAGGAAAGCATGTTGAGCGCCAGCGCCCGGTGAATGAGCTCCATCCCATCAGGCTGCCGCAAATCGTCCTCAAGCGCGGAAAGATCGGCAGAGCTGGCCCAATGATCCGTATAAAGCGCCAGCAGGATGCGTACGACACGCAGATCCTTTGCCAGGATCGGGTCACCCGCAGCAGCCCGCTCGGCAATGACGAGATAGTGATTGGCGGCAGCAAGCTGCGCCGCCTTGGCGTTGAAAATCGAAAGCCCGAGGGTCACAAGCGGAAAGCGAACCAGATCGATTTCCGACGCCCGCGCGCTCAAGGCCTGGAAGAGCGTCGCGCCACCGCGGGTCGTGGCGTAGATGCGCCGCCAGCCGCCGGCAGTTTCGACGATGCGTGCGGCAAGATTGGCATCGCCCGCCAAGAGCGCATGATGAACCGCGCGATCGACATCGCCCTGTGCCTCGAACCAGTGCGCCGCGCGATTGAGTGCGAGATTGGCATCGACGCCCCTGCGACTGGCGGTCTTCTTCAGGAATTCGTTGAAGACCGGGTGAAACCGCATCCAGTTACCCGGGCCGGCGAGCAAGGTGACCGGAAGCGCGTATTCGGCCAGCCTCTCGCTAAGATCGGCATGTTCTCTGCCGCCCAGAACCGCTTCGAGCAGCGAATGATTGAAAGCCGGCAGAGCGGCCGTCTCGATGAGAAACTGGCGTATATCTTCGGGCAGATGTTCAAACACCTGCTCCGACAGATAGGAACCCATGTCCGCGCCGCCGCCGTCGAAGGAGGCCAGAATGCTATCGCTTTCCTCCGATTCCGAGACCAGCAGGCTCACCATCTGCAGCGCCACCGCCCAACCCTCGGTCCGGCGGTTGAAAGAACCGACCTGCGCCTCGGTCAGATGCGCGCCCTTGCCGGCGAAAAGCTCCCCCGCTTCGGCATCGGTGAAGCCAAGTTCGGCGACGCCGAACTGCTTGAACTCGCCGCGCAGCCGCAGTGCCGAAAGCGGAAAGCGCGGCGGGCTGCGACTGATGAGCACCAGCCTGACATGTTCGAGCGAGAGATCGGCGAGGATCTTCGCCATCAGCGCCTCGGTCGCGTCCGTCTGGGCGAAATGGTAATCGTCGAGAAAGACGACGAGCGGCCCTTCGATCTTGCGCAGGCGTGTCGCCAGCACCGAAAGCAGGGCTGTCGCAGACAGGCTGCCGGCATCGGCGCCATCTTCTTTCAGCCACGTCTGCAACGCATCGATCAGCGCAAGGAGGAAAGCTTCCTGATTGGTATGTTCGGCATCGAGCGACACCCAGCAGAGCTTGACGCCGTCCTCCTTCAGCAATTCGTACCATTGAACGGCCAGCGAGGTCTTGCCGTAGCCGGCCGGCGCGACAATGGTCGTCAAACGGCGCAGCCCGGCCCGCCGAAGCTGCCGCAACAGGTCGCTACGTTTGATTGTTTGCTGCCCGCTGGACGGGGGAGCAAATCGATTCTGTCCACTCATGGCGCGGGATGATGCTGTCTTGGCAGCCAGTTTGCAACCCACGCGAAAACGTTTGCAAGGCTGGTTTTTGTCATTATCCGAAATATCGATCTATACATTTTTAGATTGAATTTTTACGAAGATACCACAAAAGGCCGAAGCTAGCCCGGCAAAATGACGTGCCGGTTTCATCATGTAATGAATGCGCTTCGGCGGACAAAATTTCGCCATTTCCAGCCATAAACGGTCCGTTAGGGATTTGTTGACCATAATTGGACGGTATAGCGATGCCGCGGACGCGGCGCCTCTGATTTCTGTGTCTCTTAGCAAGGGCGAAAGTCGTATCCGTGCACCACGTGATCTTTTCCATTCCGGCGACAGTTTTCGCCACGACTTTCTCATTCGTCGCTTGCCGGGTGGCGCTAATCGCGATGCTGATGCTCGGAGCCTTTGCCGGCTCGGCGGCCGCCGAGGATCGGGCGCTCAAGCTCTTCTTCACCCATACGGGGGAAAGAGCGACCATCGTCTTCAAGCGCGGCGGCCGATATGACCCGAGAGGTCTTGCCCAGATCAACCGCTTTTTGCGCGACTGGCGAAAGAACGAACTGCTCGATCTCGTCTGGGAGGTCTATCGCCGCAGCGGCGCCAGGGAATCTATTCACGTCGTCTCGGCCTACCGCTCCCCTTCCACCAACAGCATGCTGCGCAATCGCTCGCGCGGTTCTGGCGTTGCAAAACACAGCCAGCATACGCTCGGCAAGGCGATGGATTTCTACATCCCCGGCGTGAAACTTGCGAGCCTGCGCGCGATCGCCATGCAGATGCAGATCGGCGGCGTCGGCTTTTATCCCAACTCCGGCTCGCCCTTCGTGCATCTCGATGTCGGCAGGGTGCGCGCCTGGCCGAGAATGTCGCGCCAGGAACTCGCACGGCTTTTCCCGAACGGACAGACGCTGCATGTCCCGGCGGATGGCAGACCGCTGCCGGGCTATCAGGTGGCAATCGCGCAATCCAAAAAGCGCCCTTCCCAGATGGCGAGCAAGATCACAGCCGTTGATGACGACGATGACGATGCCGGATCATCTATCGCGTCTCGCAGCGTCGAACCCGATCGCAGCCTTTTGACCAGTATGCTGCCGACACCCAGAAGCCGGGCCGTAGATGGGCTGGAGGCCCAACTCGGCAAACGCGTGGCAGAGGAACGCAAGACCCAACCCTTCGCCGACCTGGCTGCTTATGCCGTCCCGCTGCCCGCATGGCGACCAACCACCAGCGTTGCCGTCATACCGACGGCTGCCCCTGAAAGACCCGTCCCTCCTGCTGTGCTTGCAAGCCTGGTGGTCGGACGCAACGACGCCGGAAAGCTCGTCGTATCTGATAATGCGAGGAATACGGCCGATAGCACCATGGCAAGGATGCAGCCAATGGCGCAGCTACCGAGCTCCACCGCCCAGGAAGTCTCCGGCGGCGTCGGCGCCATGTCGACCGGAGCGATCGTCGCCTGGGCTCTGCAGCCGCCGGGCATGGCCGTCAACATGACGCTTCCGAGCCTCGTCAGCGCGCCAATCCCGATGCACGACGACATGGCGGAGGCACAGGCCGGAGCTTACGATGGTGACGATTTCGATGTCGAGCGGTTCGGCTTCGAAGGCTAGTGCAAGCTTTTACTGTGTGGTCTGCCAAGGTTCAGTTGGGCTGATCGGCTGATCTTGGCGGCAGTACCGACAGCGCAAGCTGCGCGAGACCGCCGAGCGTAAAGCGAAACAATCGATCCGTCAGTTCTTCATCCGTCGTTGTTTCCCGGCCGAGCGCCGGAATGATTTCGGACACGCGTTTGTCGGCGACCAGAAGCATGAAGCACGGCGCAATCGTCGAAAATGCCCCCTGAGCAACGAGCGGATGGTCCGGCTCGACACCGATAATCTGGGCAAGGATTCCAAACAGCAGAGCTTTCTTCGGCTCGATCTCTTCGCGTCGGAGCTTGCCGATGTGCGGCGTCGGCGCAATCAATTCACGGACGATGACCTTGGCCGGCCATGAATTCTCATTCCCGGTCCGCACCACCTTGACCAGCAGACCGATGAACCGGCGCAGCTTCTCCTTCGGATCGATATCCGCCGTGGCGGTGCCGGCGAGCACTTCATAGCTCATCAGGCGACGATGCGCCTCGGCAAGGACGTCTTCATACAAAGCTTCGATGCCGCCGAAGTGATAGTTGACCGCCGCGGCATTGGTTTGCGCGCGCAGGGCAATTTCCTTTGCGGTGGCGCGGTCGAAGCCGAATTCCGCGAAAACAGCGCCGCCTGCCTCGAGCAGGCTCGTCCGCGTCGTCGCGCCATCCTGCCGATCCCGAGATCGGACCGTTCGTCTATTGCCTCTCGCCATTGCGTCTGCCTTCCATTAATTCAAATATTAATTTGAAATTTGAATTTTACAAGTGCTATAATCACTGCGGATCGATCCGGGTCACAGTCCGTTTCGTCAAAGCCGGCATCCCCTTGGAGTTCAGATTCAGCATGCAGCGCGTCATCGTCATATTGGTCCTCTTGATCGCCCTCGCCGGCGGCGCCTGGTGGTACTTCCATAGGGATAGCGGCAACAACGAGCTCGTTCTCTACGGAAATATCGACTTCAGGCAGCTCGCTCTCGCCTTCAACGGCAGCGAACGTGTCGCCGAAGTCCTTGTCGAAGAAGGCGCGCAAGTCAAGAAAGGGCAGATCCTCGCCAGGCTGGACACCAGCCGGCTCGTGCCTCAGGTCGCTCAAGCAGAGGCGCAGGCGGCCAGCCAGCGCGCCAATCTCGCCCGCCTCAGGAACGGCAGCCGCCCAGAGGAGATAGCCCAATCGCGCGCCAATCTGGAATCGGCCAGGGCGGAAGCCGTCAATGCCCGCGCGCAATTCGAGCGCCAGAATGCACTTGCTCCCAAAGCCGCCGTGAGCCAGCAGGCGCTGGATGAAGCCCGTTCGGCGGCGGCGGTCGCTGACGCCAAGGTCGTCGCGAACCAGAAGGCGCTCGATCTGCTCGTCGTCGGCTCCCGCATCGAGGATATTCAAGAGGCGGAAGCCCAACTGCATGCGGCGGAAGCCAATGTCGCGCTACTCCACCAGCAGCTTGCCGATGCCGAACTGAAGGCGCCCGCCGATGCGATCGTGCAATCGAGGCTGATCGAGCCCGGCGAAATGGCGTCCCCAACGCGCGCAGCCTTTTCGCTTGCGACGATCAGCCCGAAATGGGTGCGGGCCTATGTCTCGGAAACCCAGCTTGGGATGCTCCGCCCCGGCATGAAGGCGAATGTCACGGTGGATTCGCTGCCTGGGCGTACGATCCCCGGGTGGATCGGCTTCATCTCTTCGGTCGCAGAGTTCACGCCGAAGTCGGTGCAGACGGAGGAATTGCGCACCAGCCTCGTCTACGAAGTCCGCGTTTTCGTCGATGACCCCGACAACGCGCTTCGACTTGGCATGCCTGCAACCGTCAGACCGATTTCGGGCGACCAAACGAACGTCGCAACCAGGCAGCAGCAATAGAACGGGGATGCCATGAGCGACGGCGATCTTTCCGTCATAGCAAAGAATTTACGCAAGACGTTTCGGCGGGATACCGGCGAAACGGTGGAGGCGCTCGCCGATGTATCGCTCGACGTCCGCAGGGGAGCACTAACGGCGCTCGTCGGCCCAGATGGCGCGGGCAAGACAACATTGCTGCGGCTGGCATGCGGCCTCATTGTGCCGGATGGCGGCAACTTGCAGGTGATCGGCGTCGACATCGCCAAGGAACCGCAGCATGTTCAGGACCGGATAGGCTATATGCCGCAAAAATTCGGCCTCTACGAAGATCTGAGCGTTCAGGAAAACCTTGACCTCTACGCCGATCTGCATGGCGTCACGCAACCCCAGCGCGACGAAACCTATCCACGCCTCTTCGAGATGACGCAGCTTGGCCGCTTCAAGGAACGTCCGGCAGGCAAATTGTCTGGTGGTATGAAACAGAAGCTCGGCCTTGCCTGTACGCTGGTGCGGGCGCCGGAGCTGCTGCTCCTCGACGAGCCTACCGTCGGCGTCGACCCGCTGTCGCGGCGCGAGCTCTGGGAAATCGTCTTCAAGCTCGTCAAGGAGGACGGGCTCTCCGTGATCGTCGCAACCTCCTATCTCGATGAGGCCGAGCGTTGCGAACACGCCGTGCTCATGCATGCCGGAAAGATCCTCGATCAGGGTCCGCCGGCCGAAATCACGGCGA
>ERZ781398.2759-NODE-2759-length-14383-cov-4.610902_pt1 | contig 14383 bp, 15 predicted proteins | sample MGYA00433077_ERZ781398 | MGnify/ENA primary metagenome ERZ781398 (study PRJEB29847, sample SAMN06458254) | wastewater metagenome | isolation source: Wastewater bioreactor | place: South Africa: Cape Town | study: EMG produced TPA metagenomics assembly of the... | reverse complement strand
AAAAAAGAAATATCTGTGGCACTATAAACAATTTTCTGTTTATTGTTTTTATGATTTTAACACCTATACTTTTACTTAACATGTTAATCGCATCGATGGGTAATACTTATCAACGTGTGATTGCCATCAGTGAAAAAGAACGAATTCGACAGGTTTGACGAATCATTTTTCGGTTATTTAGTTGTTGATTCTCGAGGATATACTTATAGTGGGCTCAACTTGTCTTAACAATTGAAAGATCTTGTTCGGCAAAACAACGATTTGATTATCAAGGTTCTTATGCCATTGGCAGTGACGATAAACGAGATTTAATGGTTATAAAACGAGCTACGAAAAGTAAAGCTGCACAACGAAAAGGAGCAATTAGTAATTGGAAGGTAAATAAATAATAAAGAACAACGATTAAGCATATTGTTTTTCAAGGTTAAGAAACTTTACTTAGTAAAATAATCGTCTTTTTTTTATGTTTATAATCTGATCATAAATCAAAATAATCTTTATCTTTATTTTCTTTTTCTCGTTTTGTTTTAGCGTATGGGCAAACTAGTTCTGTATTTATTAAAAGAACAACAAACAACAGCCGATAATGTCCGTTTACGTCGTGTCTCTCATCAATCGGTGATTCTCAAACCGAAAGCACAATTCGATCATATGCTCGAAACATTAGCTTGGGAACGTGATATCGATCTCTCAGCGCCTAAGGTTCTCTCATCATCAAATCAAAATATTAACCTAAGCTCAACGCAAAACACAGCCGATTTAAATCCATCGATTTCACGGCCACCGTCGCCGCCACCACCACAATTCCTTCAAGGTGAATTTCCGCCGCCATCATCGATTCCACAACGATTAACCGGCGATAAGAAACCGACACGTCGTTCGGAATTATCTGAACTTCGTTCTCGGCCATCGTTTGTCGATTATGAAGATCTCGAAGTATTTCGACACATGAGACCGTTGACACGCGCATCACACGTCTGGCATCCGCAACCGATTCGACGAGCATCGATGATGCCGGTCGATTCCGATGGTTACAAAGATTTACTTTTAGATGTCGATAATAATCACTACGAACAAACTACATTCCGACGATTTGTACCTCGTGGAACGTCCGATACGAGTATCAAATCGAAAGCCAGTGAAACAACACTTTGTTAGTTACACATCTGTTTAAATTCCTTTGCACATATTCTTTTTATTATGAAAAAAAAAACGTTTTTTTCTTGTCACATTTAGAAAATAATAAAACATTTAGACACGAAACAAAGTCAAGGAAAATTGTCTGTTTTTCAGTTTTAGTACAGAGACTAGAGAAAAGTTAGATATATAAGTATAGCAAAAAAAATTCGAATAAAAACGAGAGAATGTCTGTTTGTGTACGTGAAAATTAGTGGCCACCTTTAAATCCTTGAACATAGCCGGTAGCTTCAGTTTCATCTGAGCGACCTTCTTTACCTTTTCCATGACCTTCCTCATCAAAACGTTCTTTATGTGTACCTCTAAAGGAAAAGAAAACATTGACGCGTTCATTATACACTATACAAGATGATTTAATTACGTATATTGTGATGTATCTGTCATTCGACCTGTTATATCTTTATTAGCAACTTCAGTCACATTTGTCAAACTTGGACCTTCATTAGCATTTATTTTCGCGAGAATTTCATCGTGACTAACACCTTTCGACTCAGCGATACGATCGATTAATAATTTAAAACCTTTTATTTCGAATGTTTTACTAAAATATAAATAAAATAAAATATTGAAAGTAGCAAATATAAAAAACAACAACGTACGTTCCTTTTGGATAATGAACAGCACCTGGTTCAGGCGTTCCTGTTGTTAATTTTCCGAGTACACGAGCAATATCATTGTCCAACAATTGAGATGTATATTTGGAATTAATTAATGAACAATCTTTCATCATTTTTTGTATTTGTGCCGAACTAATACGAAGTTCGTTATGATCGGCTAGTTGCGCTTGAGTCTTGCCAAATTTCGAATATTTATCAAACGCTTGTCGTAAACCTGATGAAACCGATGATTTCGCCGACATTATACTGTTAATAATAAAGATGCGTTAATAATTGCGGTTAAAAAAGTGTAGATGTGTGAGCGAAAAAAAAGAGGCAGAGTAGAGAATATGTCACGCGCTGTCGTAACTCTCTATATAATTGGAATAGAAGTCTTTCTCGTATTTTTTTCTTCTTGTTCTTCCTTGGCCTATTCATAGGAGAAGAGAGAGAGAGAGAGAGAGAGGGAGAAGCAAAATCGTCGTCTTTGTCCTTGGCAATAGTTTGCTGATGCCAATGTTCTAGTTCATTTCTCTTTCTCTTCTTTTTTTTTCTTCCTCTTTTATCCTACGTTCTTATCTGTTACTGTCGTTTTTTTTTATGTTCTTGTCTTTTGTCGTCATTCAAGAATCAGCAAAAAAAAACTCTGAAAAAAAGAAAGAAAGAAAAGAACGGAGTTATATAGATTCTATTATAGACGTAACATGCAATGCTCGAGCAAACACTCACTAGAAATCATGACATGAAAACTTGATCTGTGTTCCTTGTTCTAATGGGGAAAGAAGCTGCATTATCGATCTAATGTTCGACACATATTGTTTCCGAACGTTTTTTTCCTTCTTATGCAATCACTTCTGATCAAACTTGTTCAGAAAATGAACATACTGAAAACGAGAGTCTGTCGATTGGAGTGATTAATTTACAAACTAGAACAAGATTAGGTCACCCATTTCGATTAGATTTACGTTCAATTGGCGTAGACGCTATTCAATTACCCGATGTTGAATAGATCTTACATAAGAAAGAAATACTCGACGGAATAATTAAAAAAAGAAAGACGAAGATTTGCAATCGAAAAGAATGTCTTGTTTAATTTCAATTTTGTTTGTTTGTTTATTTATTTTTTTTTCTGCTACAGCGATGATAATTGTTTTTCTGTTGAATTCATAATGGGAATAAATGACGAAACAAATCGATGAATATTGATATTGATTATTAATTTTCTTCTAAGATTAAAAAAGCCAAACAAAAGACAAAAATTGCTTTTTTCCACAATGATTATTATTCTTTCAAATGTGAATTAAATATGAAAAACAGAAGAAAAATATTCCATTGAGAAATCGAAACGTTTATTTCATCGCCAAATTATCAATATTTTATTGTCAAATTTAATCGAAAGACGCATCCGTATTGTTTCATTTGATCATTTATTGTTGGCCGACATATAAACGCAAGTCATTTTCTTCTTTTTTGATCATAACATTGCTTAGACTCTTGCCGAACGTCTTCTTTCTTCAATGAAACTTTTTCAATCGTCATCGATGATTTTCAAATCGTTCCTATTTCAAATTCTTTGCATTATATGTTGTATTCTTGCTATCGTATGTTACGAACAATTGCTAATTGATTTTAATTATCTTTTTCTTCTTGAAATTAGTCGTCGTACAGTATCGAGTATCGTCCACCGTATGAAGAAGATCGTGATGAACGAGCGGTAACTGAATGGCGTTTTCGTCGTAATTATCTTTTTAAATTTCCTAACTTCTATCGAAGTCAATTCAAAGTAAATTCACTAGCAAATTCACAATTGAATATCGACTTTTTCTCTTTCAGACGGGTCGTTTATTTAAACAACAAGGTAATGGCTATAATCCGAATGATGGCAACAAAATATTAGCGAAGAAATTTATTATTCCACAGTTGGTTCATCCTCCAAGTGAATAAATAAAATCAAAATGACTAAATATTATTGAAAATACTTAAAGAGAAGTATTAAAAATAAACAAAAACACACAAAAAAAATGTTACTAATTATATTTATATATATTTGATTTGATTTATTTCTCTTTTTTTTCGACTTGAATTTCTTTTTGTTGTCTGAGGATATTTCTTTTGTTCGAACCAAACGATTGAAACGAGTACAAATATCATGAAAGAGAAAAATCGAATGAAAACAAAATAAAACAAAGGAAAAAAAAACTCTATTTCGTCATGATCATGAAGAGGTAATAGAAACAAAAAAAGAATTTTTTTTTTCAAATAAAAAAAAAGTTTTATATTGATGGTAGTGTTTACTGGCCAACTATTTCAGTCAGCAGGCGAACAGAGATGACAATCCCATCTATATGTGCATTGTGTTGAAGAAAAAAAAAAGTAAAGTTTAGTGCTTTCAAGTGAGTGTTGACGATTTGTATAAAATAGAAGAGCGAAACATAGAGCGAGAGTGAGAGAGAGAGAATGCACGAAAGAAAGAGAGAGAGAGAATAAGTATGTTCGTGAGAAATAAAATTCAGAAAAAAAAATGAGATGAAGATTCTTGTACATTGGTAAGTTGAAAGAACGCCATGTCAAATCCTGCTCATGTTTTATCAAGACATCGAAAAACACCGTTACCACCAGTCGTTCCAGCACGACAAACAATCGTCACATGGACGGCAAATGGTAATCAAAACGGTAGGTTCATCAATTAAAATCAATAGATATGCGTATGATGATTAGATAGAATAAAAATGTACACTGGTAATTTGTCTACATATAGCAAATTAAATGTTGATAATGTTTAGCAAAAGGCCAAACACCTGTCTACAGAAATGCGTTTTTCTTTTTGTTTTGATCATAAAACTAATTCGTTTCGAAAGAAACCTTTTCGTTTTACTTCAATTGAAATCTATATATAGACAGATGCATATATATACATTGTTAATGATGTTCTCGCATCGAAGAGAAATTTCTTTGTTAATACTCTCTATAGGAAAAAGAAGACGAAGAAGAGTTCTCAGTAATGATGACTTCCATTAGTAGACTAGATTTGCGATGCAAACTCAAGTTTCTAATGAAAACAATCTGTTTGCCTTTGTCAAGTTTTAAGTATCTCTGTGTGTGCGTGTGTATACATGTATATATGCACACACATTTGTTATATCAATAAGATTTTTTGTTTTCGAGTTTGTTAATATTCTTTTCTGATGTAAATATTAATAGACATTAAATGGTTTCTGTTTTATGACTAATTTCTAAACGTTAAAACAAAAACTGACTATGCATGGTAATGTAAAAGTTCGTTAGCAAACAAGAGAGCAGCAATATTGCCATCGTTATTATCTATTGAGAAATGCCAATGTGACAACAACTATGAATATAATGTCATTTTCAACGTGAAATATAAATCTCACTTAATACAGAGTAAACGAGTTTTTTTTCTCCTCTCTTGTCATGCAATTCTTTTTTTCCTTCGTCTTCTTTCTATATTCCTTCATCTTCTTTTCTCTTCTCTCGTCGCGAATAACTTTAATGTATTGATGCGCGCAGGTTTTTCTTTCTTGTTTGTTATGTTATTATGTTCACAGTTTCTCATATATATATATATATATATATATATCTGCGAATATAAGCTGATGTCGTACCATAATAATAATCGTTGACTTGAATCGGGTCGTATAAGTAGTATATCTGTTCCTTCCATTTAGTTTGCTTTTTCTTTCCGTCTTTTGCACTCGCTTGCCTGGCTCTAACATTCTCTTTTTCACATTCATCCGCAATAATTACAACAAAAACAAGAGAACGACTTCGTCGATGACGAAGAAGAGAACGAAGACGACAGAACGTGCACACAACCGTATGCATTTTATATAACAAGAGTATTCTTCTCGTCGGCAGTAACGTGCCGACCATCACATATATACTCGAGTAAATCTGATCAACATTATTATTTTATTTTATCCGAATAAATTAATTACATAGAAGGTAGATAGATATTAAATATATTCGATAATTTTCTTTTATTAACAAGTCGAATATATGTATTCCTATAGTCCGAAAACGGTGCCTCATCAGTTCGATTCGTCGTGGTGGCTGTTGGCCAAAACTGATGATGATTGTGAAGATTCGGATTATATGTTAACTGAGAATGATAATAAAAATGATCATTGCTCTTCTCCACCAGCCAAGCGTATTAAATTAGGTAAGTGATTACGAAGATCATAAGAAAAGAAAATCTCTCATTTTCTTCATGATGAACGTTTTATTATCATATATATATAATGAAGTGGCTCCCTCTGCTAGATGCATTTTCATGACAGTTTGTTCGATCTATCTAACTGAAGGAGACGGATATGCGTGCGTTTCTTAGCTACATTGCCGTCGCTGACATTCTTATATCCGGATTTGATCATCACATGCATGTATACCTACGGATGGCTGATTTTTCTCTAGTGGTGTCTATGTGTGTGTGTGTTCTCATTCCTTCTTCTTCTTCGTTCTTATTCATTTACTCGGCGCAGCATAATAAGACTTTTAAATTGACTATACAGATGACGTTTGCTTCTTCTTCGTTCTCACCAGTTTGATTATTCACGCAATTAACATCAAATTTAAAAATAAAAATCTAAATTATATGCTTATTTTATTTCACTACAACTATTGACATATTTAAGCAAACGATTTTTATCTGTAAACAGGTGTCGATTGATTCCCATTTTTCGATCATATCGACGGCTGCATATTTCGTTTCATTTTTTTTTCGAAGATAAACGATCATTTAAAACGGGATTAGATACTTAACTGTTTGTTTCGAGTTAAGCGAATATAATTCATTACATTCACCTGTCATGAATACTGACATTTAGGTTCTTTTTTTGCTTCTTCACTTTTTTTTTCTATTTACGATTATATGTCAAATCATTCATCATGTTAATGTTGATTGAATTTTGACGTTTAAGTGAACGATTACAAACAAGTGTTATTTTTTTGTATATTGGCTATGCGAATTGAAGGTTATTTGTGAAACCTTTTCAAGCATGGACTTATCATAGAAAAGCATTGATATACGAGAATATTTGATTAAAAAAAAAGAAAATTCATTTGCAATCGTTTTCTTTTCTCGATCAACAGTTTGCATGACACGTACATATCTCTCGAATGAAAACGTACAAATACCTCGAAAAGTCAAATGTTATTTCGATTGAAATTCAATCGAAGAAAGAAAGAAAGAAAAATCGAATTATTGATTGTTGTTCATTGATATTTATGTATTTTGTTATTGTCGTCGTCACATACCACTCGACGATAGTTAATTTGATTAGACCTAGAGGAGAAAGAAATCTCGTTGTCGATTGACGTTCAAAGAGAAATAAACAACGCCCTCAGGGTTCGTCATGATAGATACAAAATCATTTAGTTCTGTAAGTCTATCGTTCGTCAATCCTATTGTTTATAGTAAGATTCTGTTTGGGGTATGTGCTGTTGTGTTGTTTTTCTATTTCATTTAATTAAATCATAGCCACGAGAAAGCCACGAGGTATAGACGAACAGAGAGAGAAAGAAAATTCACAATCAGTTTCAAATTTATGTGTGATTTTTGGGTATTTGATTCTTTCTTTTCGAACAAATGACTTTCTCATGTTATCAATAGTATTATCGCTAATATTTTAGACAAAGAAACATGCGTGTCTATGAAGAGAAAACTTTTTAACCAAATGAAAAACATAATTTTCAATTGATATTCTCGAAAGTTCAATCTTGCAATAGGATCTCGATTTCTTCTTTCTCTCTTATTTATTTATGCGCGTTATTAAACAAGATCAAATTGTTTTACTTGTTAACATAACGATTGATGTTGTATTTATTTAGTCTCAATTTAAATATTATTTGTCTTTGATCATAGACGTTTGTTTAAATATGTATATATTTTTCAAATGAATATTTCTCCATAGGTAGACTAATAACACTTTGTTGTTATCGAACGTTTTTCTTTCTTTTCTTCTTCTTCTTCCTCTTTTTTCTTCTTTTTTTTCTCGATTTAATGTGAAATATACAGAAACGAACGAATAGAGTAATGAGAATATGAAGAGTTTTTTCTCATTACTCAATGTCGGTAATCGACATTTTCTTTCACAAAAGGCTTTATCGTCGTCATCGTTGCATTATTATTGCGTTCATCCTCAATCATAATTTGTAAAGCTTCTTCTGCTTCGTCGCATCGAGCAATAGTATGTAGTAACAGCACGATGCGAGTTCTTCTTCTTCTCCTCTCCTCTTCTACGAACGGCTCGAGTCAACAAGAAGAGAAAGAGAAGGACGGAAACAGGGGGGTTGTTGTTGCTGGTAGTGTTACTTCTTCTCTTCTTCCTTCTTTCTCCGCTTCGGTTATTCGTCTCCGGGCTAGCTACTCTGAGAGTAAGTCGGCGACTACTGCTCCAACTCCTTGTCGTAGTGTTGGTTTATACGCGTAAGAAGCCGTCCACGCGCTTCGCTCGCGCTATCGATTGCCTACATACAATTTTCTTCCAGTAGTCGTTGCTTGCGTCTTCTGATAAAGACGCTCGTTCTTCTATTTCTTTTCCTCTCATCAGCATCATTGCTGCTTCAACCGCCTGTACGTCATCGTTGCATATATTTATTTTGGTCGTTATTGTCGTCGGTGGTGGCCGCATGTTTTTGTTGTTGTTGTTACAAGACGAAGGGGTTTGTCGATCATGACATATGTCGCAATTCACCACGAAGACGTCATCGAACCTTCTTCTCTTCCATCATTGTCATTATCATTATTGTCATCAGTATCTTTTTCTCGTGATATTCGTCGTCGACGACGTTTACGACAGCAATCATTATGAGTTTTCTCAAATGCTGTACCTCAGTTCGTTCCTCGTCCGATCATCGAAATTTAACAAACAACAACAACAACAACAACAACAACAACAACAACAGCAACAGTGTCAAAAGTGCTTCAAAAAAGAAAACTCGCCATTGTTCGTCTGCCAAATATGGCGGTACGTGCTATGTTTTCTTCTTACTGTTCTTTTTCACATCTTTTCCTATTACCTTTTTTCCTTCTTATCCTTCTGCTTCATTTTTATCTCATAGCTTCCAGGTAATCCGTAATAACTATGCGCGTGTTTAAATTGACAATTACATATTCCGTCTTTTTTAACATCGTTAGATATACTATCCATTTCGCAGTAAATCTATGTTAATATATTTACATGTAATCAAATGCACATACACACACAAATATCTGAGATTGCAATCAATGTGTCTTTTACAGTCAATTTTAAAATATTGACGAGGTATCGCATGTGTCTCGATGTGCGTGCTTATAATCGATGCGCACGCATGTATGTGTGTTTTGTTGCATTTTCTTTTCTTTATTTCTTCTTCTTTTTTCAAGTTTTTCTTTTAACATAGTGACACAGAATAAGACAAAAGAAAAGTCATCATTATTACTACTACCTCATGTGCAATGATGGTTAGTTAGTCGTAGGCGTATACAGGAAATAACGAGTGATGCTTCTCATATTGCTGAACATGGACTAGAAAGAAAAATGCGGATCGAAGAAGAAGTCAAGAAGAGGAAAAGAGAATAAGAAGAAGAAAAAGCTTTTTGTAATGTGATGCGACATGAAAGACTCGAAGAGATGGAAAAGAAAAAGAAGATGACTATGTCGAGAATGACGTCAAAAAAAATTAACAATACAATAAAAAAAAAGAAACATGCTTAATTGAAAAAGCATTATGTCGTCAATCTTTAGATAGAAATGAATTTTTAATCAAACTTATATATATTTATGAAACGAGAAAGGAATAAAAAGAAAAGAGCATTTCATTGATAGACAGATTTATGAGACAAGATTTGATTTGTTGATTTCATTTCATGTTATTTCGTTTTTGTGTGTGTGTAGCCAATTCCGAACCATTACCATCATCGGTGACAGCCGATACAGTCAAAAGTTATCTTGGCGAACATCCCGAGTTTCTCGATACATACATTCAACAGAATGTCAATTCAGACACAATCGAACAATGGATCTCGAAAAAACCACAAACGCCAATACCAGAAGAAGAACAACAAGAAGCAGCAGCGCCGCAACCACCATCACGAACATCTTCAGCTGCAGCTCATCTTCCAACGACGGCGCCGCCCGTACCTCCGCCGCGTCCATCATCGTCAACATCGATGCCAGTCGTTTCATCCCAGAAACCCAATATTTCAACGTCAACAACAACCGTTCCACTATCAACAAATACGGGTAATGCGAAACTTGAATTTATCATCATCGATTGATCATCAACGATCATTTGTATGAATATTTTCGATGATTTATGATCACATCTGCTGTTATTTATGACAAACTAATGTTGTTTTGTTTTGTTATTCTTTTTCAGCTTTAACAACCGTTTCATCCACAACAGCAAAATCACTGAAAAAAGTAGTTGATTATCGTGTTTTAGAATTCTTTTTTTTTTCATTCATCTATTCATTCTAGCTGGCAGAATTAACTGATCAACGTCGGTTACTACACGAATTAACCGATGAAGTTAGTCAAAACGTAACCAAAGCTCAAATTCTCTTCGAATTATGTAAATCTATAGCATCAAGTAAATTGATTTTTTGGAGAAACACAACAACAAAAAACAAAACGACATTTGATTTCAGCGATTGCTGCCGATGGATTTAATTTGTATTTAGTCGATGAAACGGGCACCAGTTTGAGATTGTTTACGGCTGAAAATGACGAGTGAGTGAGTCGGATAGAAGAAATAATTGTCTTTTGCTTCTTTTTTTCTTCATGATAAAAACTACATATCTTGTTAATTTCATTGATTCAATTAATTTGATTTTGATTGAATTTCTTCAGTGAACAAGCAGCTTATTTTATTCCCATTGAAATCGGTGTTGGACATTCGATTGCTGGTTATGTGGCGTGGGCGAAAGAAACTGTTCGAATTAATAATATTACTTCAGTAAAATAATGAAAAAATACAAGAAAAAAAAAACGATTAGATTTCTTCTTGTCAAATTAGTTTGATACTGAAAAATATCCCGATGGATTGTATATTAAAGATGACAAAGTCACATCTGTTATGGCTCATCCAATAATGAATTCTAGTGGTACTCTTCTCGGTATTGACGAAAGCAAACGAAAATATTTCATTTATAAATCTTGTTTTCGACTGTAGGTGTAGTTGAATTCTATCGAATCGATAGTACAATTCCATTTTCTACGGAAGATGAAGAAGTAAGTTTAATGTTGATTGCATATCTCTTGTGTCTTGTTCACTGTTCGATTTCTCGTCATAACCAAGCTTTTGACTATTGTAAATGCAAGATTGTATTTCTATTGTCAAAATTTAGATAAATCGAAAGGAAAAATTGTTCGATGAACTAGTACCTTTCTCGGTTGCCTAGTTTCTCTCTCTCTTCAGACAAAACAATCCCTATGTAGAAAGCTTTATCTTTTCGAAAATATACTTTTTAATAATTTCATTCTCTTTTGCTTCAGGAAATTCTAAAATGTGTGAATGAGCTTTTTACCCAAACATACTACGAGGTATTACATACCCTATATATATATTTGTATATTTATCCATTGAAATTTCTGTCTCTTCTTTTCCTTGTTCCTTTTGAATTTCCAATGAAATTTTCTCTATCCCCTATGTGTGAGTGTTTTTTGTGACGAAATCCTTCTAAGTTTTGTTCTTTTTGATTTCCAACTGCTTGCTCATTGAACTTCTGCGGCTTTTATCCCAGTTATTTGATCATGCATGTTCACTAAAAATGAAACGACATCAAAATTTGGCTCGTTCAATATTTGTGCTTATGTGTTTTGTTTCTGGTTCTTTTTTTTACCTTGTGTTCGGTTTAGTTGAAAAAACGAACGTGAAATTGAAAATATATCCGAATAACATTCGATTTCTTTAGCTTTATCATTCAATGACGCGAGAACGACGTTTAAATGACTTTCTTTTGGCTGTTACTAAATCGATCTTTCAAGAATTAATCAGTATGGATGCAGTTATGTTAAAAATCATGGTACGACAAGTTGATTTCTTTTCGTTTATCTTTGTTTTCTTTCTCAAAGAGTTATGCAAAGAAATTAGTCAATGCTGATCGTGCATCTTTATTTATGGTTGATTCACGTACGAAAGAATTGTACGCACGAATATTTGACATTGGCCGTGAAGAGCAAGACATGCTCGATTCATCGGCAATTAATGATAAAGACGGACAAAGACGTTCGACAGCAGATGAACGTGCTTGTATACGTTTTCCAATGGATAAAGGCATTGCTGGTTATGTAGCAACAACAGGAAAAACATTGAATATTTCGGATGCATATAGTGATAATCGATTTAATCGGTAGATTGTTGAAGAGGATTTGTTATTGAATGTATTTATTTGTTTGTTTTTGCAGAGATATTGATCAAAAAACGGGCTATAAAACGAAAACACTTTTATGTATGCCAATTATGATTCAAGGAAATGTAATTGGTGTTGTTCAAATGGTGAATAAAAAAAATGGACATTTTACTAAAAGTGATGAAGAATCATTCGAAACATTTGCTGTTTATTGTGGATTAGGTAGAACAATTGTGTCGAAAACGATGAAATTTTGCTATTGTTGTCAACGTGTTTTCTTCTAGCGCTACATCATGCATCACTTTACGATCGTATTCGTCGTTCCGAACAGAAATGTAAAGTCGCTCTTGAAGTTCTTTCGTATCATGCATCATGTACCGATGAAGAATATGAACGAATGAAAACCTACACACTTCCAGACAACATTCCAAATATCGATCGATTCGAATTTTCTCCATGGGATGTTGTTAATGATATGAAACCGCTCTATGTTGTTTACATGTTTCTCGATCTTGCAAATATGGATCCATTGAATGCCAATCGGTAGATTGAAATTCTCATTCATTTATTATTCTCTATTCGCTAGATTTTTTAGATTCGATTCGGAATGTCTGATGAGATTTATTCTAACTGTACGAAAAAATTATCGAAATGTCCCATATCATAATTGGTCACATGCGTTCAGTGTGGCACATTCAATTTACACTGTGATAAAACAAACAAAACATCAGTTTACACCGAATGATGTGTGTAGATGATTGATTTCAAAATCGATAGAATTCAATTGAGTTTTTTTTTTCGTGTGTCGATTTAGTGTATTGCTCTATTTGTTGCCTGTCTTTGTCATGATCTTGATCATCGCGGTAAAACGAATGCCTTTATGGTGAAAAGTGCATCGACATTAGCATCGATCTATTCAACATCGACGATGGAACGGCATCATTTTAATCAAACTGTTACTATTCTACAAGTAAAATTGTCATCATTCGAAAACCAAATCAATCGATTGTTTTATTATTTTTAGACTGAAAGTCATAATATATTTAAACATTTTTCTTCGAAAGAATATCGGCAAATGTTAGACGAAATTCGTCATTGTATATTAGCTACTGATTTGGCATTATTTTTTGAGAATCGTCCAAAACTTGAAGCTATTGTTAAAAATAGTGCATATGATTGGAATAACAAGGAGCATTTGTGAGTTCATAAAAATCATTCTATATCCTATATCGTATAATCCAATTTTAAATGAAAAAAAAAAGAAATTTATTCCTTTTTTTTTTCTGTCGAGCAAAAAAAAGCATTTATTTAATCTTTCAAATCTGCCGCTGCTCTCTCTCCCATTTGTCATTTATTTAATTTTGATTTCCTTTTTCAACCTCTGTTGCTAATCGTGTTTGTGTGGTGATAGTGCTTATTTGATTTTGTTCTTAGTTGATTCATCTTATCTAACATTTCGATATGATTTCTACACTTTAAACTAACACAAAAAAAACAACGAAAGTTAGATCTTTGATAATCTAATATACACATTGTGTATGATTTTCATTTGATTTAATTTCATTTTTATGTAAATAACAACACTTCTGAATTGCTTCGCTTTTATCTATAGACGATTGATGATGGGGCTCAGTATGACCGCTGCGGATTTATGTTCATCATATAAAGATTGGCAAGTGCAGCGGTCGAGCGTGAGCATCATCATGGAAGAATTCTATCAACAGGTGATTCATGGTTTCTTATATTTCTTTTCAACGCTTTATCTGTCTCTGTCTCTCTATCACATACGCATTCGCTTAGTTATCTAACATAAATCACAAGAAAGCAGCACTTACTAATGTAGAATAATCATAGTCGTTCGCTATTCAATTCAAATAAGCATTATCATCACTCATACACACACACACACGTACACATATTAGTTTAGACAGAGGAAGGAGTTTGAGCGGCTGATTGAAAACAAAAAAGAACTTTAAAATAATCTCATTTTATTTTTCATTGCACTATACGAAAAATGATCGTGCTTTAATGCTCGAATGTCTGTATTTATTGTGTCTTATGCTTGCAGTCGACGTTTGCAATCGTTAACAATGACATCGGCCGACTTATGCGCTATGTATAAACCTTGGCGTGTTCAAGAAAATGTTGTCAGTACAATAATGGACGAGTTCTGGGAAGAGGTGTGCTTCTTTTTCTTCAAAAAAAAAACATTTTATTTGTAATTGCTGCTTTCTTC
>ERZ781398.2758-NODE-2758-length-14395-cov-4.092887_pt1 | contig 14395 bp, 18 predicted proteins | sample MGYA00433077_ERZ781398 | MGnify/ENA primary metagenome ERZ781398 (study PRJEB29847, sample SAMN06458254) | wastewater metagenome | isolation source: Wastewater bioreactor | place: South Africa: Cape Town | study: EMG produced TPA metagenomics assembly of the... | reverse complement strand
TCCTTTTGTTTATCGTACATCGGGCGCTTAAAAACGAATCATTTGATAGGAGGGAGGAGAAAGAAAAAAATTTGAAATATTATCAGCGAAAAATACTAAAATAATAAGAAAAGAAAAGATATCTATAGTATGAGACGAGACGAATGGTATGATTTAATAAACAATGCATATAAGATAAACTAATACAGAATATAAAGAGCGAACATTATATTATTTTTTTCTACATATTACTGTCAATTATTTCAAAACGAATATACAATTTCATTTCAATAATGATATTAAAATCATTTACTCTTTGGATGATATTGCTTATTCAACTAGCTGCTGGTATGCATCGTGTAGACTTTTCTCAAAACGAGAAAATCTTTCATGAAAACGATTATGGTTATATAAATGTTTATTTAAAACAATCATGTCACAACCAACGAAATAAACATACCCGAATTCAATTTCCATATGTAAAATTCGATCGCCAACAGGCTCGTGGGTTTTAATTTATTTTTATTAATCTTTTTAATCGATTGTTGATTTTTATTCTTAGCTTCATTCGATTCATTGAAACGTGTATCGGAATCAACACCAATTTTCGTTGATCAAACAACAAAACAAACACTTTTCGAATCTTCAAATCAAAGTGAAATCAATTATTTTTTCCTTCAAAATCTTATTTCTCATTTGTATATAGTTTATATTGTTTCATCATTGATGAATTTCGATGAGAAAATTATTTCTCTTGGAGAATTAATTACAAATGGTTATGCAAGTTTGTCAAATGATCATTCTCCAATCGAATCCGATTTTGATATTACATCTCACACAATTTCTGATTCTCGTTCGTATATTTAATCGAGTGAAAATTAATAAAATATTTTTAAATTTAGATCTTGATGAAGATTTACCAAAATATGATTATGAATTAAATCGTTTCGATGATAGTATTCGTACTGATTATCAAACAGATTTTCAAGAGATTTGTGAAATAAATATGCGAATGAGAAGATCGTATTATCAACAGAAAAACTATAAGAAACCAGATTATTATCAACCTTATTATCGAAGTAATTGAAACTTAATTTTAAATATTTTTGATAATAATTCTTTTTCTATATTCACCATTGGCACATCAGAATCCAAAAAAGGTAAGAACTATTGATAATAAAATTACTCGTTTATTTTACTTTCTCTAGCTAAATCTTGTGAATTCGGTTATTCTTTATCTTCATCGGGTAAATGTGTTAATCTTCTGAACGATATTAAAAATTGTGGATCATTTGGATATGTTTGCTCACAAGAATACAAAAGTTGTTCAGGTGGAATATGTAGTGTTGTTTTGCCTGTTCAAATAACTGGTAGTACTTTTATTTCCAACTGGGCAGGTAATTATGGTGTCGATGATTCTAATGCAACAATAAGTCTACCTGTTACATTAACACTCTATGATTTTTCATCCAACTATATTACTGTGACTAGCAATGGTGTATGTGATTTGTTTTAAAATCTTCGATCTTTTACACGATTCATTTAGGTTGTTTGTCTTGGCAAAGAATGTTCACATGAATACGAAAATACTGATCTCCCAAGTGAGGTCTTCGTAAATCCAGCTGTGATGTGTTTTTGGTATGATCTGAGATTCACATATAATACATCGCAAGGCGTTTACTACGCTGTCAATGGTGTGAGACCAAATCGACAAGTTACTTTGGAATATCTTGCGGGCGTTTATGATACACCCTCAGCATATTATCATTTTCAAATAATATTCCTTGAGAATCAACCTAATATGGTTAAGTGTAAATATTTTGACCTATCTGATGGAGGTGAATCGGCTACAATAGGTGTTCAATGTAAGTTATTTAAATTCGTTTCATTTATGAAAAGACAAATCATTCTTTTTTCTAGACTCACCATCGGGACCCTCAACAGTTTATTCATTCGATGGTAGCAATCCAATAACACAAGGTGCTGTAGTTACTTTTAATACAAAAGATAACGGATTCACAGTCACAACATCGAATTAATCACAATTTTTTGTCTTTCTTTTTTTTTCAATCAATAAAATACACATCCATTTAAAAGCATGAACAATTTAAAAAAATTAATTCGATTGTTTATCGGCTTCTATTCTCGTGTTCGAATCTCGGCGAAAGAAAGAACAAGGCATTCTATTCTGTAGTTAACATGATTAAATATGTTGATTTACTGGAAACGGATGCGAAATCGAATACCAAGGAAAGTATCTCACTGTATTCATTTCGTTGACGTAAATGAATATTCAACAACAGCCTTTCCTACAAGAGAAAAAAAAAGACATATATCTCAATCGATCCATACGATGATTTAACTTTTTGTTCACAATTGAATATGCATAAGCTTAAGGGCGAATATATTCAGTTGACTTATTCGAAAAAAAAAACAAGAATACTAACATTGTTGTTCAATAAACCAAGAATAATATTTCAGTTGAAAAGAACACAAAAGTAAACGATCGGATCAATTGATTGATTGTTTAATTACTCTCGATCGAATAATATTTACCTCTCGGTTCTTCTCTTCTCTTCTCTTCTCTCTTCATCTTTGCTCACATAATCATCGTTTTTCTTCGTATACAAAACTTACAATCGATGTTCAATAAGGACGCATGTCATACGTTATCATATTTTTAATTCTATCTATTGATTTTATTCAATGTTCAGCAATTAGTAATCCATTTTCTGCTGATTCATTCTTGGAATTGAGTTCAAGTGGTAAGGCAACAACAACGACAACGAATAGTTGTATTTCGAATGGAGCACTAGCTGGAGCAATTGTTGGCACGATTATTCTCTGTGGATTTATCGGATTTTTAATTTGGTTGATCTACTTACGACCGAAATTTCAAGGTGCTTTGTTCTTTTTTCTCTCGAAAAATAAAATGTATGTGCATTTTCTTTTGTCTCTGAAGAATTAAATGGAAAATTCAATGAATCAATTCCAACGATTTCAGCTCGAAAAAAATCATCGATTGAACATAGTTTGATACTCCGAAATTTATATTCATTTCTTTCGTTATTCGATTCATTTAGATGCAGACAAATCAACGGCACAGCTGCCATTAGATGTCACTGATTACAAGGTAACAAAAAGAAAAAAACACACGCGATTAAATTCAACGTGATTTAGTTCGGAACATTTCCATTTCGGCAATCTCAAGTTTTAAGTGTTCATAAGCAATCTGATCGTTTTTCATCTTCATTTCGATCGGTTAACATGGATCAAGTTTGTTTAAACAATAAAAGCAAAAAAAAAACAGACAAATGTTTTTTTCTTTAATTAGGACTATGAAATGCTCGATGTCGAACTGCTCGAACCAACATTTGGAGGTCTCAATTTTAGCATTACAGGGAACATGAGAGCAGGCATATTCATAAAAGAAATCGTCCGTCGAATGCCAACACAAAAGCCAAATACAGCAAATCTATTAAAAACAGGTTCTATGCGTTATAATTTCGTGTTGAAAAAGAAAGTTTATGTCATCTAGGTGATCGTATTTTGGCATTGACAATCTCGTTTCAATCGATTGTTTATGAAGATGCATTGACTATTCTTAGTTATGCATCACCGTATCCAGTAAATGAATATATGTTTTGTTAGATGAAAGTAGTTTCGCTTTTTTTTGTTAGGTTATTCTTCGTATTCAACGACCATTGAATCGAACGAGAATCAGCGAAAAACGAAATAATGTCAAATGGAGAGATGATTTCGAGAAATATGATGAGCCGAGTAGAAACATGAAGATTTCGATTTGTTAATGAAATCTTTCGTTTTTTTTAGTTCTCAAAAGTAGTTCTCAGCTTACAACAACGACAACAACGAGCAAACCAATGGTTCAATCTCATCAAACAAGAAAAGGTAATTATAAATCAAGTAAAAATCTACCATCAATACGAAAAAAATCTCGAACAAAAACTGCCAATCAAGTGCCAACAGTGAAATCCGTAACTAATGCAGTTATTTCTTATCTGCATTATAAAGGCGCAGCAAATGGAATTGAAAACCCGAAAGGTAGAGATATTCGATCGATAAACAACACACAACGGGAAAAGTCAATATTTAATCATGCATGAAGTTCTTTCTTTATTTCATATGTTTAAATTTTCATTCAAGAACAAAAACAAAAGCAATTTTTCACTTTTAGAACAACCTGTCAATCGTCAAGATCCAACAACTATGGTTTGTCATTGTTCTTAAATTGTTTTTCTTTTTTCAAATCTATTTTTGTTTGCTTTCTTTTTAAGCCATATTATGATTCTCCGTATGATTATTACTACGGTGGTCAAACATCGCAATATCAATATCTTCATCAATCACAATTGAATAAGAACAATAATAATTCTCTTTCAGCTGATACTCTCACGGCAGTAACGCCTAATGTAGCAAAATCAGTTTATACATTGGAATTAACAGCGAAAAAGTTATCTCAATCGAGTACACGTCGTTGTCAACGACGTCTTTCGTCGCCAGCTATTGTTTGTTCAACGATGATGGACAATATCGATACATTTGTATAAAACAAATATCGTTTTCTGTTGTTTTACATAACGAAAATTTATTTGAACATCATTATATAAATGAAAATTGATGCTTGACTTTTGTTTTCTTTCATGTAAGAGTTGACAACCATAGTGAACAATGACAAACTCGAGGTAAAGCTATTTCGATTGTTCGTTGACAATTTTTTGTAAACAAGAATACCGTTGATATACATCAGCAAATGCTTGATCGATACATTGCTGATTTTGACGGAATAGAAAAAGTGGACAGGTTAAAATGAACTCAAAAAAGTAGTGTTTGGTCACCACTATTTCGATTGCATAGAACTCTGAAAAAAAAAGAAATACGATCGTTTTCGTCGAGTTTCAGTTGATGAAGACATTTGATTGATTTTTAGAATATTTCGAACTAAGAACAAGAAAAAGTATATCTTTCGGCAAGTCTTACACTTCGTGTTAATCGATCAAAATTATTCCGTGTCGTTTTAGCTGTGTTCAATACTAAATACGAGACATTAAATGATGGAACTAAAAGAAAAACATTGAAATAAATGCCTAATGAAGGTAAATAATAATCAAATGGACGCAAATGTTCGTGCTGTGGATTACCATCGGAACGTGTGTCTCATTATTAGAGATTAGTCTTAATTGATAAGAACAAAATATGCAACGATGTGAAAAGGTATACTCAATGACGTCAAGTTATATGTACCTACGAGAGAAAGCAATGGCTATTTTTATTTCATGAATATTCTCAAGGACATGTTTAATATTCAAAAAAAAGTCAAATCATTTTATTTCGATAAGAAAATGATGATTGACAATTGATGTTTATCTATACATTATTTAAAAAGTATGCTCGAGTTAAATCTTCTATTCTTGAATTAGACAAGAAGGATTAGTTCATGTAAAAAAAAGTATATATAAATATATAGACATCTTCTCATAGATTACACCCATTAGTGTTTTTTTTTTTGGAAAAATAAATTCTCATGACGCAATTATCATCATCGGAACTATATCTAATCGAACAAATAACGCTTGTAAAAAATCAATTAAATCGTTATGTATCGATATTTATATTTTTATTTGGAACTATTGGCAATTTTCTTAATATCTTAGTTCTTTCTCAACGAACATTGAGAATGAATACATGCGCATGGTTATTTCTTATTTCATCAATTTCAAATTTAATTTCGATTCTATTCGGTTTAACTTTACGAATATTTTCTGGTTGGTCATTTGATTTAACTGAAACAGTTGCATTGTATTGTAAAATTCGCGCTTTTGTTATGTTTACATCGCGAACAATCGCATTGTGGCTTCTACTTTTTGCTACAATCGATCGATGGGTTTCATCATTATCGAATGCAGCCTATCGACATATGAGTACATTAAAAACAGCGAAAATCTCTTGTTTTATCATCAGTTGTTTATCATTGTGTCTTTATATTCATACAATTTATTGTTACGAAGCTAATCTTCATCATACACCATTGAAATGTTACGGTAAAACACGTTCTTGTCGATTATTAACCGATATAACATATGCATGTTTTACAATATGTTTACCATTGATTTTAATGATTATTTTTGGTCTATTAACTATTTCAAATATACATAATCAATCTCAATTGATAACATCATCGATTAACTGTAAAATATCTTATAAAAAACAGCAACAATGGAAAAAATTAGATCATCATCTTCGGCAAATGCTTTTCTTACAAATTCTTCTTATTATTATTCTTACATTACCACAAACAATACATAAATTGTATTCAACATTAACCGATCATTTCGATCGAACAATTGTTCAAGAACGAATCGATGAATTGTTCTATAATTTTGAGTTATTATTATCGTACATTGCTAGTGGAATGCCATTTTATATTTATACATTAGCAGGCGGACGAATATTTCGAAAAGCATTAAAAAAACTGTTTTGCCATTGAACGAATAGCTTTGTATCATTTCAACCTGACATATAGTAAATTTTTATGATATTAAAGAAAAGTTTTTCATGATATTTAACATTGGCAACATAAAAACAAGTGAAATTTTTGTCTGAATAGATAAATATTCTATTATTCATCTTGGTGAAGACTCATATTTTGCTTTGTTTTTTATCAAAGTCCATGATAAACATTCCAACATGCGATAAAAATCGCCGACATGAATGTACACTATACTTACGGCTAATAAAAATCCATGGTGATGAATCGAGTAACGTGGCATGCTGGGGAAAAAGCCGTCTAAAAGTAAAGAAAGAGAAAAAAGAAAAAGGTGTATCTTACTTTCATCGAAATGTGGCTGACAAATCACGGCCCAATAACCGTACATATTTGGTAAACATTTGAAAAACAAAAAAAAATTTCAACACAAACATGTTTTTTATTCTCTAAATCAGTAAGAAAAAGGCTATACTACTACTACAAAAAAAAATAATAACACATTTATATAATATACAAATAATAATCCAGAGTAATTACTATTATCCGATATGAAGTCTCATTTTGTTCCAGTAGAATTCGGAGAGTTTTTGTCATTTAATCTCCGCGTCTACACATATATGTATAAATCGAAAATAAACCTCGAATATGCTCTCAAGCATATATCATTTGATTTTCTTATGCTGGCAAACGAACAATTGAATTGTTATTTTCATCGGTGAAATGATTTTTTAATGTGTTCGATGAAAATTGAAATGTATATCGCGTATTTGTCTTTTGCATGATGTTCGATTTGTAGTACCATCGAATTGCACGAGCAAATTTGTCGTATGTCATCTTTTGATTTGATTGTCGACTCTTCACAGCTTGCCATAGTTCGGCTACTTTTTCCGGTTGATGAATTTGAAAGAGACCTTTCGAACGATCCATAAACGATGCATAGATTTCATAATGTGATTTCGATAATAAAAGTATTAAAAATTCGAATAAACGTGGCGAACGATGACGTTTCGTTAACGAATCATATATGAACCATTCGGCTCGAACCAATGGCACATCAGTCCAATTGTTACTATCGATGGGACAAGAAAATGGTTCGACTAACCAATTTTCTATCGATTGAATTTGACTGATTGAATCATCGTCGGGGAGTATTTGATCAAGGTCGAGATCCACCATGCCGTCAAACAATTCTGGGTCATAGTTTTCATCGAGCATTTTTATTAAATCCAGTTTGAAAAATTTTGTTAGACACGTCTAGTATTTGTTTGTTATTCAAGAATTAAAATACACTGACAATTGTATTCTTGATTTCTCTATTTATAAAGTCTTGCTTGGAAATAACCGATTTCAGGGTTTTTTTCTTTTCGTTCTTCTCAAAATAACGTCGAGCAGACGAAGTAAAAGCATAAACACATAGAAAGAAAAGAGAAAAACAACAGATACTTGTCTTTCGCCGAAACTTGCAATACTTATACGTGTGTCTATGTGAGTGGTTCTTTTTGCAATCTACTGACAATATTTCGAGTTAAATCATGAATTCTGTGAAAATCAATTTCTTGAGTAGCAAAAATAAAAATGAGTCATTATTTAATATTTGCATCATTTCGTAGAACATGATATTTGAAACGTAAAAAGCCTGTGTCATTATTTTGTTGTGTGAATATAAAAAAAAGGGATTTTTTTTGAGTGATAAGAAAAGCAAGATTGACGGTGATGTGGGTTTTTTTCCCATAAGATAAAATTTTATATTATCACTAGTTCGTTTTGTATCATTAATAATAATAATAATAATAATACGAGTCCAGATAAGAAATTATTCATTCGGTCGAATAATTGTTTCGATCGATTTCTAATCGAAGACGATGATTGTAGACAATAACTTAAATTTATATTACAAAAATCTGTTAAACAAAAGCATCGATTATAGATCATCGTTGAATTCAAGTCTTCATCCTGTTCATTCCATTGAATATAAAAATTTGTTTGTGTTTCATTATAAAATTGTTTTACATTCGGTTTTTCATCCATTTGTTGCATACGATAAATTTGTTCCGCTAGAACATATTCATAATCTTCATCGGGTATAGCAATATGAGTTAAATAATTGCTATCACCACTTTCGAGATACATGCAAAGAACAGTATGATTTCGAACGTATTCTTCACACTGATTCATATCAATATACGGTGTTGAATCACGAACACAATAATATGTTGAATCGAATAAGCCTAATTTTGTATCATTACATTGAATTTTTTCGTTTCTCAGAGCTATTGGTGAAGGAAGAGATCGGAAGAGCACACGTCTGAACTCCAGTCACGTTTCGATCTCGTATCAACGGATTGCTTGCATGCGGTAAAATTTTGATTACAAAAATCTGTTGCACATATACAGAGTAAATCAATATCGAAATATTCGAATTCCAATTGTGAACAAACACCATAACCAATATCACTTGAATCAGTAAAGCCTGAACAACGTTTTGTTACTAAACGATATGTATTTGTTAGATAAAGACAATCATATGAAATAACTGAATTTGTCCCATTAGAAAAATATTCGTAAACACAATAATCACAATCTGTAAATGTTTCAATCGAGTTAAAATCATTTGAACACGTTAGATTTCGATGAGATTTTATTGTTGATAAATCGAATGGCGTATTACTAAAAAAACTTTGATAAGTATCGAGTAAAACTAGATGAATAACGAGAGGTAATATATCCATCTTAAGGGTAAATGTTTTATAAAATGAGGCCATTTCTGGTATGCATTAGTTTTTATTAGAAAAATAAATCGATATAATCGCACGAAAAAAAAAACATTTTTTTTTTTGCTTTTCTTTTTCTTCTATATACAAAGATCATTGAAATAAGCACGCTTGATTTCTTGATAATCATAGAAAAATGAATTCGGTGTTATTGGTTGACAGTCATGTTTAAATCTGACCTCGATTTCATTGTATAGCATACGTATGAGAATTTGTTTCGGATTCGATTCATGTTGATAGATTTCCCATTGAATATTAGCAGCCATTGGCGCAATTAAATCACCTCGCCAAGGATTATTATCATGGGAATAAAGATTTGTTAATGATGAAAATTGATTTGTATAATTCGGAATTTGTAGAAGAGTTGCAAATGGTATGATTGTTTCAGCATGAGCAAAACGTAAATGTACGGCAACTTTACTCTTGGATTCAATGTACGAATCGATTGAAGAAAAAAAATCAACTAATAATGGCTTGGCCATATCATAGGTGATAGTTGTACCTTCGATTGATGGACCTTTGAAATAGAATTCCTAAAATGATCAATTTCAATAATGATCTTTATTGAAATATAAATAAACAAACTTGTGCATCGTTAATAAACGCAAACCAATTTGATTCTTCTTCGGTAAAATATTTCGCTAACATTCTCGATAGATAAAATTCATTTTGTGCTGGTGAAACAGCGAACATTGAATATAAACAAAGAACAATCGAAACTTCATTTGGAATATGTTCATTCGGATCATGATGATCATCGAATGTAAATTGATAGTAATTTTTAATTAATAAATCAACAAATTCATTTCGATAGATACGTTTTAATATTTGTTGAGCATAATCTCGTGTTTGTTGACAACTTTTAATTGAATTAAGAATTGTTTTAATTTCAAGATTTGTTTTTCGAAATGTTAAATAATCTGTACATATCTTATGAAAATATAATAGATGTTTATCAGTTTTAAGACGTTGAATATCCATTGAACACGATGATTCAATGATACCATTCAGAAATTCTTCACCACTATCAATAGCACGTTTTTTTCCACTGGATATAATTGAAATTTGATTTGTCGTATGAAATAAACATTTCAAACGTCGATATAAACGTTGACCGAGTTCAAAATGTTCTTTTTTACCTAATTCAGTCAATTGTCCACGTCTATTCAAATGTTTGAAAACAATGAATTCAAATTGAATTTTTTTTCTATTCATATTTACCCAACATGATTATTTGCAAACATAAATAAATCCGTATCGATCTTAAGTTCTTTACCTAGTTGTGTTAACATCTGTTGATCTTTTGCTATTTGCCAGATACGTAATGTTTGTAAATCATAATCATGACTATTCAATGAACGACTGCCATGTCGTGCAAGTAATTGAACACCAATAGGTTTGAAACCGGATGGTGGTAAACTTAATTGATAATTATTCGTTGGTATTGGATAAGGTTGTTTGGTTGAATAATATCGTCGGATATTACAATCGATTGAAAGAAAATAGAATTCTTTTTCGATAAAATTCAAACGTTTCTTCTTTCTCGTTTTGCCGTATAAACTTTTCGTTCGTTGATAGATTCGATTTGATTTCGTTGACGGATTTTCATTTTCGATACTTATACTTCGAGCCAATCGATCCGCCGTCAGTGCAATTGAATTCATGGGCAAATTGGATTCATTTACTAGTGGTGTCATTATTATCGAACATACTGCCATTGAAGAAAAAAATCAATCTAAAAAACATAAGGTCAGCCTTTATATTTGTCGAGAGGCGAGCAAACAGAAATCTGTTCTTTTTCTCTCTTATACTTTATCCACATAGTGTCAGGCTTTCTGCGTCATTCGTGAATCGAAAAAAAAGTACTAAAAAAAGACAAAAGTATATATCAATGTACTGCAAGCGAACGAACTTGATACTTTCGACTTGGCACACCTACGTAATTTGCAAATGAGAAGATTTACAACTGTCGAAATCGAATGATAATAATAACTTTTCGATAAGCCCATTTTCAAAACATTTACGTCGTTAAATAATTTATTTGATAAACAGAAAAAGGTGTCAACGTCTTTTTCTATACGCTCTATTGACATTGCATAAAAATCTTTTTACCTGTAGTCATAAGAAAAGAAACAAACAAACCCATGCATCGGAGTAGCAACGGATTTTCTCGCAGAAAAAAACCGACATATTTTACTACCATGAAATACTTTTTTTTCTTTTTTCTTTAAAAAAAAACATCACGCACAACATAGTTTTTTTCTTTGTTCGAAAGAATATCATTAATGAAATTGGAAAAAACACACACACACACACATCCAACAATTTTCAATAGCTTCTCAAATACGATGACGATGATTTTTTATTGCGTATAGACATTTATGACGTGTCGGAAGAAAACAAATTGCATAGTAATGCTTGAGTGCGTTTTCAAATCATTATCTATAAATGGTCATTTTTTGAGTAGTGTCTACGAGGAGAAAACATTTGCATGCATCTAAGAAAAACAATCTATCGTTTTTCGGATGGTTCGAACGAGCCGTGTGTCTATCTAACACCTATTCATGGTTTTGATAAAAAACCTTTAGTTTCACTTGAACAAGCCGTTGAACCACTGATATCAATTGTTCCTGATATTCTACAAAAAGTTGGCAAAGCGAAAGAACGTGCTTCGAGATATTCGAGTCAGTTACCAATCGATGAATCAGCAGCTATTATTCTCTATACAATGGAATGGCGACCGTATACAGATTCACTTTATTTCAAACTCAATTCCAGATTGCGTGATGAAAATCGAGCATGTTTGATACCGTGGTTTTCTTATTTGAAATTAATTTTTACTGGTCTAGCACGTTTACCAAAGGTGAATTCGACTGTCTATCGAGGAATATTCTTAGTCAACCAAGATAAATATCAGCTTGAGAATACGATTATCTGGTGGGGCTTTTCATCATGTTCGGCCAATCGAAATATTTCCGAACAAAAAAATTTCTTTGGACAGACATCTCATCGAGTATTATTCGTAATTGAATGTTTAAATGGCGTTGATATCAGTCAACATTCGTGCTATCGAAAGGAAAAAGAAGTTCTTCTTCTGCCTGGAACTAATTTTCAAGTGAAAAAAATCGATCGACAAACAAATAACAATATTTGTACAGTTTATCTTCAAGAAATTGAATCCCCGCATGTTTATCTCGAAAAAATTTCAGTTACACCAATTCAAGAAACAACAACAACAACAACAACATTATCGAAATCGAAATCGATCGATCAAAAATTTTATGATGATATCAAACGAATAAGAGAACACGAACATGCATGTTTATCTCGAAAGAATTTTACCGATAATGATATGAAAATGATCACTGAAGAAATCATTTCAATGAAACGAGTACGTATCTTATTTCTTCGAGGCAAAGAAATGACATTGACAGGCATTGAAATTCTTGCGAAATCAATAGAAAAAAACTATACATTAGAAGAATTATATCTCACCGATATCGTTCTCAGTAATGATGCAATGGAGATTTTCATTAAAATCATTTCACATTCAAATCTCAAACGTCTCTGTTTAAATAATAATGAAATTAGTAATCAATCTGCAATAGTTCTTGCGAATATGCTTAAATCGAATCGTATATTGACGCATTTATGGTTGCCTAAAAATCGTCTATCTGATCAAGGTATTAATGAACTTTTTCAAGCTCTTATTCATAATCAAACATTACAAATTCTTTCACTCGAATGGAATCTACTTCAATTAGATCAAACAATTCAAAGTTTAATTGATTTACTCAAACGTAATCAAACATTAACAGAAATTACAATTGATCAACGTGATCTATCACGAGCTGATTGCAAACAATTGAAAATTCATGCAAAAAACAAATCAAATTTTAAATTATTATTTCACTAGATGAGAATACGATGCGTACATATGCCTATATTTTCGTCTTGAAGGTCGTGATTGAATCAGTTTGTTTTTTTGCTTATGTTAAAAACAAGAAAAAAAAATATCAAGAGAACTATTAATTAAATGCGGTTCGTCACTTACAAACATGTGATGATATGTGCAGGTAAAAACATGTCAACATATGCATATATTTCACAATATGATTTAATTAGAACGAGAAAAACGACGACAACCAGTCAATTACACTATCATTTTCAACTATTTATCTTCAGTGCACATCAAGGTTAAGAAAAAAAAAACGATTGACAATGAACAGAACCGAAATTCAAACAAGAAATCGAGTTCAAATTGAAATTCGAGTTAATGTATCAGTTAATATGACTCAAGTTGTTCAACCGAAGAAAACTCCTGTTTATACAGCAGCGATTCAATTTCGTTTAAATCCAGTAGCAAATCAAACAACAACAACAGCAACCTCAGAAATTTATTACAATCAAAAATTAGTTGAAAAACTTCGACAATTTCAACCGAAATATCATGTTGATTTGTCACGTTTGAATTTAGTTGATCGTGACATGGTTTTTATCACAAATGAAGTTCTTTCGCAACGAAAATGCACCGAACTTTGGCTCTGTACGAATCAGTTAACTAGTCAAGGAATGAAAATTCTTGCGTCGAATTTACAACAAAACTCTGTCTTAAAATCGCTCGATCTATCATCGAATCCAATAGGAAATAGTGGCGTCAAAGAACTTTGTCGTGCACTTTCGAATAACGATAAAACTCGTCTGAAAATTCTCTATTTAACTCGAAATCAAATAACGAATGAAGGCATAATGTATCTATGCGAGATGTTAGAACAAAATCGAATATTAAAAGAATTATGGTTATCGGAAAATGAAATCACTGAACAAGGACTTGAACAATTGGCAAGAATTTTAAATGATAAAAATCAAACATTAAAAGTTCTTTCGTTGTCAATGAATAAATTTCCAACGGATAAATCCATTGATTATCTCAGTGAAATTATCAATAAAAATCAAGTATTAAGAAAATTGTATTTGAAAGATTGTGATCTGCCCGAACAAGGTAAACTCAAATTACGAGATTTGGCCAAACAAAAGAAGAAAATTCTAATCGAACTGTAAGATACATCTATTTTTATTTTATTGAATTTATTTTATTAAAGGCAAACAAATAAAAACTACAGTTATTAGAAGACAAAAA
>ERZ781398.2755-NODE-2755-length-14404-cov-4.141822_pt1 | contig 14404 bp, 15 predicted proteins | sample MGYA00433077_ERZ781398 | MGnify/ENA primary metagenome ERZ781398 (study PRJEB29847, sample SAMN06458254) | wastewater metagenome | isolation source: Wastewater bioreactor | place: South Africa: Cape Town | study: EMG produced TPA metagenomics assembly of the... | reverse complement strand
TGTCATAGTTTTGACATTTTCAAAATGATATTGATCAACAAAAGAATCTTCGATAATCATCAATGATATTTGACTATCATTAATCATGTATTGAAGTCGTTGACAAGGCAATGATGGTTCGAGTGGGACATAAGGTATCCCACGTAGAACAACGGCACATAATGTAATTATCAATTCAAATGAAGGTCGCATACATATTCCAACAAGATCGTAGGATTTAAGTGATGCAGCTACGGAATACGCACTTTGAGTTAATTGTTCGAAAACGAGATTCTGATGATCGAAAGTAGCACATATCGATTGTTGTTTTTCTTTGTTTGACAATACGGAAAGAAGTAAATCTCGAATAGTCGAGTATTCCCAACCACGACTTTCTCCAAGCATCTTCTCTTCTGCAAATGCATTGTTTTTTTTCCTTTCTATTCTTATCTATGATTATCCTCTCAACTCATCGAGGCATATGAGTCAGTAGTAAAGAGAAAAAAAAAAAGAAAACGACGTCGATCAACTTAAAAATAAAATGTCATCGACAGGTCATAAAAAATGACGAATTGAATCACCCACTGCCAACACGAATCATTTGCTCATTTTTATTGTCAAAAAGAAAACAACAATCACATTTGAGTCTTCATCCTTGTTTGTTCTTCTCTTTCTCTCTACACTTGACACGAAAAAAAAAGGTCATCATCGACGTCAAGAGACATTTTCACATCACTATATAAACTCAACACTTTTTTGTATTGCCAATCAATCACTTCACTTCACTTACTTCGACCGAACAAAAACACAAGAAAAAAAAATGAACTACCAATTCGACGATTCCGATCGTAAGTTATCGAATAGAATTCACATATGAACACAAAATCTAAAATTTCTTATTTATTTCTAGGATCACAAACATCTTCGTCAATGAGCACGAAAGAATTGAGTTGTGGTGGTCAAGCGTGTTACAAATGTGGTGCATGTCGAGATTGGCATCCAACTCGAAATGGTGACGATGTTGTCAAAAGAAAAGATGCCAGCTGCAATTGTAATTACATGTTTTGTCACGAACTCGTTCGATTGCCCGAACATAACGGCAGCGAATCTTATTATCCACTTCATAATTTGATATGCATGTGTCGAGATAATTATTAATTTCTTTTTTTTTGTCGATTGTAATTTATTTTGTTATTTGAAAATATTTCGAAGTTCGTTTCGAAATGTTTTTGTTGTTAAAAAATAAACATAGAAGCTCACACAAGCGGGCAAACATAATAAAATATTCGATGTATTAAAGATAAACAATTCAATAATTTGTCGTTCTAAAGATTTATTATAATTAACTGTCACTACTGCATATATTTGATAAATGGCTGATGGAATTTGAAGTATGACAGTTACAAGTATATGTGAGAGAATCATTATGATTAATTGTCGTTCTTTACTACTCAAACGAAATTGTTGAAGTTCAGTTACGGGTAAAATAATATTGATCGAACGAATTAATTTAGTCAATGTAATACATCTAGAGAAGAAATCAATTTTCTTTCTTGTTAATTTAAAAAAAAACAAAACAAAGAATTACCCTAATAGAATCAATATAATCGGTGGTAAAAGTCCGTTACTAAATGCAAAGAATATGAAAATAAAATTATTAAAATCATTTCCAGGTAATGGAACGCAAACTGTGCGTCCAGTTACAACTCGAGCGATATCTGTATAGAACAATGTTGGAATATTGAATATAATCCAAAAAACTGTGACAATACATATTGAATAACAAGCTATTTTTCTTGTACTCAATTGACGTACAGCTAATCTTCTTGTAGTTATCAGTGTACGATCTAATGCAGCCAAAATAAGAAAATCAGGTAAGAGATTTATGATTACACAAAGAATATAAGTACGAATTCGACATGTAGCTGTCGATAGAGTACCAAAATTCAATGAAAAACCGACACTTAACGAAGCTGTTAGACCAATAAAATCAATCCAACAGATACTAGCAATCGTATAGGCAAGCAGATAGATCGAACAAGGATTTGAACGAAGATATGGTTGAAGAAAAACAACGAGATTCAACAGATTTCCTATAGTGCCAAGTCCAATAAATGGTAATAAAACATAACGATATAAATCTACTTGAATATTATTCAAAGTCGTCGATAACGCTGCAACTGATGCCATTCTTCTTCTTCTTTTTTTTTTGAGATTGTCAATGTCAGAATGATGAAATGACAGAGAATTCTATTGCGTGTTTATTAGTGACATATCTATTTATTCTCTTTCTTTAATCATTATTACTGAACGTATTCATTTGAAACAATGTAAGCACAACGAATTACTCTTTCTTTTTTGAATGGACTATGTATTGTGCGCTTCGTACAACGAAAAAAAAAAGAAAAAATACGTTTTTTTTTGTCTACTAACATTGACTCATGGTTAATTTTACAAGGCTTCATCGAATGATTTTTCTTTCGTAAACATAATTCGACGGTATTGTGTTAAATTTGGATAAAAAAATGAAAGAATAATGGACTTTGCCTTTCACACACCTGCCATATAGACTATCTTTTTCTTTTCTAATTTAGGTTGTGTATCGAAGGACACAACCATAAACTACGGCCTTTAGTATTTCTTTCTACCGCTCGGTACGGATGGAGGTCGCGGAATTAATACGACTATCTAGATAACGATAAACATTGATCAAGCGTATGCGTGTAGAGAACGAAAGAAAAAAAAAACGAACGAACTAAGATAAAAAGAGAAAAAACTAAAAAGTACTTATGAGAAGGAGAATAGAATGTTCGACTGCAAGAATAGAAGCGACTCGTCTAGAAAGATCAAAGTACCAAAACGAAAAGTATGACCAAGATTTTGAAATTGCGTTGTTAAATATCGTCCATCCTATTTAAACACCTAATGAGCCAGTGAATGGATATCATTTAATAAATACAATGAATAAAGCATTCTACGATTTAGTACGTAAAGCTCCAAGCAATCGTTGGAACGGTATCAAACGAGTCTATGGGCCTGAAGTCGTCGGTCGTTTACGTAGTGGAGTAGAAATTGAGTATACATTAGCCGTAAGTCTTTTCAAAAAAATGAATCTCGAGACGAAAAAAAAAACAAACATTCTTTTTAAGACCAATGGATCAAATAAACTCTGGGAATCATTGCACAAGGAACCGTATATCAATGCATTGGGTGCAATCACTGGAAATCAAGCTATGCAAATGGTTCGAGCTGGATTACGGTCGATTTATATGTCCGGTTGGCAGGTAGCTGCTGATGGAAATACAGCCGGTGCGATGTATCCAGATCAAAGTTTATATCCATCCGATTCAGGACCGTCGATGGTTCGACGAATCAACAAGACTCTCGAACGTGCTGCTCAAATTGAAAATTCCGAAGGTGGCTTGAAAACCGATTGGTTTGTACCGATCGTTGCCGATGCTGAAGCTGGTTTCGGAGGACCTTTAAATTGTTATGAAATTATGAAAGCTTACATCGAAGCCGGAGCTTCTGGCGTTCACTTCGAAGATCAATTAGCATCGGAGAAAAAATGCGGACATTTAGGTGGAAAGGTATACATTCAACAAAAACGATCTGTTTTTTTTCTCATATTTTTCTCTCAGGTTTTGATCCCAACAAGTGCACATCTACGAAATTTAAATGCCGCTCGTTTAGCAGCTGATGTTTGCGGAGTGCCGATGGTTATTGTCAGTCGAACCGACGCTGAATCAGCGACACTTTTAACATCGAATGTCGACGAACGTGATCAAGAATTCATCGATGTTACCGCTGGCCGAACGGCCGAAGGATTCTTTCGTCTCAAACCTGGAACTGGTCTAGCACATTGCATCAAACGAGGTCTTAGTACAGCAGCCTACACTGATCTTCTCTGGTGGGAAACATCGACACCGAATCTAGAACACGCCAAACAATTTGCCGAAGCTATTCAAAAAGAATATCCAGGCAAAATGATGGCCTACAATTGTTCACCATCGTTCAATTGGCGTGCCAATCTATCGCCGGAAGCGATTGCTCAATTTCAAATTGAACTCGGTGCCATGGGATACAAATATCAGTTCGTTACATTGGCTGGTTTTCATGCACTCAATTACGGAATGTTCAAACTTGCGAATAAATACAAAGATCGAGGAATGAGCGCCTATTCGGAACTTCAACAAGCCGAATTCAAAGCTGAAAAATACGGATACACAGCCGTTCGACATCAACGCGAAGTTGGCACGGGCTATTTCGATATAATTACCATGGCAGTTACAGGTAAACGAACAATTTTTTTGTTTTTAAACTTCAGAATTGAATCTGTTGTTTAGGCGGACAAGCGAGTACAACTGCTCTTTCGAAATCAACCGAAGCTACGCAATTTAACAAAGGAGCTGACCCACTTCCATACGGTCTTCCAGTGTCTCATCTTGAAACATCCTATGACAAATTACCTGTCGAAGCTGTTTCAAGGTAAACACACATTCGACAGTCTATGAAGGACAAAACAATTTCTTCTCCTCCTCGTTGTATTATTCGTTTGTTTTGCATCATTATAAATATAATAAATAAAATCTGATTGAACTAAACGGATGTTTGTTTTTGTAGTAGTCCAATTCAATTGACGATGAGATTAAAAGATGATGATAGTAAAATTATCAGTGCTGAAGCATTGGAGTTCTTGGCTAGTTTACATCGGCAATTCGAAAGTCGACGTCAACAATTGCTCAATGCTCGACGAACTCAACAGAGCCTTTTGAATGCTGGCGAACGGCCGAATTTTCTCAAAGAAACAGAAAAAGATATTCGACAAGCCAAATGGCAAATTCGAAATACGCCGAACGATCTTCTCAATCGTCAAGTTGAAATCACGGGTCCATGCGACAGAAAAATGGTGATCAATGCGTTGAATTCCGGAGCTAAAACTTACATGGCCGATTTCGAAGATTCAACAACACCGACATGGCGAAATCTTATCGATGGACAAAAGAATTTGTACGATGCTGTTCGTAAGCAAATATCTTTCGAAGATCCACTCAACAGCAAACAATACAAACTCAATGCCAAACCTGCAGTTCTAATGGTTCGTCCGCGAGGTTGGCATTTACCGGAAAAACACGTTCTAATCGATGGTGAACCAATGTCTGGCTCGATCTTTGATTTTGCACTCTACGTTTTTCATAACGCAAAACAATTGATCGAAAATGGAACCGGTCCGTATTTCTATCTTCCAAAAATGGAAAGTTACAAAGAAGCCGAACTCTGGAATGATGTCATCAATGCTGCTGAAGATTATCTAAAACTGCCACGAGGAACTGTCAAAGTACGTGCACATACGCAATCTGTATCAATAAATGTTTTCGTTTTCTCTAGGTCACAGTTCTAGTCGAACATATTCTTTTGACCTATCAAATCGATGAAGTTCTCTACGTTCTTCGAGATCATATTGTTGGTTTAAATTGCGGTCGATGGGATTACATTTTCTCGTACATAAAAGCTTTTCAAAATCATCGTGAATTCCTCACGCCCAATCGTTCAGAAATTCGAATGACAACGCCATTCATGCAAAACTACGCTCGATTTGTTATTAAAACTTGTCATCAACGTGGTGCACATGCCATGGGCGGTATGGCCGCACAAATTCCGATTAAATCAAATGCAGAAGCGAATAACAAAGCTTTGAATGCCGTTCGAGAAGTAAAAAAAACCGAATTCGAATTGAAATGAAAACTGTTTTGATTTATTTTCGTAGGATAAAATCCGAGAAGTGACAGAAGGTCATGATGGTACTTGGGTTGCTCATCCAGGTCTTGTTGGAATAGCTTCGAAAGCTTTCACTGAAATCCTAGGCGACAAACCGAATCAAATCGAGAAATTACGACCGGAGGTTAATCCTTTGGCAGAGGATTTAATTCAAGTTCCAACAGGAATTCGAACTGAAGACGGTCTTCGACATAATATCAATGTTACTCTCGGTTATTTAGAATCCTGGCTACGTGGAATTGGTAAAATTATAATTTTTTTCTTTCTGTTCTTCTAATTGTTTTCTTTGGTTACAGGTTGCGTTCCTCTTTATAATCTTATGGAAGATGCAGCTACAGCTGAAATCAGTCGTGCTCAAATTTGGCAATGGCTCAAACATGGTGCTCAATTAAACGATGGTCGTTCAGTGAATCTTCAACTCGTTGAAAATATAATCCAACAAGAAACAAGCAAATGGCTGGCGAATTCAACTCGAGAACAACGATTTGAAGACGCTGCCAATCTTCTAATGAAATTTCTCAGCGACAAACATTTGAAAGAATTTTTAACTTTAGACGCCTACGAGAAATTAGTTAGCGAAGGAAATTAATTGTATAAATCCGAAAATAGATTTTTATCTTTTGAGAAACAAAACTTCTGGATCATGTTTTTTTTTTCAATGAGAAAACGATTTCGTCGTTTTCAGTCGATTAAAAATAGAAATCATGAAAAGCATCTTGCCCTTTCTCGTGATAAATATTTGTTTGATACGGTCAGTTGTTTGTTCGAATGATTATTTCTACGGTCCGAGTGTGAATTTTTATCCAACTCGAACGCCGACCATTGCTGAGGCACGAAATTTCGATTCGAATCATAGGAAAATCGTGCCATTCAATGCGACAGCTATTGCCGAAGCAGTTAACAGTTTTACTGATCAACAAGCTGAAGAAGGTGCTGCAGTTTTCGTCGAAGCCGGAAGTGTGAATGGTTCGGGTGCTGGTACCACATCACCATCATGGATGGAGAATCTCGGCAAGATCGGTCGTTCACGTCGAATTCTCGTTACACCACTTGGAAAATGGGGTTCATGTTCGTTCAATTACAATGTCAAAATTCAATCGATGTACGGTGTTGCATTCGGTGGATTTAATTTCACGACTGATGATGGTTCGGGTATTCATCAAGGTTTTCTCTGTCGTGATTGTACGGAATCAGCTATTTTCAATATGGCACCGTTGACTTATGTGTGCGGACAGACAATGGATAATATCGATTCTTGGGACGTGGAATTCGTGAATATTGTTATACCGAATGGTTATCTCAAACAATGCATCGATAGTGACGGTGATACAGCTGACTTTCGTGTAGCTCGAAATGCGACAATACGAGATGTTCGTTTGCTTGGTTGTTATTTTGCACCGTCGTTTCGTGTGAAAGGATCTCAAGCACATACGGATACATTTCAAGTCTCGGGATTTAGTGAATATTCGAATTTTACTGTTGAAAATACTGTTTTCTTCGGAAGTACGAATTCAGCTGCACAAGTCGGTGCTACTAATGGTTATCATTTTGTTCGTTCGCTTATCATCGGTACGAATATAACCAATGTTCGTTATCCATTACCACCCGGTGCCGATGGTTATGATAGAGGTTATGTGAGTCCTAGTGGTGTTAACGGTGGAGCTACAAATTCAACATCGATTGATTCTTTATTTATCGGATCGATTAGTGCATCGAAATGGTTGTATCAAGTCAATTCAACTATTAGCTATCATTGTCAACCATCTCAACAACCGGCTTCAGGTCCAAATTGGAATGTTGACTTATCGTTAGTTACAGTTGATCGAGCGTGGATTGATGCTCGTGTGCCTTACATGAACATGAGTTACATCGAAAATATTTTTAATTCGTTCGGTTAAATAAAGAAAACAAATTCATTCGACTTATATTTCGAGAACATTTAATATCTCTGCTTTTTTTATTATCGAAATCTTGAAGAAAAGATCGAACATTTATTATGATCATAAAGATAAAGAACCTCGTTTTTCTTTATATTATACGCGCATATTATTTCAGTGCAACAACGAACAACATTCATACGATGTAAAGAAAATTGTATTTCAAGCTTTTTTTTTTGAAAAAGTTTCTTTGGAATTTAAAGGGATCCTCGATTCAGTGAAGAAACGATTGAATGCATTCGAACAACAGCTAAATACGCAACGCCATCAACTCACGGTTTACAAGTTGTACCTATGCGCGAACAAATGGAAATTTTGTTTGAAAAATCGAATGAAAGTCTTCTCGGAACATTTCAAGGTTCTTTAGAAGAACAGAACATCAAAATTAATTCTGCAGGTATATGTTTTTGAGTGTGTCATTAGAAGAAGAAAAAGAAACTGTCGATTTTATTCAGAAATACCTGTAACGGTTTACAAACCAGTTAATTTTGATAAAGAAAAACTAGGTATTTACTTCCATGGTGGTGGTAAGATTTTGACATTTACAATTAAATCGATTAATTCTATTGAAAACAAATAGGTTGGCTTATGTGTAGCCGAAAAACACATCAAACAATTGTTAATTCTTTAGCTGAGTAATCGAAAAAAAAGATCTGTATTTTCTTTTCGTAAAGTATCATTTTCTTGATTTATTAGCATGACTTCAACGATTTGGATATCAGTCGAATATCGTTTAGCACCTGAATACAAATTTCCTGTTTCGTTCAATGATGCAGCTGAAGTAACTGAATATATCATTGAAAATAAACAATCGTTCGGTATATAATTAAATATTTACTGAAATCAATGAATCTATTATTTATTTAGGTGTCAACAAAACGGCTAAAGTAGGTGTTGCAGGTGATAGTGTTGGTGCTACTATTAGTACTTCACTGGCTCGATCAATAAAGAACATCGATTTCCAGGTAGAAAAACTCGTTCATTGTCTATTTTTATTTTATCTTTGTATAATTGTGATATTTTAGATTCTTATCTATGGCGTGTTTGATCTTGCTCTTAATACAGCATCTGGAAAAGAATTTACCAGTCCAATGTATTTTGCAACACCACAATTCATTGATTGGTATTGATATAATGAATATATGTACTAAAAACTCGTCTCATTTTAGGTTGAAAGCTACAGTATTTGAAAATGAAGAACAAACACAAGATCGACGAGTAGCTATTCTACGAAATACTTCATTTCAAGGTTTACCACCATGTCTACTCATTGCTGCGGAACTCGATCGTTTTCGAGATGACAGCTATGGTATTCTCACATATAACTACTAATTTTATATTCTTCTTCTTCTTTCAATTTCAGAATATCAAAAATTATTGCAACGTGACGGTGTTCGAGCAGAATTAGTGCTTATCAAAGGTGTTGTTCATGGTTACGTCGGTACAGTTAGTATTTTTAAGCAAGCATGCGAGCAAACACTCTTGGCTATTCGAGACTTCATGAAATCAATTTGAACTATATTTTTCTTAAATTTTTTTATGATTATGAATTAAAAATAAAATTAATTAGATAGACTAACAGATATACATTGATTAATACGGGTTCTCAACACAAAAAAAAAGCGAGACTTCTTTTACTTCCAGTCTTGAAGTATGATGAAGCACAGAAATATCGAAATCTCGCGTTTTTTGTCCTTGAAAAAAGTACACGAGATAAACTTTGAATTATTGGATTTTTTTATCGAATAGATTTTATGATTATTTACAGCTGCTGATAAAATATTTTTGTTTTTCTATTTCAGGACATTTTAAAAAAATTTTTATGTCTTTATTATGTAGAATTTCGACGTTTATTATCATCAATAACGATATATAAATCAGATTACAGTCGGACTGTAGTACTGTCTCGTCTCGCAGTTTAGTTATTTTCAAAATGACTATGACAACAGACAATCTGTTCAATTGGAACAATGTAATCATCATTGGATGGTTGGCATTGATTTTTGCACCTTTCAGTAAAACATCGAAATATTTTGTTCAACTATTGGCAATAATTTTATCAATTTTTTATTCAATGAATTTACTCGAAACATTATCGAAGAATTCATTCTTAGATGTTTTTCAATTATCAAAATGGTTAACTCAATTAACATCGAGAACAAATCATCTTTGTCTTCTTGATTTATTACTTGGCAAATGGATGATCAATGATTTCTACAGTGGTTTCACATGTGCTTATAGTTTAACAAGTGATTTCAATGGAGTTTATCAAATAAAACCATCATGGACATTTGGAAGATTGATCTTTACATTGATAATGTTCATAACTTATCTAGCAGGACCATTTGGATTTTTATTATATCAATTGACTAAATTGACTCTATGGAAAAAATATAAAACTCTCGATCGAATCGATTTCAGAAATTTTGAAACAATTACTACAAATCAATTTCAAACAGACGTTTTAAATCGAAGATATATTCGATTCGGCGATCAACTATCCGGCTCATGTCAAACAATCTATCGATTTCTATTAGGTCTTATGGGTTTAATTGTTCTCTTCACAATTGCGTTACCATCCTATTTCATTTTGAGAATCTATTGTCGATTCGCGTATCGATCACCATCAACGACAATTACGCCGAATAAATTCATGTCTGAGTATGTTCTCAATCAAACAGCACAATTGAAATTCAATTCAATACTAACTCCGTTGAATAAACGAAATTTTATTTGGCATTTGAAATATATTCTTTTACAATTATCGACATTTATTGAATACATTCCTAATTCATTCAAACCATACGATCTATTCAAATCTTTAGAAGATTATTTCCAAGCTAAATACAATGTTCCATATTTTGTTTTTGGCGATGGTTTAGCGGTGAATTCATATGATTTAGTCAAACGATATTTACAAGATCTTCCTCCTGAGAAAACATACGAATCCTTAGGTTGGCCAGTTTCAAGTTCACAAGCAAAATTCTGCGATTTTACAACAACATTTCTTTCCTCTGATCAAGCTGAAATGAAATTAGGTCGTGATATTATCTTTGCATGGTTACACGCATTTCCCTATCGAATAAATTCAATTGACAATGAAACTCGATCGCATCTATCTCGACTTGTTCCAAGAAAAATCGACAGTCAACCCGATCGTACGACTGTTTTTCAAGCTGTTGGCGAAGTCATGTTTTTCTTAGCTACAGGCGGTCAAATGCGTCAACACGAACGCAAAGCTTATATCGATTGTGTGAAAAATCCTGCGATTTTCTTTCCAAATTGGTTTAATTTTCTACTCGCTGGTCATTATCTCGAACGAATGAATTTCGATAGTTATCATATTTTACTTCAAGCTTTTGCTCGACATACTCACGGACCAGCTATTCGTGCAGCGTTCAAAGTCGGTACTCATCGTAAATCTCAAATAGAAATTTTAAAATTGATTGCTATCGTTTTTGCAATTGCTGGTAGTGCTGCACCGGCTAAATTAGCCTACGCAGTTATTGAACGATTATGGAATGAAAATGATCGACAAAAACAAATTGATTTATTCAAAAAAAATCCGAAAAATTTTATTAAAGAATGCGCACGATTGGATAAGGTTGTTCCGATGGTGAATATTTTAGCAACCGATCAAATTGTCGACGAAATTCAACAAGTTTTTCAATGTCAAAATATGAATATTCAAATACCAAACAAAACGCCAATTCATTGTTCACTTGTTAATGCCAATCGAGATAAAACTATCTTTACAAATCCTGATGAATTCAATCCTGATCGATTAGATTTAGATAAAATCATTATTTGGAATGGTGTCGAAGAAGATATTATGAAAACTGATCAAACCAAACGACCTGTTCGATACTGTCCAGGACATGATCTATCACTTGATATTATTCAATATATTGCTGAACAATTTCTACCTGTTCTATCTTCTTCGAATCTTGAAGATAATCATCCGATGATTTCCGATGAAAATGAACAAAAACTAGTTTCAATGAAATTACATATGAATGAACTCACACCGGATATTGATTCGTATTGTTACAATGCTTTAGATAGTTATACAAAAGTCCTATTGAAATTAGTTCAACTAGCTATACAAGAAACAAATACGATACCAGCACGAGCTATTGATATTAGTAGACCATTCGATTTACCAACTCGAAATTTAAATATCATTCGTCTTCATATGGCTAAATTCATACCACAATGGGATGAAGATATTCCAACAGGTGCAAAATTTCGTCGACGAATTGCACGTTGGTTAGTTAATATTAAACTCTGGAGTTTTCATGACAATCGAATGGAATTTCAATCATTGGAACAAGCAATTCGATGGCGATCGAAAATGTTTCCATTTCTACCATTACCGAATATAATCTACGATGATATGATGTCCGATGAAGCTATGAGTCGATTAGCTTTTGTCGGATGTGCATGTCAATATACACATCGTATCGATGAAACATGGCATCCAGGTCAAGGTATACCCGATGAAAAATTTCTTGCCAATGCTGTCTATGTCAATGATATGACTTGTTTAGCAACATTTCATGTAAGAAAACCATATGAATTGTACGGTGCAGCTGCATATTTCGATAAAGATTTTCAATTAATTGCTATCTATTGGTCGCATACATCACGATTAATAAAAAAAGGTGAACTATTCTGGCGTCATGTTAAATTTGTTTGGCGTACATCATTTTTTGCGTATGTTACTATACGAGATCATTTGATAGTTACACATATGATCGAAGGAAATGCATTTGTTATGGCTTCACGTCGATGTTTACCATTGAATCATCCATTACGACAATTTATTAAACCATTTACTTATCATAATATTTCGATAAATTATCAAGCATCGGTATCGTTAATTAATGAACGTGGTCTTGTTCATCGTATTTGGGCATTTGAATATGATGAATTTTTGAAAATATGCGATTATATATCAATGAATTATAAATTTCGTTTACTGCCAGATTTTATTTCGAAAACAATGTATCCCGAAGTCAATAATAAAACAAACGATGAATGGGAACAAATCTATCCAATCTATCATGATTCAAATATTTTTTGGACGATTATACAAAATTATGTTAGTAATTTTTTTGAAATTAATTTCAATTGTTCAATTGAAAATGATCATTTACCACAGGATAAATATTTAATTGAATTTATCAATGAAATATGTACACAATTAGGTATTGCTGGTATTGTTTCATTACGACATTTTATTGATGTTCTTTCACAGTTAATTGTAACAAGTACAAGTATACATGAACATGTTGGACAAGTTAGTGATTATTTAATTGATCCGAGATTTGTTGGAACGAAATTACAAGAAGGAAAAGAAATACAAGATATTCAAAGTTATACACAAGTTCTTGTATTAACGATGGTAACTGGCTTAAAAATGCATGGTTTATTAGAAGATTGGAGTCATTTAATTGAACATGATCAATATTATATTGAAAATATAAAAAATTATCAAAATTTTAAAAAAGATCTACGAGATCTATCCGAATATATCGATCGTCGAAATAAAACAACTAATTATCCATTTGAATCATTTAATCCAAAATACATGCAATGTTCAATTTCAACTTGATAAAAAAAAATTTTTAAAACTTTATTTCTTCTAATAATTGATCATTGGCCATTTCTTTTACCTTTTTTTTGTTTGCATAAACTTTTCTTTTTGAGTGAAAACAAAAAAGTAAACTATCGCAATTTCACTGTTATTCAAGTGCAATCAAATAGCTAGATACTATTAATGGGCAACTTTGCCGCAAGGCAATATTCAAGAATGTACTTTTTTCTTTCGTTACTGTGCACTCGTCATAAATTTGTATCCAACAAACAATTTGCGCGAACAGAAAGTGTCAGTGCGAAAAATGCCCTTCCGACGAAATGTACGAGTGAATTTAGATTCTGTTGATAATGTTCGATCAGTTCGGTAAATTAACATAAGATTTTCTTTTTACACTTTTATTTGTGATTTTTAAAAAAATAGACGTGCTGGAGGATGGACACCAACTCAAGGTACGGCTGTTGGAAAAGTACTTATGACTGTTACAGCTGTTATCGTCGTTGGTGGTATCGCAGCTGGTGTTATTGTTCCTCTTACGATTGCAAGTATCAAAGCTGAAGAAGATAATGCGAAATTAACAAGTAAATATTTATTTTCAAATGATCTTTTGTGATTTTAAATGTTTTTTTTTACCTGTAAAGCAACAACTGAAACAACAACAACGACGACAACTGCAACAACGACAACGGCAACAACATCTACTAGTTCAACTAGCAGTTCAACTACTAGTAGTACAAGTACAACATCAACATCAACGACTAGTAGTACAACTACATCGACATCAACAACGACAACAAGCACTACTACAACAAGTAGTACAACAACAACATCCACTACGACAACGTCAACATCAACAACTACTTCTACAAGTACGACAACAACATCAACGACTACAACAACATCGACAACGACTACAAGTACATCAACAACGACGACGAGTTCAACTACAACAACGTCAACATCGACGACAACTTCTACAAGTACGACATCGACAAGTACAACTTCGACCACTACTACAAGCACCAGTACTACGACTAGTACAAGTACTACAACCACATCAACAACCACAACGACATCAACAACTACAACATCAAGTAAATCTTTCATAAAT
>ERZ781398.2754-NODE-2754-length-14405-cov-4.100418_pt1 | contig 14405 bp, 9 predicted proteins | sample MGYA00433077_ERZ781398 | MGnify/ENA primary metagenome ERZ781398 (study PRJEB29847, sample SAMN06458254) | wastewater metagenome | isolation source: Wastewater bioreactor | place: South Africa: Cape Town | study: EMG produced TPA metagenomics assembly of the... | reverse complement strand
TATAAAGCATGATCGTTTTCTTTTTTGATTCTTTTTTCTCTCCGATAGCCCAACAGAGAAAAACACAAAATACACGCATCTTAGCAACTTCGTTTTTCTCGTTTTTCAATAGAAAGTCGTCGATGACAACAACAATAGACGAAACGAAACTAATTTGATTACAAATTCTTTTTTTTTCTCTTCGCACGAAAACGTAATCAATGCCACTGCATGAAGTCTGTCAAATTTCAAGTGCTCACCAATATGATTGATTTAGGATAAAAATAGAAGACATTCAAAAAAAAAGGAACGATTTAATTTATTTAAAAAGAAACGAATTGATGACAAAAGCTTCTCTTTTAATTATCATTACAAAATATAAATTTGTTGTTTCGAATAAATCTCGTGAAGAAGTTCTATATATATATATCGATAAAAATCAGCTGTTTAACTGCATATTCAACTTGAATGAATGCATTCATATGAATCAACCAATGAAATGTCGTTCGTATGCGTTGTGTGTTGTATATATTCATGGATCAGTCAGTTGAGTCTTGTCTTTCATCCATCGGTCATTCTGTTCATTCGTGTGCTTTTTTCTTCTCTCGTTTTGTCCTTTCTTTCAAAATGACAACTTGTTGAGTAATAATATTATTTTAGATAAATTCTTTTTTTTTCTTATTCATTCACTCACACGTATTTCGACATCATTATTCATCTGGGAAACTTCTGATTGAACCAATTGCATCATGTTCAATGTCTCATATCACTACGAAGACAAAATCTAGTTTTCGAACCGAATGGCCCACAGCTCGAATTCATCGACTCGACGATCATTACGTTTACTAACGTATGTTGTTTTGTAAAGAAAATAAAAACGACAGAATTCGTTGTTTTTCTTCTTTTAGAGCCGAACGTAAAACAAACGATTCGTACATCGACGGTAAAAATCGTTGATTCGAGAAAATTTCGAAATGAATTCGTTTGTTTTTAGAAGACGACGACGAAGACGAATCGCTTTCATCTCAACCTGCAACTCGTCAAGCGAAATCGAAAGCTCTCGAAGCGATTTCGATCAGTACGCATAAACGTCGAAGTGAACCTGAAATCGAACCTCTAAAAGAAGACCCTCTCGACGACCAACAACCGACCGAAAAATCCGACGAACTCGATCCAACAACCTCGACAAGTCGAAAACGAAGTCATTCAAAACAAGCTTCGTCCTCCTCGTCGCACCACAGCATTCGTCATGTGTCGAACTCGTTGAGACGTCGAAAACGAAACAAAAAATCACCCACAACCTTCAAACGCCCTCGCCAATCATCCTCCGACGACGAACTCGAAGCTCGTCTCGCTCTTCAATCGAAACCCAAACGCAATTCCGCGCCTCTTCTCCCCGCCAATCGAACCCGTTCCAAATCAAACCACCGCAAACGCAGCAATTCCAACAGCGAACGCGAACTCAATTCAGTCACCAGTGATCCAACAACCAGCAACACCCGTCGATCTCGTGCTGCTGCTGCTGCCAATCATCGTCTCGATTTTCATCTTCCAACAACCGATCAGCCTTCATCAACTGCCGATGGTCGACCTTGCGATTCCGCAGCTACGAATCATCCTTTACACTTATTTCATTCGTCACCATTCTACCATCATCCTCAAGCATCGCCTCCGCCTTCGTCCTCGTCCGCAGCACCTCCTCAACCCTATTCCGGCCTCCTCCATCGACATCCAAAACACTCCTTAGCCATGTCGACCGAAAGCGACACCGATCCGGACACGCCACGCGACGCTTTCGCAGCAGCCGCCGCCGCTGCAGCTGCTGCTGGTAGTCCAACGAGCGCCGCGCTCTTTCACACGCTCTCCGGTCGAGTTCAACATTTAATGAGCCGTGTCGGTAGCGGTAGCAGCAGTTCGCTCAACGCCATGAACGGACGTTTACAACAGTACATGCAAGGCCTTCAATCGTCGGACGCCGATGTTCGTTTAACGACACTCAACGAACTTTGCTCGTTGCTCGTCATGAGCAACGAAGAAACTCTGCCCGGTTTTCAATTTCGTTTGCTCTATCCTTTACTACGCGAGTGTCTCGCCGATGAAAATGACGCGCATACGGAAATTTCGTTGACGGCTTGCCGAGCGTTGACGTATCTTATGGAAGCATTGCCACGTTCGGCGGGACAAATCGTCGATGCCACACCGATTTTTCTCAGTAAATTACGAAGTATAACGTCGATTGATATTGCCGAACAAGCGTTGACAGCTTTGGAAATGATTTCGAAACGAAATGGCAAACAGATTCTACTCGCCGATGGAATCAGTGCGTGTCTCGAATATTTGGATTTCTTCTCGTTAACATCTCAAAATAAATCTCTTTCGATTGTTGCCAATTGTTGTTTACATATTCTAACACGGCATGATTTCAATTACATACGAACGCATCTCGACAATTTAACCAATCGTCTTCGTTCGGACGAAAAGAAAACACTCGAATATATCTGCTCGATATTCTCGCGATTAGTCGAGAATTTTCATCGTGATCCACAAATTCTACGTGAAATCGCATCAACACAACTACTCAAAACACTTCAAACCATGCTTGTCGTTCAACCAACACTATTAAACAGTCTCACATTCGTTAGTATCATTCATATGCTCTACATATTTTCAGCATTTTGCCCGTTACTCGCTGTGACACTCTTGAAAATGAACATCTCCGAAACAATAATCTGTCTTCTAACTGGCTCAAGTCATTCCAATGAATTAATCTCTCGAACACCGCAAGAACTCTATGAAATTGTTTCATTAATCGGTGAAATGCTGCCTCGTTTGCCCGTCGACGAGCCACTCTTTCAAATCGATCACTATCTCCGTCGGCAAATGCTCGCCAATCGAACATCTGAATCAAACATTCTCTGGCATTGGCAAGATGATCAAGGTCAACTTCGACCTTATTCCTATCAGGATTCACGAACCATCGAACAGGCTTGGCAACAACATGAAGAAGAAGTTCAATTGCACATCACCGGTCGACATTATCTCATCGATCTTCAGCAATTACAACAGATCAACGAAGAAACTAATCAAGCTCGATTTATCAAACGTATTGCCACGCCGGAATTGAACACCGATTCGCCACCAGCAGCACCGACCGACGAATCAAACCGCCAAACAACAACGAGTGTCTCTGCTGATGCTCGAATCGAAATGCTAAAAGATAATCTCGAGCTTTACCAATCGTTTATTCAAAGTCTTTTCACGATTCTCTACGATGTTTACAATTCATCAGCGGGTCCAGCGGTTAAACATCGTTGTCTGCAATCGTTACTTCGCATGATTTACTATTCGCCATCGGATCTTCTCGAGCAAGTTCTCAAACAACAATCGATTTCGTCGCAAATCGCGTCGATGCTCGCGTCAACCGATTACAAAGTCGTCATCAGTGCATTGCAAATGTCCGAGATTCTAATGAAGAAACTACCGTCGATATTTTCGGTTTATTTCTATCGGGAAGGCGTCGTTCATCAAATCGAAATCTTGATTAATTTCGGTTTAACATCGACATCGACCATTCATTCGACTAAAAGTGAACTCGATTTACCTTCAACAACAACTCGACGTGCGAATCCAACGTCCGAATCCCGAGTGGAAACACGTTCTCAACGTGCTAAACTTCCGAAAACATCGTCACAATCAGTCTTCGAAGAATTTTCATCGAGATCATCGGCGAATCGAGGTCGTTCGCGTGTTTCCGTTCCCTTTCGACCGACATCCACTTCGTCCTCGTCATCATCATCATCAGCATTCGATCCATCGAATTTTTATCCACGTTCGCCACCTGTCGCTACATCACAAATGATTCTCTCGTCACAAGACAAAGTTAAACTCAAAGAATGGATTCAAACCCAAGCGAAAACCTTCCATCAAACCTATTTCTCGAATAATTCCAATCTTGCCTTGGAAATTATTCATCGTCTCGCTCAAGCTGTCGAACATCTACATGTTGGCAACGATGCCAATGAAAATAGTCAAGCTCTTCGTGATATCGGCAATATTATTGCACATGGCGATGTCTCACCGTTTGAAATGGTGCACAGCGGGTTAATTACGAAGCTTTATCAATATCTCACCGATGATATTTCGACTCCACATGATCGTTCTCAACGATTGAAACAATTCTTAAACATTTTTCTTCCGATGCCCGTTGATAATTCAAGACAATTTCACGAATTTATCTTCGAACTTCAACAAACGAAATCAACACCAACGATTTTCACGCATTTAGTTAACAAACTACATGGTTGTATCAATCAACTCGAGCAATTTCCTATACGAGTCAATGATATTGCTGGTCGGCCAGCGCATAGTTCCGCTCTTCGATTGATTACGACACATCAATTGAAATGCAATCTTATTCGTTATCCACAATGTAAAACACTGAAACAATGGAATAGTGGTCCGGTGAAAATCGATCCATTGGCGTTAGTGTCAGCTATTGAAAAGTATCTCTTATTACGTGGCATAGCAACTATTGTAAGTTGATTGAATTGATAAATGAGTTCGAGAGCATAAGTTCGAATCTGACATTCAGTGAATAGAAAAAATTGATGAATCTAAATATCAATTGAAACAAAACAAAAATGTAGATTCGAAAAGTAAAATCGAGCATCGTTGATCACCATTCTTTATCGTCTTTTCAAGATAATCAATGGGAAAATATGATAATGCTACATGTTTCTCTCTTTTTTTGTGTGTGTTTAGGATGATTCATCGAATGCAGTTGAAGACGAAGACGATGACGATGATGATGAAGAAAGTGAAGTGTCCAATGAATCGGATTCGGAAGATGTTCTCAATGCACTGACACGTTCATCGAATATGCGTTTAGAATTTCTCATCAATGAACACGTCATTCCACATAATATGACGATTTATCAAGCTGTTCGATTGTACAGTCAAACAACTCAACGAACGGACAATGAATCGGAAACTGATAATGATGAATCGATATTTTCATCGTCAGGCATTTGGACACGCGTACATACGCTACACTATCGTCAAGCAACAAACGGACAAACAACGATGGAGACCAGTTCGACTCGTGATCGACGAACGAAAAAAACAATAAAAGCAAGTAAACGTTCGTCGATACCAACGACTGTCGACGAACTTTGGATAAATGGTCAATGTTCTCAATCGAAATCTTTATTAACAACTTCATTGAACGAATCGATTTCATCATCAATGACCATCAATGATCTTTCATTGAATGCTATTGAACTTCTTCGAATATTGAATAGTCTCAATCTCTATTGGTACGATCTCTATACGCATACAAATACGATTTTTACTCAACCGAATTCATCATTAATTCTAACCAATAAAACCGAATTCTATTCATCAAAATTAACATCGAAAGTCAACCGACAACTTCAAGATCCAGTTGTCATTATGATGGGACAAATCCCGTCGTGGATAACAGAAATCTGCTATTCATGTTTGTTTCTCTTTCCATTTGAAACACGACAAATGTTGTTCTATCCATGTGCATTCGATCGTGAACGTGCCATGCAACGTTTACTCGACAGTTCAGATATGTTAACACAACAGAATAACAATGATGTCAACGATCGACAATCGATTATACCGAGAATCGAACGAAAAAAAGTGCAATTATCACGAAAGAATATTCTTATTGAAATGGAGAAAATCTTAGATAATTGGAATTCGAAACATTTTCTTGAAGTTCAATATGAAGATGAGGTTGGTTTCGGTCTCGGGCCAACACTCGAAGCCTATTCATTGATTTCGAAAGAATTACAGAAAAATGGTCTTGAACTCTGGCGAACTGATCGAAATTTTGAGTCAACTACTAATGATAATAATACAACTCTACCTGAATATGTCGACATTCGAAATGGTCTCTATCCAGCACCGATTGGCCGCAATGCCAAAGCAAGTACAGTGACAAAACTACGACAAAAATTTAAATTTCTCGGTAAATTTATGGCCAAAGCGTTGATGGACTCGAGAATGATCGATGTACCATTTAGTATTGTATTTTATAAATGGATATTAGGTCAAGAAGAAAGTTTAAATCTCGAAGATTTAATACATATCGATAAGAATCTTTATGAACAATTTAAGAAACTACAAACAATTGTCAACTATCGAAACGAACAAACAACAGACAATGACAAATTACTTCTTGACGGTTGTCAAATCGAAGATTTAGCTCTTGTTTTTACTCTTCCTGGTTATTCACATATTGAATTGAAGAAAGGTGGCAAAGATTGTTCAGTAACACTCGATAATCTCGAACAATATATTCAACTTGTCGTTTATTGGACATTAGTTGAAGGTGTTCGACGACAATTTGAATCGTTTCGACATGGTTTTAATTCGATATTTGCTATTCATCATTTGAAATGTTTCTATCCCGATGAGCTACATCAAGTGTTCTGCGGTTGTACATCGAATGAAACATGGGATGTAAAAACACTCGTTGAATCGACACGATGTGATCATGGATACAATCAAAATAGTCGAGCAGTGAAATGGTTGTTCGAATTGATGAATGAATTCGATAACGATGAACAACGAGCTTTTCTTCAATTTGTTACCGGTAGTCCACGATTGCCTGTTGGAGGCTTTCGAATGCTTCATCCGCCATTAACGATTGTCCGTAAAACAGCTGAAAATAATCATGATACTTCGAATCCTGATTCATCATTGCCAAGTGTAATGACATGTGTCAATTATTTGAAATTGCCCGATTATTCGACGAAAGAAATTATGAAATCAAAATTGAATACAGCAATACGAGATGGACAAAATGCATTTTTACTTTCTTGAAAAAAAACTGTACAGCAAAATAAACATGATTTTTTTCTTCTTTATTTCTCTCTCTGTAGTTCTTTCGTTTTGATTCATCGTTTATTTGTCTGTAGTTTTCTTTCTCTCTCTCTCTTTCTTTTTTCTTTCAAAGCAACAAACAAAAGATTTTTTTTCTTTATTTAAAAAAAACACATATTTCATTCTAGATGAGTCAAGCACCACATCCTTTTACCCAAGCAGCTAGTCAAGGTTATGGAGAATTTCAAGAAACAGTAGATGAAGACGACGACAATGAAGGACCACAATCGCCTGAACCTGAACAAGAAGAACAGGAGGAGCAGGAACAAGAAGAGGAGGAAATGAATGAAGCAGGTTTTACTCAAACACAAGAACGAGATTATCCAACAGCGGATGACGATGATGATGATAACGATGGACCGGCCTCACCACCAGTCGAACAAGATGATGACGATGATGAAGAACCTGATGAAAAACCATCACAACAACGAAGAAAGGTGCAAATTATGAACGATTCAGATGATGAGGAGGATGAGTCTGATAAAAAATCATCACAACAGCGAAGGAAGGTACAAATTATGAATGATTCGGATGAGGAGGATGAAGAACCACACGAATCAACGAGCGTTATTCCAAAAGAAAAGAATCGAAATTTTCTCAAACAATTTACAATGAAAAATGAAGAATCACCTAAAAAACATAAAAAACGTCATACTGACGAACATCACGAGAAAAAAACCAAACGTTTTCGTGAGGAAGAGGAAGAAGAACAACAACAACAAGAAGAAGAGCAACAAGAAGACGAAAATGTCGATGATGTTGTTGATGATATCTTCGGTAAAGATATGGACGATCAAGCTGAAGTTGCTGCTGAATTAGCTGATCTCAATGATCCTGAAGTAGTTGATGAGGAAGAAGACGAAGAGGAAGAAGATCAACAACAAGAAACATTCGATGATGAAGGCGAAGAAATGCCGAGAAAAGAAAGTTTTTCGAAAAGTGGAAATGTCTCTTATGATATCGATTTGTACTTGGAAAAACAAGCCGAAAAACGTCGTGGTAATCGTCGTCGTGGTGGTGGTAAAAACGGTGATGTTGACTTGGCTGGACCTGATAGTGATCAGATTGTTTCTCATTTAATCAATAAAATGAAAATTGCCACGGAAGAAGATCGAGTTTTTAATAAAAATCGACAACCAGCAACAGCTAAACTTCTTCTTTTGCCCGTTGTTGAACAGCAAATGTGTCGAGCTGATCTATCGGAAATCTTTCTCGACAATGGAATTTTGAATGTTTTCAAGGTTAACTACGAATTTCATTCGAAAAAGATTTATTTTACAATTGATTTCTCTAGGATTGGTTGAGTCCATTGCCCGATAAAAGCCTCCCGAATATTAAAATTCGCGAATCATTAATTCGAATTCTTCAACAAGTTTGTTTACGATTAAATAAAAATCTAGTTTTTTGTTTTGTTTGAAAAATCTTTCTTCAGTTCGGTGTTATTCATGCTGATCCATTGCGTGATAGTGGCATTGGCAAAGCTCTAATGTATCTCTACAAACATCCGCGTGAAACGAAAGAGAACAAAATCAAACTGATTAAAATCATTCGTATGTTGATTTCTCATCGGCAAAACAGAAAAAAAGAACGTGCGGAAAATTGTTTCAGATGATTGGGCACGGCCAATATTTAATCTCGATACGGATTACAAACATTTAACACGTGAAGAACGACAACAACGTGATGCTGATCAAGCCACACTCAAACGGCAAACATCTCTAACTAGTAAAACAAAGACACGAAGTGCCGATGTTGATCTACCGTTTGCCAGCAATCGAGCCGATGATGATTTGGACAATGATGATTGTCCACGAGCACGTGTACCTCGACCATCGAATAAAGATTATCTTGTTCGACCTGTTTCGACTGTTGAATATTCTGAAAAGAGGGTTCGCATTTCACCGCTTTGTTTTTGTCTTGATAAAACATCGAATTCTTCTGTTTTTGTTTTTCTCAGAGTGATGGTAAAAAGAAAACAATCTCGCGTTTAGATGAAGTCAAACGACGACAACAGGAACGACAACGAAATTCCAAACCAATGTCTATAGTTAAATTGAGTATTGAAGGAAATAAAATGCACTTGTAAAACGCCCGAAATTCAAAACAAAAAAACTCGAATTTTCTTTTGTTTGTTTGTGTTGTTATAAAGAGAGAAAAACAATTAAACATGTTCATGTATTTATTTATTTTTTTCTATGTGTGCGTGTCTACTCAGATGCGGATGATGTATATAATTATAGATTGAGAAAAAAAGACTAATATGACGATTAACGGAGGTTTTACATTGAATGGTAATCAATCATTTCAGAATCTAAATGGAGCACCATTAGAAATGTGTTCGAATTCGCCGTTAACCGGTTATTTTCGTAATGGTTAGCATGATTTCATTGATGAGAAGAAGAGACATAAAAACGCTGTGAAGTTTTTGTTTTGCAGGTTATTGTGCGACTTGTCCGGATGATTATGGTTTACATACAGTTTGTGCACAAATGACACAAGAATTTCTTGATTTTAGTCAAGCACAAGGAAATGACTTAAGTACGCCGTATCCACCATCATTTCCCGGTCTTCAACCAGGGGATAAATGGTGTTTATGCGCATCACGATGGTTCGAAGCATTTCAACTTGGCAAAGCTCCGAATATCTTTGCAAAAGCAACCAATATTGCCACTCTACAACAACAACAAATCAGTGCTCTACTTTCGAAAGCTATTGATTTGGCATAGACCGAGAACTTTTTCGTGTTTTCTGCTTTGCATGTAGATTTACGCATGATAAATAAAACGATGAGTATGTTTTGAGGATGACGTAATTTTTTTTTCGCCGTAGGTTGTTAATGTGGGGAGGGGGGAGAAAAGGAGCATATTTATAGTAAGCAATTAGTTAAGCGTGACATCATTTTTGTGTACGTCATTGATTTTTAATTTTCAACCAAGAAATATGAGAAATGAAAATATTTCATTGAGAAGAAAAGGAGATCGACGATTAATAGAAAATCCACGAACAACTGAACATCTCGATCCGATTATCGAATATGCTCAAGAGCCTCTTCTATCATTAGTTCAAGCTTGCATTCCATTAATGAATATCATTCCAAATCTACCGAAATATGTCGAAATTGCGCTTCGAGAAACGCCAAATGAACCACCTGATGGTCTAACATACGATGAAAGTGCATCGATTCGTTTATATACAATCGAATGGGAAGAAGATAATGCAAGTTTATATTTAAATTTGAATATGACCTTGAAAAAATCAGATCGTCAACTTCTTCGACCATATTACAGATATTTAAAATTACTTCTCACAGCTCTCATCAAACTACCAAGTGCTCCATTGCAGACTGTTTGGCGAGGAGTGAATAAAAATCTCAGTGCTGAATTTGTTCATGAAACTCGAGTGACTTGGTGGGCATTCTCTTCATGCACAATATCGTTGACTGTTCTTGAGAATAATGTCTATTTGAGTAATACAGGTGAACGAACATTGTTTTCAGTTGAAGCCATGAATGGTCGAATCATACGAGCACATTCTCATTTCGATTTCGAAGATGAAGTTATTCTACTTCCTGGTACTTATATGGAAGTTCACTCACAGTTGACTCCAGCTCCTGGTTTGCATATTATTCATTTGAAACAAATTAAACCTCGAGAAACTCTACTTGCATTGCCATTTGAAGGTTATTTCGATTTGATTTCAAAACAGTTCTTCAAAAGATTTTGCTTTTTTTAATGTACATAGATGCTCTTCTCTATCCCCCAGAGATTAAAATCAAACCATGGTATCAAAAAAAACGAACTATCATAGAACTGAGTATTTTAATCATTCTTTGTTATGCTGGGATCATTATTGGTCTAGTTTTCGGTACAAGGCCTACTCTTCCACCAGAAAGTAACGTTCATCATCAATCGTATATAAAAATACAACATTTTTTTTCTTTCATAGTATGTAAACCTCGGCCGTTGGGAATTACAGTTGATCTTCTCTGGTCATTCGATTGTAGTGATGCTCGAGAAGATCTCAAAGGTGTGTACAATGGCACTGCAATAAATGGTGCTACATATTCATCACCTGATTTTTCCAATCGTGGTAAAGCATTGAATCTAAATCGAAGACGTAATCAATACATTGAACTTCCTCGATCATTAAATTTAAGTTCGAACACAAGTTTTACTGTTAGTCTTTGGAAATTCTCCACAAATTATAATCAAGCAACCATCTTAATCGATTGTAATCCATTGAATTCGATTTGTATTGAATTTTTTATCGTCAGTGTTAATATCTATGCGAGAGTTTACAGTTGGTATAATCAAACTATGAGTTATTTAGTTACATACGAAGCATGGAAAGTCAATTATCAATCGTGTTGGATACATTTAGCATTTGCTTTTGATTTTCAAATGAATCGATTGACAATCTTTTTCAATGGTGAACCAATGGCAACAAATACATTCTATCCAAATTATTTTCCTCAAATAAAAGCAAACGAACGTCTATCAACTTTAATCAGTTCGAATTCATATCCATTCGATGGTCTCATCGATCAATTAACTGTTTCATATTATCGAAAAAATGATAGTGAAATACGTAGGGAAGCTACATTATTATGTAGTTATGATTTTGAGAGTGATGATATTAATCATGATAATGGTCCAAATAATATTCAAGCTTACAGTGAACATGTTTATTATTCTCAAGAGCAAACACTTCGATTTAATTCATCAGATTCTTATTTTCAAACATCTGGTTTTACATTAATGATGTCGAATTCCTATGCATTTACTATTGCTTTTTGGATTCGACCGATTCTACTTCCGTCAGACAAAGAAAATAGTGCTATTGCTCTATTTCAACTTTCGTCGAAAGTTCAACAAGTTACAACGGAAACTTATGTTTGTTTTCTAACGTTCTACATTGTTAATATTACGAGTAGTCAACCGACTTTTCGAATGTCATTCGGTCAATTAAATATGTACATGCAATTGGATGATATTCAAATAAAAAATAATACGTGGACTCATGTACTTCTTACTTATTTTGACAAGAGTCAATTGTTTGTTTTTATCAATGGAAAAGATTATCGAGGTCTCGAAGATGATCGATTTTCGTTATTATTATCAGCACCTCGTTTTGCTGTAACTATCGGTGGTAATTATTTCGATGATATCATCGAAACGAAGCCAACAAATTATGAATCTCGTGCATGTTTTGCTGAAAGACCTGAATTTAATTTTATGCAAATGAATGGACAAATCGATGAATTGAAATTTTTTTCAAGAAAACTAACGCGTAGCGAAATCAATGAACTTGCTAGTTCAAAAAATATCAGTAATCTTGACTAATATTGTTGTAAAATAAAATTCAAAGACAAATGTATTTCATTTTGATAATCTTTTATTGGATAGAATCATGATGTCAAATACAAATCAATCCTGTTGTTTGCTTAAGATTGCTATAATTTCGTCGTAGTATTTTTGCATTCTTCGATTATGATCAATGGTCACATTTTACCATAACAACATTTACTCCTCGCTAATTGATCATTTTATAGAAAGAAAAACTATCATATAGCTTATACTCGAATAAATAAAGATTGATAAAATCACACACTTTTTCACTCTATTGAGGTTTCAGTAAGAGAAGATTCTCATGAACGAAGAGTATTCATAGAGAGCAGTTTTATCAATAAATATACTATTACATGTATTGATTTACATTAAAAATAAACAAACGAAAATATTACGAATTCTGTTTATCCCAAAGATAACGAACTGATTCAATACGATTGGCTAGACCTTCTTGACTATCGACAGATGATGATGATTGAACAGACAACTGCATATTTGAATTTCTCGTTTTTATTTGTAGAGTCGTCGGTTGAACTGACGATGATGATAACATATGAAAATATTTACATTTAAAACCGTATGTACATTTCTTTCCGTACGGACATAATGGATAATATGTTTCACCGTCATTACCATCTTGATCAATAGAAATCGAAACTAATAATGGTTGAAATTGATCATTTTCTAAACGATAACGAATGATCTTTTCTTCGAGTATTTGTTTGTAAATTGAAAAATCTCGAAAAATCTCTTTCAATGAAACATTCGTTATTAAATAACCATGATTTTTCTGTGTAAATTTCAACATTTCATTGATATGAGCATAGGCATCCGAATTATTCGTATAGATTAAAAGATTTTTTCGTTCGAGATCACGTGAAATTTTCGATTCATGTCGAAATTGTTTGAGTACATATGGCAAAACAACATAGACTTTCTTATGACCATGACAATGAAAATATTTCAAACAAATTTCAATATTTTCCCAAGAAAAATACGGATTTCCATAGCTGAAAACACAAAGACAATCGTTGTTATACTTCAAAGAGGAAATCTACCTAAATGCAAGATCAGCTCCATCGATAATATAAACATCGTGTACAGGTACGTTTTCGGTTTGATACTGAGTGTTAACAATTGGCAATGACGTCGTTTGATTAGTCTCAGCTGTTCGAACCATAGTTTCAATAAATTTCGACATATCATCATCGTCAGTTTGCTGTTCGAGAACTGTTTTTATCAATTGATAATCATAGCCCATCGAAAGACCTTTATTAATCTTCAGAGCTAAATTCGAATCGGTTTCTTGTTGACTCGAGAACATTATTACATTAAAACTAAAACACGCAAATGGCGTTTCGTGTTGGGCAACTACGATGATACATGAATCAGCTGTTTGTCGTTCTTTTTTCTTACTCACACATATGATTTATCATCATATGACTATGAGAGACAGAGTACGTTCGTAGCCGGATAAAACCGAATTACTACAACCTTCAAATTCAAAGTTTAATTACAATTCAATCCAAGAGAGTCATTCAAATGATTCCAAATTATTTAAAACGAACGGTAAACATTAGTAAAATCATTTAGTTAAAATAACGGCGTTTATACGAATTTTTAACGCATAAATACACGTTTTTGCAATGGTTTTATCTGTCCGAGTCGGTACACTACCGCCATCTTTGATAAGTTCGATGAAAAATCTACGTGGAAAAAATCATCGAGAAAAACTTGTAAAAAAATTCTGAATTGAATTAACGATTCGAATTAAAATTATTTCTAACCAAAAACACACGTCAATAGAGTGGTTAACCGAAATTGCTGAGTTCCATTAAAAACCCTTTCCAATAAAAGTGTTTATTTGGATTGATTTCTTTCTTTTTTACATTTCTCGATAAAGTTGCAAACAAGACTTTTTCTTTTGTCCTACGATTAATCTTCATTAATTTCAGATTGAACATCAACAAGGATAAAAACCAAAAGTAGTGATTGAAATATCATGAGTCACCGAAAATTCGAACATCCACGTCATGGTAATCTTGGATTCTTACCGAAAAAGCGAGCAGCTCGTCATCGAGGCAAAGTGAAATCATTTCCACAAGATGACCCAAAGAAACCCGTTCATCTCACGGCTTTTATTGGTTACAAAGCTGGCATGAC
>ERZ781398.2753-NODE-2753-length-14406-cov-3.724967_pt1 | contig 14406 bp, 12 predicted proteins | sample MGYA00433077_ERZ781398 | MGnify/ENA primary metagenome ERZ781398 (study PRJEB29847, sample SAMN06458254) | wastewater metagenome | isolation source: Wastewater bioreactor | place: South Africa: Cape Town | study: EMG produced TPA metagenomics assembly of the... | reverse complement strand
GATCAATGTTCTCCGCATCGGCAAGGTCGAGCTGACCTCGGGGCGCATCGTCGCCAGCGATCCGCTCGTCGGGCCTGACCGGGCGGCATTTACCCGCATCGTTTCTCCCGGCGATTATCCCGTCACGCTCTATCAAGCCTTTGGCCGCATCGCCGCGGCCAGCATGCGTTTTGCCGAGGGCAAGCCCGCGCGCTGGGAGCTGGCCGTGGTCCCCGGCCAGGATATCAATTCGCTGAAAAATGATGAGTTCTTCGGCTATCCGGTCGACGCTGGTCTTGGCTGTTACATGGACGCCGAAACCTATGCGCTGATCCAGGAACGCGAAAAGCAGGTTCAGGCGGATAAGGCGACGTCGGATATCAATTATTACGATGATGTTCTGGCGTCCGAACTGCAGCCCAACAATGACGACTACGCCATGCACAGGCCGATATCGGGCAAGCGCGGCAATGTCGCGGTTTTCTCAAGCGGCTGGGGCGATGGCTTCTATCCGGTGTTCTGGGGGCTCGATGCGGGTGGACGGCCGCTCGTTCTGTTCACCGATTTCGGCGTCATGGAAAATGCCGACGGCCGGCGCGAGCCGGGAGGGCAATGACGATGCCGGCGATCAATACGAGGACACGGTTGGCGTCGATGCCCTGGGTGGTGCTGGCCTTTGCCGTTAATCCCTTGCCTGCATTTGCCGAAGAATGCGTGCAGGAAAAGGCTGTCTACGTTGATATGGACAATGCCTATGAGCTGCGCTTCGAGCCCATGGGTTCGGAATCATCCGTCAGCAACAAGTTCAAGCTTGCAGTGCGCAATACCGCCATCGTGGCAGAAGGCATCGTCATGCACGGTGACGATCAGCCGGGCGCCGATGGCCGGATCATGTTCGAATGCCCGGAGGGCGATGTGACGGGCGCAGATCTCAGAGCCTGCACCGTCTGGCAAGGCATGATCTATGCCTCCGATCTCAAGGGCCATATCCTCGCCTTGCGGGGGAAGGCCAGAGCGCGGCCGACCGGCTGTTTCTTCCGGCGCTCGGCCCTTCGATCCAGAAGTCGTCGCTATGGGGCAAGGGCAAAGCGACGGTCGCCCCCTGGGATGTCCTTAGTCTGAAAGGATGCAATCAATGATCGATGAGACACCGGTTCTTCTCGTGACCGGCGGCAGCCGCGGCATTGGTGCGGCTGTTTGCCTGGCGGCCGCCCAGCATGGCTGGGCCGTGGCGGTCAACTACGCGTCCAACAAGGATGCGGCCGAGGCCGTGGTGGGGACGATCGTTGACGCCGGCGGCAAAGCGATTGCGATCGCCGGCGATGTCGGCAAAGCCAAGGATATCACCGCCATGTTCGCCAAGGTCGATGCGCATTTCGGCCGCATCGACGGGCTCGTCAACAATGCCGGCATCGTCGATACCATCCAGCGGTTGGACCAGATGACGCCCGAGCGCATCGAGCGTATGTTCCGCATCAACGTCACCGGTTCGATGCTCGCCGCGGCGGAAGCCGTGCGGCGGATGTCGACGCGGCATGGCGGCAAGGGCGGGGTGATCGTCAATGTCTCCTCCATGGCTGCCGTGCTCGGCGGCGGCGGACAATATGTCGATTATGCCGCGTCCAAGGCCGCCATCGATACGTTCACAGTCGGCCTTGCGCGCGAGGTGGCGGCGGAGGGCATCCGCGTCAATGCTGTGCGGCCCGGCATCATCGACACAGATATTCATGCCGCTGCCGGCCTGCCGGATCGTGCCCGTGATATCGCGCCGCAATTGCCGATGAAGCGAGCGGGAACCTCCGACGAGGTCGCGGATGCCATCCTCTACCTGCTAAGCCCGCACGCATCCTATATAACGGGTGCCCTGCTCGACGTGAGCGGCGGACGTTGATCGGAAAGGGTCGATAGATGCAGTATATTCTCGAATTCCTCGGCCTGATGGCAGTGTTTTCCATCTTCATCGTCGTTCCCGGCGCCGACTTTGCCGTCATCCTCCGGCAGAGCATCGTACATGGCCGCCGCGCCGCCATGATGACCGGGCTCGGCATGGGCTTCTCGCTGCTCTTCCACATCAGCTACACCATCCTTGGCCTTGGCCTCATCGTCTCGCAGTCGCTTGTCCTGTTCAGTGTGGTGAAGTGGGCCGGCGTTCTCTACCTCGTCTATCTCGGCATCAAGTCCTTCCGCGAGCCGGGCTTCAAGGTGAAGGATGTCGAGATCACCGAAGAAGACCGCAAGCCGGTTTCCGTCTGGCGCTGCCTCGCGACAGGCTTCGTCACCAATGCGCTGAATCCGAAGCCGGTGCTCTTCTTCCTGTCGCTGTTTTCGACGCTCGTTCATCACGATACGCCGGCGCTCATCCAGTTCAGCTACGGCATCGGCATGGCAACGGCGCTTGTCGCCTGGTTTGCCGGCGTTTCTACTTTCTTCACCGTCAAGCCGGTGCGCGATCGTTTCATCGCGTCGGGCAAATGGTTCAACCGCATCACCGGAGCGGCGCTTGTCGGCTTCGGCATCCGCCTCGCCTTGGCACGGGCGACCGACTAACAAAAGATAGTAAACAAGGAAATTAAGACATGTCCTACGATGTGATCATTATCGGAACCGGCCCCGGCGGCTATGTTTGCGCAGTCAAGGCAGCGCAGCTCGGCCTGAAGGTCGCGGTCGTCGAAAAGCGTGCGACCTATGGCGGCACCTGCCTCAACGTCGGCTGCATTCCGTCGAAGGCGCTGCTGCACGCTTCCGAAGTGTTCCATCATGCCGGCCATGGCATGGATGCGCTCGGCGTCGAAGTCGCCGCACCGAAGCTGAACCTCGGCAAGATGCTGGCCCACAAGGATGCGACCGTGAAGTCCAACGTCGACGGCGTCGCGTTCCTGTTCAAGAAGAACAAGATCGATGCCTTCCAGGGCACCGGCAAGATCGTTTCGGCCGGCAAGGTTTCCGTCACGGCCGATGACGGCAAGGTGACCGAGATCGAAGGCAAGAACATCGTCATCGCCACCGGCTCCGACGTTGCCGGCATTCCGGGCGTGCCGCTCGAGATCGACGAAAAGGTCATCATCTCCTCGACCGGCGGCATCGCGCTCGACAAGGTACCGGGCAAGATGATCGTGGTCGGCGGCGGCGTCATCGGCCTCGAGCTCGGCTCGGTCTGGTCGCGCCTCGGCGCCAAGGTTACCGTCGTCGAATATCTCGACACCATTCTCGGCGGTATGGACGGCGAAGTCTCCAAGCAGTTCCAGCGTATGTTGGCCAAGCAGGGCATCGAGTTCCATCTCGGCGCCAAGGTTGTCGGCGTTGAAAAGTCCGGTAATGGCGCCAAGGTTACCTTCGAACCGGTCAAGGGTGGCGACAAGGTCGTGCTTGATGCGGATGTCGTTCTGGTCGCCACCGGCCGCAAGCCGTACACGGCCGGTCTCGGCCTCGAAGAAGCCGGCGTTGCCCTCGACAATCGCGGTCGCGTCGAGATCGACGGTCACTTCAAGACCAATGTTGCCGGCATCTACGCCATCGGCGACGTCGTGAAGGGCCCGATGCTGGCGCACAAGGCGGAAGACGAGGGTGTTGCCCTTGCCGAAATCCTTGCAGGCCAGGCCGGTCATGTGAATTACGACGTCATTCCGAGCGTCGTCTACACCCAGCCGGAAGTCGCTTCCGTCGGCAAGACCGAGGAAGAGCTGAAGGCCGCAGGCATCGCCTACAAGGTCGGCAAGTTCCCATTCTCGGCTAATGGCCGCGCCCGCGCCATGCTGGCGACGGACGGTTTCGTCAAGATCCTGGCCGACAAGGAAACCGATCGCGTTCTCGGCGGCCATATCGTCGGCTTCGGCGCCGGCGAAATGATCCACGAGATTGCCGTGTTGATGGAATTCGGCGGCTCGTCGGAAGATCTCGGCCGCACCTGCCATGCGCATCCGACGATGTCGGAGGCCGTCAAGGAAGCCGCGCTCGCGACCTTCTTCAAGCCGATCCACATGTAAGAACCCGTGATCCCGGCGGAACAGGCGCCGGGATTGCAATGCTTGCCTGATGATGCGATGTACGGCGCTCCCGTGCATCGCATCATCCATTCGTTCTCACCACCAGAGCAAGCATGTCACGTCAGATCCTATCCGTTCGCACATCCCTGAAACTCTTCATTGCAGTGACGTTCGCAGTCCTCGCGGCCGTTGTAGCGCCCGCCATGGCCGAAGCGCCGGTCGTGAATTGGCCGCAGTCAGTCAGCGATCTGCCAGTGGAGCAGGGCATCCGCTTCGGCACCTTGCCGAACGGCATGCGCTATGCCGTCATGCATAATGCGACGCCGGCCGGTCAGGTGGCGATCCGCTTCCGCATCGGTGCGGGCTCGCTGCAGGAGCGTGACGATCAGCAGGGTCTTGCGCATTTCCTCGAGCACATGGCCTTCAAGGGATCGACCCATGTTCCCGAAGGCGAAATGATACGCACGCTTCAGCGCCTGGGTCTTGCTTTCGGCGCGGACACAAATGCCTCCACGAGCTACGGCGAAACGGTCTATGCGCTGGATCTGCCCGAAGCCAATCCGGAGACGGTTTCGACCGGCCTGATGCTGATGCGCGAGACGGCGAGCGAGCTGACGCTCGATGCCGGCGCCTTCGACCGCGAACGCGGCGTCATCCTTTCGGAAGAGAAATTGCGCGATACGCCGCAATATCGCGGCGGAACGGGACTGCTTGCCCAACTGCTGCCGGGGCAGCGCGTGCCGCAGCGCTCGCCCATCGGCAAGACAGACATCATCAGCAACGCCCCGGTCGATCTGCTCAGAGAGTTTTACCACACCTATTATCGCCCGGATCGGGCCACCCTGATCGTCGTCGGCGATATCGATGCCGCCGCCATCGAAGCCGATATCCGCTCCCGGTTCGGCAATTGGGCGGCCACCGGCCCAGCGCCGGCCGATCCTGATCTCGGCACCCTCCAAAGCCATGGAGAGCGCGTCGGCACGGTTGTCGTGCCGGGTGCCGCGACCCGGGTGCAGCTTGCCTGGACACGGCCCTACGACAGCTCGCCGGATACCGTTGCCACGCGCCGCGCGCAGCTCGTCGAAGATATCGGCCTTGCCGTTCTCAACCGACGCCTGTCCCTTCTGGCGCAGCAGCCCAATCCGCCGTTCGTCAGCGCGCAGGCCGGTGCGCAGGATCTCCTGAAGTCAGCCCATGTCGCGATGATCTCCGCCGACAGCGATCCGGCAAATTGGCAGACTGCCCTGGCGGCCATCGATCAGGAACAGCGCCGCATTGCGCAGTTCGGCGCAGACCAGAGCGAGATCGACCGCGAAATTGCCGAAACGCGCTCGACGCTGCAGGCGGGCGCAGGCGGAGCCGCGACACGCACGAGCCCTGATATTGCCGGCGCGCTCAGCTGGAGCGTCGGCGAGAGCATGGTTTTCACCTCGCCCGCGGAAGACCTGGCGCTGTTTGATGCCGCGACGAAGGATCTGAGCGCGGATGAGGTCAACCAGGTTCTTCAGCGTGTTTTTGCCGGCAACGGTCCGCAGCTGGTGTTGCAGATCCCGCAAATGCCTGATGGCGGGGATGCCGCTGTCGAGAAAGCCTATGCCGATTCGCGTGCCGTGGCGGTGACGGCGCCGGAACATGCGGCTGCGGTCGCATGGCCCTATACCGACTTCGGCAAGCCGGGCGATGTCGTCGAGCGCCGTACGGTCGATGATCTCGGCGTCACGATGGTACGCTTTGCCAACGGTGTCCGTCTGACCATTAAGCCGACCAAGTACCGTCAGGATGAGGTGCAGGTCCGCGCCGAGGTGGGACATGGCCGTATGGACCTGCCGAGTGACCGCTCGCTGCCGCTCTGGGCTGCGCCGGCACTGCAGCTGTCCGGCCTGAAAGCCATCAGCTATGACGACATGCAGAAGGCATTCGCGGCGAAGACCGTCGGCATCGATTTCGCCATTCAGGATGCCGCCTTCAAATTCGAGGGCACGACGCGGCCGCGCGACCTGCAGACGCAGCTGCAGCTGCTGACGGCCTATGTCTTCGATCCGGCCTATCGCCCTGATGTCTTCAAGCGGGTTCAGCAAGCCTATCTCAACACGCTTCCCCAGCTTCAGGCGACGCCGGGCAGCGTTGTCGGGCGCGATCTGTCCGGCCTTCTGCATTCCGGCGATCCGCGCTGGTCATTCCCGGACCGGACGCAGCTGCTCGACGCCAAGCCGGAGGATTTCGAAGGCCTCCTGCGTCCCTCGCTTGCAAAGGGGCCGATCGAGGTCATCATTGCCGGCGATGTCGAAGTTGACGACGCCATTCGCCTGACGGCAGAGACCTTCGGCGCCTTGCCTGCTCGCAGCGACGAGAATGGGGTCGACGGCTCCAGCGTGCATTTCCCGGCGCCGACGGCCGATCCGGTCGTTCGCCTCCACGATGGCCGCAGCGATAGCGCGGGCGCCGCCGTTGCGATCCCGATCGGGGATTTCCTCTCCGATCTGCCGCGGGCTGCCGCCGCGAACGTCGCGGGCGCGATCCTGCGGAACCGTCTAATCGATCAGTTCCGCATTGCCGAGGGGTCAACCTACAGCCCTCAGGGCGAGGTCGATCTGTCGAGATCAATCCCCGGCTACGGCTTTGCCTATCTCTACGTCGAAACTACGCCCGCGAAGGTGGAGCATTTCTTCGAGCTGGTGGACAAGATCACCGCCGATCTTGGCAATGGCGACGTGTCGTCCGACGAGCTGACGCGGGCCAAGGTTCCGATCATCGAAGCGGTAAAGCGTTCGCAGCAAGCCAACGGCTACTGGGTCCAGAACCTTCGCGATGCCCAGACGGACCCGAGGCGTCTTGACCGCATTCGCAAGGGCATCAGCGGCTACGAAGCCGTGACCGCTGACGATGTCCGCGCGATAGCATCGACCTATCTGAAGCCGGACAGGTTCTGGCGGCTCAAGATATTGCCGGCCAATGGGTCGGCGGTGCGCTGACCTGCCATCAGCCGGCCAAATTGCCGCAGCCGGCTTTTGCCGGTCGGGCTCGCCTGCAGCTTATGCTAGTTTGCTGTGGTTGCAGGTTGATGGATGAGGCGATGTCAGCAAGACCGTCGATGGTAAAGCCGCATGTGCCGCATCCCGCGCTACCCGGCGCGGATTGGGCGGATTGCTACGAGCTGCGGATTCCGAAATCGGATGTTACGGCGATGGCTGCGGCGCGCGCCATGCTCGGCCGCTTTCCGCTGTGGGTGCGGCTTCTGTTGCGATTGCGCGATGCCGTGGCCGGCCGGTTCGGATTGAGAACCACCCGGAGCGATCAAGCTGATGGCCTGGAAAGGATCGGCTTCTTTCCCGTCGTCAGCCAGTCCGACCGTCAGGTCGTGCTCGGCTTCGACGACCGGCATCTCGATTTTCGCGTCGTCATCGACGTGCGGGACGATGACGCGGGGCATAGGCTGGTCGATACGACCACGCTGGTCAGGCGAAAGATATTGCTTGGCCGGATCTACATCGCGCTGATTGCGCCATTTCACCGCCTGATCGTCACGACGATGCTTGCCGATTTCGGCAAGCGGATGCGCGCGATCAGTTCCCCGACGTTACCGTAAAGCCCTGCTTGCGGAAGAGAGCCACGAGGCCCTGATCGCCGACGAGATGCAGCGCGCCGACGGCGATGAAGGCGTTGCCCTTGTCAAGAACCGGTGCTGCGCGCTCGGCCATGACCTTGTTGCGGTCGAGGATAATGCGCTGCTCGAAGGCGGCGGTGTCGTCGTCGGTGATCTTCTGGTCGGGTTCGATCACCTTCAGCATCGGGATCATCGCACCGATATTGCCGGCGAGATAGAGGCCGGTCATGGTTTCGTTGACATCGTTGATCTTGTCACCCAGTTCGAGCGTCTGCATCAGCGATTTAAGATGCAGGGCGATCGGCAGGTCGCTCATGGCCTTGGCCTGCTCGGCCAACGTCTCCAGTCCGACCACCTTCTTGCCCTCGGCGGCGGCATCGGTCGCCAGTTTCTGGTCGAGGAACTTTGCGCCTGCGGTCTTGCGGCGAACCTCGCAGCCGGTCATTTCGAATGAGCTCGAGATCAGCCATGGCTGCATGCGGGAAACGGCGGCGAGTGCTATGCCACGCGCTTTCAGCCCCGCTTCCAGCTGGGCATTGTCCTCGGGCGAGAGATGTTGGCTGATGGTCGAGCCGTCGGTGAGCATCGTCAGGGACGGATTGGCGAAGAGGGCGGCCGCTGCCTTCTTGTCATCGAGGATTTCGTCGGATTCGACAACGATCGCATCGGCCGCCGCAGCGGCTTCCGCCGCACCTTTCGGCATGGTGAGCACGCGCGAATCCGAGACATGCATGGTGCCGAGCAGCCAGGACGGCTTCAGGCCGGGCTTTTCGATCTTCCAGAAGGTGCCCTTGCCGTTTTCGACCTTGTCGCCGGCGGCGATGATCGAGGCGTATTTTGCCGGGTCGGTCTTCTGAAGTTCGGCCATGAGATCCTTGCCGCCGCAGCTGTCGGATACTCCACCTTCGGCATGCGCCGGTTGCAGCGTCAGCATGGTCGCGACCAGCAGGATGGCGAGCATCAGCGGAAAGGCCGTGGCAAGCCACAGCATGATATCGCCGAGCGCCGGCTTCATCGATCGCATCGTCTTGGACCCGAGGGCAGAAATCATCAAAACCGTCCGTTCGCAGAGAGCATGATCCCTAGCGCCCGAAAGCGGCTTTCGGGAGGCATGCCGGGAGATTGCTCTGCTTTACGCGAACGAGACGGAGATTCCCTTAACGCGAGCGGTTAATCTTTCCTTATGCACGCGGATGGGCGCGGTCGTAGACTTCGAGCAGGCGCGAGGAATCGACGCCGGTATAGACCTGCGTCGTCGAAAGGCTGGCGTGGCCGAGCAGTTCCTGGATGGTGCGCAGGTCGCCGCCACCGGCGAGCAGATGAGTGGCGAAGGAATGCCGAAGCGCATGCGGCGTGGCGGTATCAGGCAGTCCGAAGGCGCCGCGCAGCTTCTGCATGCCGTGCTGGATGATGCCCGGCTGCAGCTTGCCGCCGCGCGCGCCGCGAAAGAGGGCGCCATCGGCCTCGAGATGATAGGGGCAGAGCTTGCGGTATTGCTCGACCGCTTCGGTAACGATCGGCAACAGCGGCACCAGTCTCGTCTTGTTGCCCTTGCCGGTGATGCGCAGCGAGGTCGCTCCCTGCGGAAAATCCTGCGGCTTCAGATCGAGAGCCTCGGAGATACGCAGGCCGCAGCCGTAGAGCAGCGTCAGCACGGCTGCGTCGCGTGCGGCGATCCAAGGTTCCTCGTGTAGCTGCGCTTCGTCGCTGACGACGGTGATCGCCTGTCTGTCGGAGAGCGGCTTCGGCAGTGATTTCGGCTGTTTCGGCGAACGCACGGCGGCAGCACCCGCAGCATTCACCAGGCCCTTCTTTTCGAGATAGCGCAACAGGGAGCGTAGGCCTGCGAGATTGCGTCCAAGCGAGCGCGCTCCCGCGCCATCCTTGCGGCGGGCGGCCAGAAATGCGCGAAAATCGGCGGGGCGAAGCGCATGGATATCTTCGATCGTCGCCGGGCCGCCGAGGTGGCCGGTGAGGAAAGTCAGGAACTGCCGGGTGTCGCGCTCATAGGCATTGAGCGTATGCGCGGCAAGCCGCCGTTCCCGGCCAAGCGCATCGAGCCAGCGGCTGCGTTCCGCCATCAACCCTGAGTCGGCGATGATCAACAATTCGTTCAGTGGAAAACCCCTTGAAATTCGGATCGCATCTGCCACTTTGAAGGAAGGAAGGTTATGGAATCGCTAACTTTCCCGCTGCTTCCGGCACGTTTCTCCCCCGTGCTGCGAACTCGGCTAGACTTCAATGAAACTGCATATGGCCCGATGCCGGATCTCGGATGGTTCGGCCTCCATATGCGAGGCGCTTGTCATGCTTCGATCATATTCGATTGCGATAGAATATATCCCAACCATTCAGGACCCTTCATGGCTCGCCGCGGCTCGATAACTGCACTGGGACAGCTTGCAGAGGCGATTGCTTTGGTGTCTCAGGGGCAGCCGGGACATATCGTCGACACTTTGATCGCCGAACGCGGTCAGAAGATCGTGCGCAATCCGCTCTGGCCGGTCATGCGCCCGTTTCTCTACACGCTGCTGCGCTACAACAAGGCGATAGAATTCGCCGATGATGTCGCCAAGCTTTCCGGCTTCCAGTGCTTCGAATATATGAGTGATCTGCTGCGGCTCGACATCGGCGTCACCCATGCCGACCGCATTCCGGCCTCCGGCGGCTTCATTCTCGTCAGCAACCACCCGACTGGCATTGCCGATGGCGTTGCGGTCTTCGATCTTCTGAAGTCGCACCGTCCCGACATGATGATCTTTGCCAATCGCGATGCGGTGCGTGTCAATCCGCGGTTTGCCGAGATGATTATCCCGGTGGGATGGCGCGAGGAGTACAAGAGCAAGCCGAAGACGCGTGAGACGCTGCAGCTGACCAACCGCGCCGTCGCGGAAGGCAAGGTGACCGTGCTGTTTCCCTCCGGCCGCATCGCCTATTGGGCGAACGGCAAGTTGAACGAGCGCCCCTGGAAAACCTCGGCGGTCGGGCTGGCGCGCAAATACAATCTGCCGATCCTGCCCGTGCATCTGACGGCGCGCAATTCCGGCCTGTTCTACTGGTTCGCCAAATGGTCGACCGAGCTGCGCGACATGACTGTCTTCCACGAGCTGCTCAACAAGCGCGGCGATCGGTTCGATTTCCTGGTCGGCAACCTCATTCCCGTCGAACATCTGGACGGCGACGTAAACGAGGTGACGAAAGCGCTGGAGAAGCACACGGTCTTCGATCTTGCTGCCGACGGCGACGCAAGCTTCTCGCCGCTTGTTCCCCCGAAGCAGGATGAGTCCCTGGTTTCGCATTCTCTTTGAGGGGGGAATCGGCTAAACCGCGTGGCATGCAGCTACGCTCCATGTTTGCCCGCAATTACCGCTCCCTGCGCTCGATCCGCATGGATCTTGCCGATGTCAACCTGTTCATCGGCGAGAACGGTGTCGGCAAGTCCAATCTCTATCGCTCGTTGCAGCTGGTGCAGGCGGCGGTTCGCGGCCGGCTCGCGCATGAAATCTCCAGCGAAGGCGGCATGTTCTCGGCCATGTGGTCTGGCAAGCGGCGTTCTCACGAGTCGCCTCGCATCCGCTTCGATGTCGAGCTGCTCGATATGGAGCGGGCGGCGACCTTCCGCTACTGGATCGAGGCCGGCATGCGGCCGCCAGGTGCTGCCGGTTTCTCGCTCGAGCCCGAAATCAAGGCCGAGGAGCTTTCGTTCGAGGGCGGGCGTCGGCCGGTGACGATGATGAAGCGCGAAGGGGCCGGCATTTCGGTGCGCGGGGAGACCGGCCGCATGGAGGCCTATCGCGAGCAGGCTTTGCCTTCGGAAACCGCGATCGCGCTGCTCGGCGATGCCGGACATTATCCGGAAATCGGCACCTTCCGCCGCGCCGTCGACGCCTGGCGGTTCTTTCATGGTTTTCGCACCGATCGCGGTTCGCCGCTGCGCGCGCCGTGTCTGGCGGTGACGTCGCCGATGCTGGATGAGGATGGCGCCAATATTGCCGCCGTTTTCGCCACGCTTGCGCATATTCGCGGAGATACGGTCGAGCTCGACCGGGTGATTGCCACTGCCCTCGGCAGATTTCGGGCTGATGTTGCCCGAGTTTCCCAACCGCGTTTTCCAGCCGCGCGAATTATCGGACGGCCAGATCCGCTTCCTTGGCCTTGCCGCCGCCCTGATGTCCTATCGACTACCGCCGCTGATCGCGCTCAACGAGCCGGAGGCGAGCTTGCATCCCGATATGCTGCGGCCGCTTGCCGATATGATCGCGCAGGCGGCAAAGACGAGCCAGATCTGGATCGTCACCCATTCCGAGGTTCTTGCTCAGGCCGTGCGTGAACGCTGCGGGGCAAAACCGCGCCGTGTCATCCGCGAGGACGGTTCCACTTGGATCGACGGCATGCGGCTGACCGGTGTGATCGACGATGAGGACGAATAGCGGCCATCCGGCGGCACTCTCATTTTTTAGACATGGAAGCATCCCAAAAGGAATTTTTGAAATGCCCTCTTTGAGCAGAGCCGCCGTGCTGACCGACCTAGCTGCCATGATCGCGAGCGTTGACTTGGCGCGGCCGATTCGTGTCGCTGTCGACGGCCGTACGGCGTCGGGCAAGACGACGCTGGCGAACGAACTGGCCGAATGTCTGAAGTCCAGCGGACGAGATATCATCCGCACGTCGATCGATGGTTTTCATCGGTCGAAGGTTGAGCGCTATGCGCGCGGTCGACATTCCGCCGAGGGTTATTACCACGATGCGCGCGATCTTCCAGCGATTAATGCCCTGCTTCTGAAGCCCCTGGGGCCGGGCGGCGATCGATGGTATCGCACGGCCTCCTTCGATCTGCACAATGACGTGCCGATTAAACAGGACCCGCAATTGGCGCCAGCCAACGCGATCCTCATCGTCGACGGGACCTTCCTTCAGCGGCCGGAGCTGCGCGAAGGCTGGGACCTCGCCATCTTCGCCGAAACCTCGGAGCATGTATCCGAGCAGCGCGGCATTGCGCGCGACACCCAGCTTCTGGGCGGAACGGAGACGACCCGCCAACTCTACGCCGACCGATACCGGCCGGCCTTTGCGCTTTATGAAAGCCTAGCCGCACCGGCTCTCGCTGCCGATGCGATTATCAATAATGACGATTTTGACCGGCCCAAGCTCCGGATTCGCGAAGGTGGCAGGCTGTCTGCGGTATAGCGAAATCTCTGAAATTCACGCAATCCGGTAGCAGATGCCACGTTCGGCATAGAGGTAATCACGGCAACTTTGCGCCACAAGCGGTCATCTACCCGGTTCGGATGTTTCGCCGGCAACTTTAGGGCCATGGTTACGCGTTATCAGCTCTTCTACAGGTTGAATGCGGAGCGGATGCCGTCAACTACGAACTGGATCGAAAGCGCCGCCAAGAGAACGCCGAGCAAACGAGTAAGCAGTACACGACCGCTGGCCCCGAGCACTCGGTCGACCTTCTGTGCCAGGAAAAGCGCAGCGACGACGAATCCCATCACGACAGCAATAACGGCTATCAACTCAAGTTTTCCGGCTATTCCGTCCAGTGTTCCCGCAATCAGCACTGTCGCGGACAAAGCACCCGGCCCGGCGACGAGCGGGATCGCGATTGGAAACACCGCAAGGTGATGCAGGTGTTCCTTGGTAATGGCAGCGTCACTGCTGCGCGATCTACGTTGCTGGCGGAATTCGAAGATCATTTCAAAAGCGATCGTCAGCAGCATCAGGCCGCCTGCAATACGAAACGCGCCCATCGATATGCCGAGCGTTTGAAGGATGCTCGCACCGAAGAGGGCAAATGTAGTCAAGATGCCGAAAGCGATGACCACGCCGCGGGTTGCAACCAGCTTACGTTGCTGGCGCGTCATGCCGTGCGTTACGCCGAGGAAAAGCGGCGCAAGGCCTGGCGGATCGACAGCCACCAACAAAGTGGTAAAGGCGTGAAGGATTGAACTAAAGCTTGTCACGCGTGCCTCCTTCACGTCGGCGTAGAAAGTCTGTCGATGCTCCGCAACCCCAGACCTCGGGAGACCAGAGGCTTCTATCGGTCACGGCTTGGTTCTGCCATTTGGGATTCTTAACCAAGCATCACGCCAAGAAGGCCGATTGTGTCGAAACGGGCCCATCACGCTAGGCAAGCAGAGGTATGGCGCCCGTTCGTTGCGCGAGTGACGGTGATCAACCGTCCTGAATTCTCGGTCTGCCAACTTGGCGTCGGTATGTTTCAAGAGGTACCGTGCTCTTGGTTGGCCATACATAGCGTCATTTCCTTCGGGCATTCGTGCGCTGTCGATGGACATGAGGTTCCATTTCGCGGTGCCGCGCCCAGCCTAACGACGACCTCATAGTTTTTCGATTGGGAACGGCTCTTGCAGAAATAGGAAATGGATAAAGCCATCAGCCGACCTGAGCTCCCCGTAAAGGATGCCTGTCAGGCGGCTTGAGGGGCGTCCAATCCGGCGAAAGCCATTGTTTCGGCGCGATAGTGGTCGCTGGTGGTGCTGCTAGATGGGGCCGGATATTCAGGGCGGCTTCTAAATTGTCGGCATTTGCGAGCGTCCCTCGCTCACTCCCGGGTTTCCTTTTGTTCCCGTCCGGGGCATGGTCTGGCGCAATGAGCAAAGATTCTTCCGATCTGTTCGGTGCGCTTTTCGAGGCGGCGCCCGCAAAGCCTGTGATGAGCCGTACGGTTCCCGTTCTCGTGCCGATGCCGGCGCCGAGGGCCTATTCCTATGCCGTGCCCGAGGGCATGGCGGTCGAGCCGGGGTCGGTCGTGCAGGTGCCGCTCGGGCCGCGGCAGGTCATCGGCGTCGGCTGGGATGGCGACGATGATGGCGGGGG
>ERZ781398.2751-NODE-2751-length-14415-cov-2.782103_pt1 | contig 14415 bp, 13 predicted proteins | sample MGYA00433077_ERZ781398 | MGnify/ENA primary metagenome ERZ781398 (study PRJEB29847, sample SAMN06458254) | wastewater metagenome | isolation source: Wastewater bioreactor | place: South Africa: Cape Town | study: EMG produced TPA metagenomics assembly of the... | reverse complement strand
GCCAGCCATCCACCCACATCCCGCGCGTGCCGAGCATGGAATAGAACTGCCGCTTCTTCTGCGTCGGCGCATGCGGATCTGCATCGAACGTATAGCGCATCGAAATCCCGGAGAGCGGGAACTGCTCCACGCCACGATAGACCTTAGGCATCTCCAATCCCACGACATCGAGGATAGTCGGCACGATGTCGACCGAGTGGTGGTACTGGTCGCGAATTTCCCCGCGCGCCTTGATACCCTTCGGCCAGGAGATGACAAGCGGATCGGCCGTACCGCCGGAGTATTGCGCGTAGCGCTTGAACATCTGGAAGGGTGTCGAGAATGCGACAGCCCAACCTGTGGGGAAATGGCCGTAGGTGTCGGGTCCCCCGAGCTTGTCGAACAGCTTCATGTTTTCGGCCAGGTCATCGGGATAGCCGTTGAAGAACTTGTTCTCGTTGACGGAACCGTTCGGCGTGCCTTCACCGGAGGTGCCATTGTCAGCGGCGTAGAGAACCATGGTGTTCTCTAGCTGCCCGGTCTTCCCAAGGTAGTCGATGACGCGGCCGATCTGCACGTCGGTGTATTCCGATAATCCCGCCCACACCTCTGCCATGTGCGAGAACAGTTTTTTCTCGTCGGCGCTAAGTGTGTTCCACATACGGACGTGGTCGGCCGGATTTGCCTGAGATTCCGGCAGCGGATTGATCGGGGTAAGCTTTGTGTCCTTCGGCACAATGCCCTTCTCGATCATGCGTGCCAGCGCCCAGGTGCGGTACGCCTCGTAACCGTCGTCGAACTTGCCCTTGTACTTGGCGATGTGCTCCTTCGGCGCCTGGTGCGGCGCGTGATTGGCGCCCGGGTTGTAGAACATGAACCACGGCTTCGAGGGAGTGGCAGCCTGCTGATTCCGAATCATCTTGATCGCTTGGTCGGCGAGATCTTTGGAGAGATGATAGCCCTGCTCCGGTGAGGCCGGCGGCTCGATAAAGTGATTGTCCTCTACGAGGTCCGGATACCATTGATTGGTCTCGCCGCCGATGAATCCGTAGTAGCGCTCGAATCCCTGCCCGCGCGGCCAGGTCTTTCGGTCACCACCTTCGGCGACATCTTGCTCCGGCACGTTGTGATTCTTGCCCAGCCAGAAGGTGCTGTAGCCATTGTCCTGAAGGACTTGTGCGATGGTCGCGGCTTGCGGCGGGATGCGGCCTGCCCAGCCCGGGAAGCCATTGGAGCCCTCCGTGATCGCGGCCATACCGTTCAAGGTGTGATTGCGCCCTGTCAACAGCGTGGACCGGGTCGGCGAACAGAGCGCCACCGTGTGCCATTGCGTGTAGGTGATTCCGTTCTGCGCCAGCTTATCGAGCGTCGGCATGTTGATGCGGCCTCCGTAGGGGGACCAGGCCGCAAGCCCAGTATCGTCGTAGAGAACGAACAGAATGTTTGGTGCGCCAGCGGGTGCCTTCTTAGGGGTGAACGGCCCCCAGTCGGCCTTTGAATCCCGGATATCGAGATTAATAGTGCCCTGAAAATCCTTGTAAGGGCCGACGGGTTGTGACTGCTGAGCCGATGCCCCGAAGGAGAGCAACGTGCCGAACGCGCCGACGATTAGATGAGATGCGAACTTCATGGTTGCGAACTCCTCTACGCTTGTCTCTGATACGTCATCCCACCTTGATTGCCCGGACTTCAGTCGCACGCTCATCGACCGGGATAATCGGCAGCTCGCCCGGTTTCGTCACGGGCAGACTACGCAGGTAGTCCATCATCGCCTGCTACTCCTTGATCTCCCGCAAGATAGCGAGCCCGAACTCGCCTCAAGGCTTCAAATCGAATTCCTTGAGCTTCTTCGCCGCGGTGCCGAACTGGCCGAGCTGGAAGACCGCCGCGCCTGCAGGCGAAAAAGTGAACCTCTCAAACGGCTCGGCGAGAAACTTGTCGAGGTAGCTGCGCGGACCGACACCGACGCTGACATGGGGATTGAAGTGGTCGCCCGAGTAGTTCGGGACGAACGTTGAAACATATTCAATCAAGCCCGGATCAATGACGCGATCATCGGGTGTCGTAACAAATGCTCCGGACGCGCCGCTCGGCACTGTGAAGGGAGCCACGGCGGCGATCAGGTCCGCCTGCAGCTTGAGCAGCTCAGGCGTCGGCCGTGCCACAATCCCCGGGACACCGAGATCATTGCTTGGGGCGTAGTAATACTTGACTGCGTCGAGCTTCATCCCGGTGATATTGGCGCTGGCAAACACCTTTCCGGCAGCTTCATAGACCTTGTCGAGGTCGGCCGTGCGGACGAAACGCTGGATCATCGTCACGTGCGGCCGGTGCGCCGCATCCAGCGCAAAACCCCTCGGAAAGATATTCAGGAGGCTTGCGTTCGCGGCCTCGGCGCGCCGGAGCATGGTGGCGTCCGGCTCGAGCAGGATATCGATGGCGGTGACGGGCGACGGCTCGCACGGAAAGACCTGGCGCCAATCGTTCTTCATGCTCACGACGGTCCAGCCGTCCTTTTTCGCCTGGTCGTGAAGAGCCTGCGGGAACGCCCCGAGCTTGGGTTCCGGCAGACCCAGCGCCGGACCGTAGGCATATTCGCGCGCCGCATCGTCATGCAGCACCAGAAGCTCGAACCGTGCACCGCTGCCGCCCTGGGTGTATTCCAGCATCTCCTGATCGCCACGAGAATTGCCGAACGCGGCGATCGGGCGGCGGCCAATGTGCTGGTTGATGCCGACGGGCTTGTCGGCCTTGTCATCGTTGAAATTCAGTTCCGGCAGGCGCACCAGGACCGGCTTGCCGTCGCGCATTTCGAACTTCGTCTTGATGCTGCTGCCGACCACCTGTTCCGGCGGTATGCCATAAACCCATCCCGCCCATGGGCGCATGAATTCGATGCCGCCACCGGAGACAATGAAGGTCTTGAAGCCGTTCGCGCGCAGATAGGAGAGAACTTCGAGCATCGGCTGATAGACCATGTCGGTAAAGAGCTGGCCGGTCTTCGGATGCTTCGCCGTGGCGATCCAGTGCTTCACGATCTGCTCAAACTCCGCCACCGTGTTGCCTGCGTGGGCAACCATGATGATCTCGAGGAGTGCGCGATCGCCGCCAGCCAGCGCCGTCTGCAAATCGCCCTTGAGAAGCGAGGCGAACGGCTCGGTCGTATTCCACTCGGGATGCTGCGGTGCCAGCGCCTTCACGCGATCCAGCACAAAATACAATTGCACGGGCACCGGCTGCTCGCACCAAAGGGTACCATCGTTGTCGAAGGTTGCGATGCGCTCGGGGACCGGCACGAAGTCCGGCGAGTCGGGTTCAGTGACTTTCTCGACAAACGCGATGATTGATCGTTTCGCCGGGCCATTATTCCAGGATGGCAAGGGGTCGGCGGCCCGAGAAGCGCCTGTGGTCAACACCAACACGCAAACCAGCGCAACAGCCGCCAGAACTGGCTTGAGGTTGGCTCTCGACAGCTTAAGCATGGACTCGACCTTTTTCTGCATCCGAATCGCTACACCTAGTTGTCCCTGCTATCGCAGTGACGCTGAGCAAGCCGGCCGCTCGATGCGGCCGGCTCGTTGCTTGGCCAGGAGACGGCTGCTTAATCCTTCGATCCCGACTCCTTCATCTTCTGCATCACTTCGTCCATGTTGAATGTGGCCGCCTTCTGCCGCTGCGGATATTCCTTGAACGTCGCCAGGAACTGACCGACATAGGCCTGCGCCGGAACCAGCGCGAAGACGTGATCGAATATCCAGTCGTAGTAGGTATTCGACGTAATGTCCGCGCGCTCATACGGATCGGTCCGCAGATTGAAGATCTTCGGGACCCGCAGGTTGACGAATGGCTCAGACCAGATGCGAAGCGTTCCCTGCGCCCGCTGTTCCATGAAAACGAACTTCCAGTTGTCGTAACGTAGACCGGTCAGCTGCTGATCGTCGTTGATGTAGAAGAAGGACTCCCGCGGGCTCTTTGGAGATTGCCCAGTGAGGTAAGGCACAAGATTGTCGCCGTCGAGATGAACCTTGTAGGTCATGTCGCCGACCTTGTAGCCCCGGGCGAGCTTGTCTTTGACTTCCGTGTCACCAGCGACCGCAAGGATCGTCGGCAGCATGTCGAGGTGAGCTACCATCTCGTTCGATACCGTTCCGGGCTTGATCTTGCCGGGCCAGCGGAACATTGCAGGCACCCGGTAGGCGCCTTCCCAGTTCGAGTTCTTCTCGTTCCGGAATGGCGTCATTGCTCCGTCCGGCCACGAGTTCATGTGCGGACCGTTATCAGTCGAATACATAACGAAGGTGTTGTCCGCGATCTTCAGGTCGTCCAGCACCTTGAGGACCTCCCCGACATTTCGGTCGTGATCGATCATGGTGTCGTGGTACGGGCTCTGCCAGCGCCCGGCCTGACCGATACTTTCCGGCTTGGTGTGCGTGCGCAAGTGCATGTGGGTGAAGTTCACCCAGACGAACATCGGCTTTCCGGCCGCATTCTGTCGCTTGATGAAGTCCACGGCACGCGCTGCGGTGTCGTCATCAATGGTTTCCATCCGCTTCTTGGTCAGCGGGCCGGTGTCAATACAGACCTGCCTGCCGACCTTGCCGAAGCGCGGGTCGACCGTCGGGTCATCCTTGTCTGATGCCTTGCAATCCATGACGCCGCGCGGTCCGAAGTTATTGCGGAAGTTCGGGAAGTCCTTCTCTTTCGGATAGTCAGGCAGTTCCGGCTCTTCCTCGGCGTTCAGATGATAGAGGTTGCCGTAGAACTCATCGAAGCCATGCACGGTCGGCAGGTATTCGTTGCGGTCGCCGAGATGGTTTTTGCCAAACTGTCCGGTGGCGTAGCCGAGCGGCTTGAGCATTTCGGCGATCGTCGGATCTTCCTTCTGCAGCCCGAGGGCCGCTCCGGGAAGGCCGACCTTGGTCAGGCCGGTGCGCAAACCGGACTGACCGGTGATGAATGAGGCGCGGCCGGCGGTGCAGCTCTGCTCGGCGTAGAAATCGGTGAACATCACGCCTTCGCTGGCGACCCTGTCGATGTTCGGTGTCTGATAGCCCATCATTCCGCGCGAATAGGCGCTGACATTGGATTGGCCGATGTCGTCACCCCAGATGATGACGATGTTGGGTTTCTTCGGTGACTGCGCCTGAACCGGCGCAGCCTGCAGCGAAGCGGCCGCCAGGCCCAGTGCTGCAAACAGAATTCGTTTGAGATTCATTCTGCATCGTCCTTCTTGCTTGCGCGATCGAGCTTAATCTTCGCCGCTACACTTCCGATCACCGAGGGTCGTCAGACGCGGCCGACGACTCTCGACGTCGAATGAGCGGATCACTCAAGGCCTGAAGCCCATCCGTCTCGCACATTCCCTGTACTTGTCGGTCCGCAGCGCCATCACGCCAGATTCATCGTTCGGATTTCCGGGCACTGCCGCGATCGCGTCGGAGATGCACTTCTCCCGCGCCTTGTACGAGTCAACTTGAGCCTTTTGAGGTGCAGAACTCTTCGTCGCCGCCTGGCTTGCGGTCGGCAGCAGAGCTGAGAGAAGAACGGTAAGGACGATGGTTGAACATGAGCATTTCACTTTTCGCCTCCTTGGGCTCGATAGTTTCACGATGAGAACGTCATGCGTCGTCGCAAGCGCGTGTGCGATTGCTCTGCCGTCATACAGAACATCTCCTCGCAAGAAGCGGGCCAGCATGCGCAGCCGGTGCATGAAGGGAAAGCGGTTGCGCAATCAGGCAGTTATCAGGTCACCCGCGGCGCTATCGCAGACACCACCGCGAGAGTCGCGCCCGAAATATCGGAGATCGCCCGAAATATCGGAGTCACCTCGCCTGACTTGGCCGGCATATTCTTCCCAGGCTTGTATCGGGCTTCTTCAAACTTCCCGGCTCGGCAAATTCGATCGTTGGTCACGAAGTCGACAACACGTGGATCGACAGAGGCTGCCAGACGCTCAGCATGCATAGATACCAATTATTTTTACGCGCGCTCGCTTGACCCACGTCAAGACTGCACAAGAGCGCGGGAGTACATTTTTTCTTTTGGAACAGCAGGAGCACAGAATGAAATCAACCACGGTTTTCGCGTTGGCAGTATTGGTCGCCGCACCGACACTGGCATCATTCTCGCCGGCCCAGGCAGCTTCGGAATGCCCGGCAACGGGTTCACTGTCGGGCTGGGGCGTCAATTCAACAGTCTATTTCGACATCACATCCGGCGGGACTTGCCTGTTTCCAATCAGGCTGGAAGGGGAAGTCAAGAGCTCGCGCATTTCGCAGAAGCCGGCGCACGGAACGTTAAAGCGGCTGAACCTCTCCACTTTCCAGTATACTGCGAAGCCGGGATACAAGGGCGCCGATGTCATGGCCATCACGGCCACCGGCAAAGGTCCGACATCATCCGGCACCTCATCTATCACTGCGAACGCAACGGTTCGATAGAGCTGCTTTCACATTCATTCGACGGCTCGCCCTTCGACGCGGGCCGTTGAATGCTTGGTGCCCCGATCGTCATGTTCTGGATGACCGGATATACGATGAGACGCACGCTTGGGGACGACAGCCTTCAGAACGTCATCCCCGGCTTGCATCGGAATTCATTGTGAGACGGGTACGTACCAGATCGATATGACTTCGCAGCGTGTACAGATTACTCGCATAGACAGTGGGCAGTCGAAGATGGTTCGCACGCAGATCAATTTGGTCAAGCTTTGAGTTCAAGACGCGGGCGTCGAACCCCTCTCCCTTTGCCTCCATGTCGGCCTCTATCAACCTAATCTCGCCATAGAGTCGCATGATCTTCCGTTGCATCATCCAGTCGTAGGTCTGCGGCAGAAACTTGAACGCTGGATACAACAACGCGGCTAGCGGGATCAGCACGACAATGGTCTGTTCGATTAATGTCGCAATCCAAAACGGAAGGTATCCCTGCAAGAACGGGCGGCCGGACTTGTAGAAGCGACGCGCTTCTACACTCAACGGAAGGTCACTGGACTCAGCAGCGGGGAATTGCGCCGCCTTCTGGAAGATCCCAGGCGGCGAATGAATCTCAACGGCTGCATCAAGCAGCAAGTATTGCAAGGCAGGATGTAGATCCCCGCGCACGACGAGACTGGCCTTTGGCGCCAACAGAATAACGTCCGACGGGGGGCGGATGCTCGATAGATCGAGAACCCCGGCAGGCAGGACCAGCTTGTGCAGAAAAGGATAGATGGCAATGAGAGCGTCCGCGTGCTCGTAGCTTTCAGCCTCGATGCCCTTGGCATTGAGCAGAGACTGGATGACGGGCGACTCCCAGCCTGTCACGATAAATGCCCCGTCGATCTCGCCGGCAATCAGTTTTCGAGCAGCGATCTCCGGCGCAAACCCGAATAATTCGCCGACGACACTATCGAGCTTTGTCCTTGACAGTATTTGCAGCGCCAGCCCGCGTCCGCCGCTCCCTTCGGGCCCTATCGAAATTCGCCGACCCTTGACCCCCGGCCCGCCCGCACCCGTCCGCCGGAAGAGCCAGAGCGGCTCATAGAAGATCGTGCCGAGCGACTCGAGCTGGGGGGATTCCTTCTTGGTTGTGGTGCCACCCTGTACGAAGCCGACGCTGACGCCGGACCTAGAATCTCGCAACCGTTTCAAATTTTCAAGGCTGCCGGCCGTTTCTTGCAATTGTAGCTCGACGCCTTCCCTGGCCAGAATTTCACGGTACCGGATACCCAGTTCGTGATTGGCGCCGCCCTTGACGCCGGTAGCCATCGCAATCGTACGTGGCGGCAACGAGTTCCAGGCGAAGAGGCCTGCACCAAACAAAACTGCCGTTGTCGCGACAGCCGCAACGTAGCGCGAGATCTTCCGAGCATCATTCGCAGCACTCATTGACCGATAATCCCGCGCCGCGCACGTCAGCGTCGGCTACTTCGCGCGCTGCATCCCATGGACGACCCATCTATTTGGAAACCATGTTCCTCAGTGGCGGCGCAGTTGATATGGGCGCCGCTGGCGATATCGAGAGAGTGAGCCACGCATTCCACCCTTCGGGACGGTGCTCCGCGCCGAATTCCTTGTAGCCCTTGAGGTTCAAGTAGCCTTGCTTGTCTCCGATAGGAAAAAAGTATCCGATCTGCGGGCCAACGCCGAAAACGCGGGATTTGAAGTCGCCCAGGATTGGCAGAGCACCGCTGTCAGCGGTAAGCTGCTGATAGGCATAGCCGACGACGCCGATCAGCAGTTGTTTTGACAGGAATTGCGACGCCGCCCAATCGACATGGAAGTCTATCCCGTTTCTATATTGGGTATCAGGATTCTTGAAATTGTAGGTGAAACCACCCGCCGCCGTGAACTCATGGCCCGTTTGCGGATTCAGATATGTGTAGCCCGCGCCGGCGTCGATCGCGCCGTGACCGATCCCCACGTTGGCCAGGCGATTTGGATCGTAAGCGCCGACCGGGATATCGCCCGCCACGTAGGTCATGAAATTGTGGACGCCCTGGTTCCAGCGGATCGTTGCGTTCGGATACAGATCGCCGAAGGCGGTCACGGAATCCGCAAGACTGCCCGATCTTGTAAAGCCGAATGGACCAGCAGAGCTGGTCAGTGTGGCATCGACCGAGGCTTGGCTACGGCCATAAATTCCCATGGCACTCAACGCCAATTGCCCGCCGAAAACGGGAGTCGCGAAAACGTAGCTCGGCACCACGATTCCGAGGTCGCCCCGCGCATCCAGATTCGCGGTGATGGTGCCGGTGACGTTCGCCGTGAGCCCGCCGCGAGTGACCTGCCGTGCAACTGCGACGTTGCCGTTCGCGGAGACGCTCGTATGGTAGTACATCGCCGCCACTGACCATCCGGCCTGCTGGGGAACTGCCGTAAGGCTCCCATACAGGCCGGGGCTCCAGAAGCTAACGCCGCCCTCGTCCGCCATGGACATTCGAGGAAGGCACGCAAGCGCCAATGCGCTCGATACCGTCAGCAGACGGCTTGCTTTGCCGATTGTCGAAGTTGCCTTGGCTCTTGAGCCATTATCCGCAGTCAAGTGCATGTGGTCACTCCCCCCATAAACCCATCGTTATTTTTCCGGGAACAGAAGCACGAACGTCGTTCGCAATTGCCAGTCTGACGCGCCAGTTGGACGTATCGCGTTGTAAGCTTCAATCTGCGCTTTCACCGGTTGCTCCCCCATTTTGAACACGCGACCGAATCCGCCGCCGATCGGCACCGTCCATTTCTGCCCCGGTGCCGCGAGCCAGTTGGCCGTGACAATAGGTGTCGAGGTCACGAACCAGCCACCCGCCATGTTGTAGGTAAGGAAGAACTGCTCGAGGTAGGTATTGACGGGCGGACGCAGCGGATTTCCGCCTATCGACCATTGATTGTTGATCAGCGTGCCGATGACCCAGTGCCCTGGCATCGTCAGGAAGACGGCCGTGGGTCCGAACAGGAATCTGCCGGTGCCGAGAATCGGATCGTTTGCGGACGGAACGGTAAAGACCGGCCCGGCGCCCCAGATCAGTTTGCCCGGATGAGCGGGCGACAGAAACAACGATTGATTGATGTCGCCGATGCCATTCGTGCTGCTGTTGAACAGCGGGTCGGGCTGGCTCATCAACGGAATGATAGTGCGCGAGATCACGTTCCACTCGGCATTCAGAGACAATGGCACGACCGGCTGAATGTTGAATATTTCCTGCGTGCGACCGAACGGCCCGGCATTGAAGTTGGAATTGCTCTGGAACGGCACGCTGACCATGCTCGCGACCGGATTCTGCGACTGCTTCGCCAACTCCTCGGTGTTCGCGCCGTCACCGCCGCCGCTCGCCTGCGCTGCGGCACCAGAGCCGCCGCTCCCGAATTTGTAGTTGATACCGGCCTTGACCATCTGAAGGTCCCGGTTCAGCGAGACCGTGGGCGCCGTGGCCGACGTCCAGCTCGACAGCCCGAGATAGTCGTATTCGAGCTTGACGGTCCAATGCGGCTTGAAGCCGTACTCGATGCCAGCGCCAAGCATCCAGCCGCTGCTGGTGCTCGATCCGCTCCAGTTCGGCGCCCCTGGGACGTTCACCGTAGCGTCGCTATGCACCCAGCCGCCGCCCAGTTTGGCGAAGACGAGCCAGCGGTCGTCCACCAGGCCAACGCGACCCGCCAACGTGCTGATCCAGTGCTGGCTCACGGAGCCCAGCGCAGGACCGGCCACAAGTCGCTGATTGAACGCGGCACCATCGAACTCACCTTCGACGCCGAGGAGAAGGTGACCCGCTTGGAAATTATAACCGCCCTGGACACCGCCGATGAACTCGTTGAGCCCCCCTGATGAACCATTGCTGGGAATGTTCAGGCTGCCGTTGCTCCATCCCCCACCGAAATTGCCCCCTGCGTAGAATCCGTTCCAGTTATAGGACGGCGTCGCGATCAGCGCCTTGTAGAGGGGTACCTTGATCGGTAAATCAGACGCAAGGGCAGGCGCGCCGAATAGTCCGATTGCCGCGAGGCTCGCGAGGAAACGAGCTTTCATGGAAGCGTCTCCAGGCCCGCGCGTCGGACCGTCTCGCAAGACAAGCACGACCACCACGGGCGCGGTTCAACCAAATTTCAAAACCCAGCTTCAAGGTGTTTAATTCCATTCGCCGTGACGAAATCGCCACGGCGCCCGACGCTGCACCGCACGCTCGGAGTACCGGCGCAATACCAACGCATCAGGAATGAGCGAACTTCCTCAACCGAAACGCCAGTGCGACCATGATCGCGCCGATGATCACAGCGTAAGCGCCGATGACCCAAAGCAATGCGAGCGCGCCCGCCCCTGGAGCCATCATCACGCCGATACCGAACAGCACCGAAACAACGCCGCCCAGGATCAGGTACCACTCATCGTCGATCTCCTTGCGCAGCCTGATTGCGCCGATAATCTGGAAAATGCCGGTCGCGACCGCCCAACCACCGATGAAATAGAGCAGAACAAGCGCGGTGAGGCCCGGCATCGCGAACACCAAAAAACCTGTCGCAATGCCAAGCAGGCCGACAACGGCCAGCCACCAGCGCGGCGCCGGCGCGCCACCGGTAATGGCTGCAATGATCGCAAGCACTCCATCGATCAGCGCAAACGCGCCGTAGAACATGATCAGCGTCAGCAGGGTCATGCCTGGCCAGGCGAACGCGAGCACTCCGAAGATGATCGCTGCGATTCCACGCAACAACAGCATCCACCAGTTCTTCGCCAATGCGTGAACCATGACCGACCCGAGGCCCATTCCGGGTGGCCGACCGACTTGCACCGTGCTCATGGAGAAACCCTCTCAAGTTGACTGGAAGGTAGTACCGCCTTCAGAATCGATACTCGCTACAGGCGGCGCTGCCGCCGCGCAGTCTCACATCGCAAGAAGCAGGCCAACATGCGCGTTCGCCACGACGACAGAAAAACCAGCATGTGGTCAGAGAGTTAAACGGCCGTCCATGCACCACCGCGGTCAGCGTCCTCATGATCGTGCCCGACATATCGGAGGTCCTACGAAATATCGGAGGTCACCTCTCGTGAGTGATCCCAAGCCTCTTCATGCGCGATTCAAGGGTCGTCGGCTTGACGCCAAGCAGCTCGGCCGCGCGGCCGGCACCACGGATGCGCCAGCCGGTACGTTCCAGCGTACGAACGATATGGGCACGCTCGGCCTCGTCGAGCGTGCCATCCGCCGGTTTGCCGGGATCCAGTTGAAGCGCCTTGTGGGCAAGCTTGATCTGCAGCACAGGCCCGTGCGCGAGGATCATCGCGCGTTCGATCACATTGCGAAGCTCGCGAATATTGCCCGGCCAGGAATAAGCCATCAGCATACTCATCGACTCCGACGCAATCTTCTCGATCTGCTTGCCCATCGAGTTGCTGAACTCCTTGACGAAGGTCCACGACAACAGCGGAATGTCCTCGGGGCGTTCGCGCAATGGCGGCACGTCGATCGGGAACACGTCCAGCCGATAGAAGAGGTCCTCGCGAAACCTCCCATCGCGAACCGCCTGCGATAGATCCCGATTGGTCGCGGCAATGACGCGAACATCGACCTTGATCGTCCGCGATCCGCCCAACCGCTCAAACTCACCCTCCTGCAGCACACGCAGAAGCTTCGGCTGAAGTTCGAGGGGCAGCTCGCCAATTTAGTCCAGAAAGATGGTGGAGCCATCGGCAATCTCGAAGCGGCCGGCTTGACGCGCAATCGCGCCGGTGAATGCTCCTTTTTCGCGGCCGAACAATTCCGACTCGATCAGCGTCGAGGGAAGTGCCGCGCAGTTGACCTTGACCATCGGACGGTCCTTGCGGGCGCTTGCATCGTGAATTGCCTGAGCCAGGACTTCCTTGCCGCTCCCGGTCTCACCGAGCAAAAGGACCGTCGCGTTCGTTTGCGAGACCTGGCTGGCCTCCTCGATGACCTTAAGAAAATGCGGTGAGTGACTCGTCAGGCCCTGCGGCATTTTTTCATGGACGACATGTCGCAGATAGGCGTTTTCCTGCTCGAGACGGTCCTTGAGGGTTCGGATTTCGACCAGCGCGGCTTCGAGCCTCTCGTCGGACCGCTTGCGCGCGATCGCCTGCGCAATGATTTCACCGATAAGCTTGGCGCGCGCCATCAGGTCGACCGGCCAACGGCGGGTTTCGTGGAAAGATCCAAAAGCAAGCAAGGCCGAGAACCGTCCCCCAACACTGATGGGAATGCCCACATGCGCCCGGAAACCAACGCTCCGGCAATACTCGGCTTCGGCCACTGCTTCAGGAGGGAGATCGTCGGGTAACGATTGAAGAACGATCATCTCGCCCGCGCGTAATTTGCGATGATACCAGGCCAGATCCTGCGAGAGATTTCCAAGCTGCAGTGGCGCGACTCCCTCGATCGCACTCGTGGAGAGGACGTCAATCGAACCATCTTCGAGCAGTTCGCCGAAGCTGCATCGATCAAACCCGAGAAACTCCCGAATGCGAGAGAGTGCCGTCTGAATTGCAATCTCGAACTGGTCACCCGCAAGATTTGCGAACTGCGCGGAGAGATCGACCAGCAGGCGTTCGAACGCCAGCCGCTCATCGGCCGACGCAATCGAACTCGCCCGCACCCTTGAGGGTTTGTTGAGAGACATCACATCCATCATCGACACCTTGGATCTCACAAACTAGCGAACACATGCAATTTCCCGGCTCGATTGAACCTTGAGCGAGGCTTAACGTCTCGCGATTTTCTCCACCCCGCATCAACCTGTGCGAGAGCCAGAATACCAGTTTGACACGCTACAGATTGACCCACATCAAAGGGGCGCCCCCCTCCGGCGCTCGGTTCGGGCGATGCAGATGCACGTAAGCAAGAGGTTGGATCGTGGACTAAGTGCAAGAAGCGTACTCTTGGCGGACTGCGCGCGTCAGGATCGAGTGGCTCGTCCATGCTAATCGATTTGGCTTAAGTCATCGGCTGTCCAGCCCGGAGCCGCTACTTGACCATGCCGACCGCGGATGTCACTTCCGTGAAGGCGCGATCATGCGCGTCATCGCCGTTACCTCTTCAGGCTTGTGAGATTCAAAACCTCGATCTGATCGCGCGCCAACTCGCTGCGATAGGGGTTTTCCTTCGGATTGACCTCGCCGAGACGCGGCACTTCGCCCCAAATGGTCTTGGACAGGGCGAGCGCCCTGTCATCTTGAGACACAAACAGCGAAAATCGCGACCGTTTCAAGGGAAGGCCACTGAATCTGACCTTTCTCGCGGGCGACGTCGGGCGGTCCGACACCTTATCGCGGCGCAGGAGACCGCATGGCCGCGATTACCGCTGAACATCTCGTTTTTGTCGGAGTGGCAGGGTGAACGAGTGGTTGCGACCACCACAGGGACGCGGGCAGCACCAGCGACCGTCTCGGCTACTGGTACAAGCACGCCCTGCGATTGGCGTCCGCTACAGCCACCAGCCCGAGCGAAACGACCATCGCCGCGAATACTACAACGAGCTGGGACTCGCTCACTTCGTTGCTTGTTCCAAACTCGACAAACTTCTCACGCACAATGAACGTCTGTCACCGCACGGAAAATAATCCGTAGCTTCACGATCGCTCGTTTGATGAAGATGCGCGACGCCACTCGCTTGCCCCCACCCAGCTAGAACGCGACGTTTCGTCAGCCAGCTTCCTTCAGAACGACGTCGATTGCTTCGATGAAGCTCTTGACGGGATTCGCCTTATAGCCGTTAGCATCGGCGCAATTCTTTAGTTCCACCTGTGCCTCGGCGACGGGAATGGCGGCAAGAAGCCCTGCCGCTACGATCAATGAACGCCGCATGAAAACCTTCCTTTTCAGCGGTGACCGTTACCTGATTTGGCTTCCTGCAACGGTGTGATGAACCGCCAACACGTCGACGCCCTCTTCCCGCTTGACGGTATCAACTCGCACGACCGGAGCTTCGCCCGAGAGCTCGCTAGCTCCGACGAGAG
>ERZ781398.2740-NODE-2740-length-14460-cov-3.687956_pt1 | contig 14460 bp, 20 predicted proteins | sample MGYA00433077_ERZ781398 | MGnify/ENA primary metagenome ERZ781398 (study PRJEB29847, sample SAMN06458254) | wastewater metagenome | isolation source: Wastewater bioreactor | place: South Africa: Cape Town | study: EMG produced TPA metagenomics assembly of the... | reverse complement strand
GACCAAAATGTGCTACTTTTTTACTGCACTCTGATTCACTCCAAACAAATGGCGTTTGCCCGCTAGTTGTTGGACCTGCAATAGCCACCAATGAAAATTGTTGCATTAATTCAGAATTTGCTATCTACACATATAAATAAAATAGTTTATAGAACAACATCAAAAGACATAATTTTTACTTTAACATCTGTCGCACCACCACACCAAAAACCTAATTCATCGTCTGGATATTTACCATCTTTATCGTTTAGATCGCCACGCGCTGCAATTGTTAACATTGCGGAATACGGTGGAGTACAATCACATGCTGATAGTTTGTCATGTTGAAAATCATTGTATCGATTATGCAAACAGAATAAAATCTCTCAGTATGAAAAGCAATGCTCTGAAATTTATACCGCATCATTTGAATCATAGTTGAAAGATCAGCAACATGAGAATGATCACGTCGAAATATTTGTGCACGTGATGAATTGTACCATGAATATAACTCGGGGCCTTTCTTCTTAGCTCTTGCTTCTTCACCAGATATATTACGAAAATCTGGAAAATAGATATTATTGTATGATGCCCAATAACTATTGCCGTTCAATGTTGCTGTCATGTCTGCTGATTGAGAATATGTAGTCAATTGTTCAGCCACTGTTAAAAATCTAATAACAGAGAGAGTTAGATATCTTGTTTTAGTCTGTTATCGTACCCTGGTTGTGGTGCTTGTCCTGATGTAAATTGTTTGAAGTCAGCAATCATCCATTCATTGTTGTAGGTACCATCATTATTCATGAAGAATTTATCGACCCATTCTCGGCCAGTATTTGCTAGACGATTAGCAATGATAATTCGCATCCATTCAGGAACAGATTGTGGTTGAATATTTTTGTATAGATCATCATTATAATTGTCAATTGTTGTTTCGGTAACTGTCAAATTTGTCGGACGCATCATATAAAAATCATCTAGAAGAAAAAAAACAAAATAATGTGATGTTTACAAAACATGATAGAATAAAACTAACCAATTGATTGAAGAGTTCCAGGATAAGTTGAAAAAAGAACGTCGAAACCTGGAACAAGTGTACCTATACAAAACGAAAAAAGAATCAGTAATAAATTTACAAAAAAAAAGCACTAAGCCATTGTTATTACTAGTCGATGATGTTCGTGTGAAGGGCGTTGTGTAACGTTTGAGTATTTTTAACATTGATCCGTAATCATCCCAAGTAGCATGTGATACAAATATATCTTTATAGCCCGGTAAAATCTAAGTCGAAAATAAAAAAAAATCTTGGGTGTGAATGATAGAACAATTTTTTTTACTTTGACCAATGCTGAACAATGATCTTGTGAATGTTGAAAAATCTTATCAAAACCTAAATGAGCGGAAATATCATCGAGCGATGTAATTGCTTGAAATAGTCTGAAACAAGAAAAGAATAGTTTCAAAGGAATATGAAGTTAAACTATATTGATTGATTACAAGAATCCAAGAGGATCATCAATTTCTTTTCGTGGTCCACGTGTTTTATTGTCATATCCATCAATGAGACCATTCAATTGAACAAGAATTAGATTTGCTTGATGCCAATAGTCATCATTTGGATTTGCATCGATTTGTGCATAGACCCAATTGAGTTGTGTTTGAAAGAATTCTTTTAATTTCTTACAGAAATGTTTATTATCACTATCGTCACAAATATCAGCAAGAGTATTTTGCCATTGCAAATTGGTTAATTCTACGAAAATTCAACATGTATAATTGAAAATGACAAAGAAAAACAAAATCGTACCGTGAGTAAATTGTCCTTCGAGTAAACCAGCTGCATAAGCTTGTTCAATATTCGAGAAATTTTCTGATGTTTTAATTTGTAATATTGACCAACCAGTTACGTTATATGTCTGATTAAAAGCTCCTGTCGCTATAACATCATCAGTGTAATCACTAGGTGTTTCATAGAAATCGGCTAATGCGATGACTGTTTCATAGCTTCCCTTGTTCTTTAAAATACGACCGCGATATTGATGATTACGTAGATCATCTTTTGCGAAGGTTGAAATAAATGTGCTAAAGAGAATAACTACTAAAAACTTGACATACATGTTTGAAATGAAATGAATATGAGAATGCAATTCGAATGTTATATGTAAATATATGTAGAGATAAGAAAATAAAGATAAAATATATTTACTCGACAATAAACTTTGGTCAAGAATAAAAGGTAGTTAACTGTGTGCATGATGTTGAAAAAAACTGAATTTACATAATATATCCAATGAAACTACAATGCTGTAATCTTTTTTATTATGTAAAAATGAATGTTACTTCGCTTGATTTCTTGTTTTTTAACTATTATAAATTTTATTAATGTCTACACTAGTTAGTTCTCGACTATAAACTCGAAAATCATCAATATCACCATCAAAAGGCCCTGTTGATTGATGACCAGCTTCAGCTCCACTACAAACATTCATACCATCGAGACTATTTCCTAAAGTAATGAAATTCGACAAACCACTAGCGGTATATGCTGTAGCAAATGAATTCGATGAAACAAGAACACCATTTTGATAGAGACGAAGACCATTTGTTGAACTCCATGTTTCCACAACATGTGTTCAAACAGGCGACATAGAAATCAATGGGCCAGAAATAGTTACTGCTCCATTATTGAATACTAGACCTCCAAGATTTCCATTGGATGTAATACCTATGAGACTGGCACACCAACCAGTACCATTTGCATTGCTCGAAACATGTACAATTGTACGATTTTGTGCTAAGACCAAGTGCTGTCAGACTGGATATTTGAAAATAAGATGAACCAGTAAAAGAAATGACTTCACCAGAACTACCTCGCGGTATAATCGATGTTGAAACGGCAATACTCGATAATGAATTCGGGCCAGTATCTGCATAAGGTGCAGTTATATCGAACGCAAAACAAGCAGCAAGTGTTGCATCTTCAAGAATCTCACAAGCTGATTTAGCACGCAGGGTAATCAATAAATGATCTATATAACCCTAAAATGTGACTGATTGTAAAAAACATGTTTCATGATCAACAATAAAATTTACATTAAAATAATTCAATCCCGCGGAAGGTATCAACAGAGGAACACCACCAATTGTAATGCTACCTGTCGTAGGAGTGATTGAGCCTGAAGCTGTACAGATAGCGTCAATTATACCATTGACATATATTATTTGTTTAAGTGTATTTTTATCGAAAACAAATGCAGCATGTATCCATTCATTTAAAGGAACTGAGAAGCTGCCGTGACAATCATCATGAAAAAAACCCATCATGAGATGATGATCTGCCGAACGAATAACTAAGTGGAGACAGTCATGCGCATTGACAGCAGAGGGACAAAGACCAAGAATACTATGATCAGAAGGATTTACATATTTAGGTATTTTCAACCAAAGTTCGATAGTAAAACTATTGGCAGCTAGCGGAATATGAGGCGCAATCAATGATTGATTACGCGTTGCATTAAAGAGTATGGCTTGATTGACGTAACCATTTTTAGTAAATACTGGATTGTTAGATGGTATCGCATCATAGGTATTCATCCTATCATCATACGTTTCATCAAGTGGCCATTTTGCTACTGGATCCGAATTAAAAATTTGTCCTTTCAAATTTTCACATAAACAGCTGCAACTATTTGGAGTTAAAATTGTAGCTAAAAAACAAGATATGAAAAGATGGGAACTATTAATTAAATTTACTAGTTGACGTTGTTGTCGTACCTAACAAATTCATTTACTATGTCAATCATCATTGAAAATAAAAATCGAGAATAAGAAGTTTAATCAATATTAGAATTCAAATGATTTAATTATTTATAACACAGAGCAAAGTTTATTTTGTTTGTATTGACGGAGTGGTTCCTCACTGATATGAATTAATACTCCGGAATTAGATCGAGACTATTGAGACATGTAAGTATTTTATTATCGTATATCCTAATCACAACTACTTTTAACAGAAGATAAGCTGTTCTTTCTCAGTTGAATACTCGCTTGAATCGTTAAAATAGGACGTCTTTATTCTAGTGTACAAATATAAGTCTACTTCAATCAATCAATTTTTCAAAAGTATTTATTTGTACAAAATTAATGTACATTTTTTCCGAAAAATCAGTTAATGCTTATGATGTGCAGCTCCACCACCAACACGACCATCTCCATTCAAATCCATATGTGTCATTTGTTCTGCTTTGCCGATGATACCTATTGATTACAAACATTTTTCTTTATTATAAACAAAAAGAAGTTTATTTACCTGCACCTCCTGCATGTGGACGTCCACCAATATGTCCATCATGATTAATATCACAATGTGTAGCTTTTTCAGCTTGACCCATCATACCACCTCCACCAATATGACCATCTCGATTGATGTCCATACCGGTTTTTTCTTCAATTTTGTTTGTAACGAAATCTAAAGAGAAATTCATAATGAATAACAACGGTTTAATAAGTAAATCGTACTCATTTTGTTTTGTATTTGTTGAATGAAGAAAGTGACTTTTTTCCTCCTGTATTTATACAAAGAAATTTAAGCAACGTAAAAAACCGTCACGTGTTGTCACCAACAGAGTTCACAGAGGACGGCGGCATATAAAATTACACTTTTTTCTTCTTTTTCCTTCTATTTTTAGACAAAGTTTATCGAGTAAAAATCAATCAAATTTCTTTTTCTTATGCATTGCATTGCCGGACTATTGTGTTTGACCGATATAAATATGACAAAGATGAGCTGTTCATCTTCATTATATCATGAATCAATACATTGTTTTTCTTAATTTCATTGCTATTGCCTTATTCTCTACTATTCAAAGTTATTCTGGCGAAGGAACATATTTTATTCGTAAGTGAATAAATTTTGATTTGTTTTTTTTTCTACGTACATTAATTTGAATTACGTATAGCTGGACTGGGTGCATGTGGAGGTTATCATGATGAAAGTGATCTTATTGTTGGTTTGGCGGCTCCTGATTTCGATCAATATACGCCGAGAAAGAATCCGAATAAGAATAAACTCTGTGGTCGACGTATTTTAGTCGCAGGTCCTCTTGGTTCAGTGACTGTTGAAGTCGTCGATCGATGTCCGACTTGTCAAAGTGTAAGTCGTTTTCGAGTCGAGCATTCAATGTATACATTCTTGTTTTGTTTTTAGGGTGATTTAAATTTAAGTCCAGCAGCGTTCAGTCAAATTGGAGATAAAAATGACGGGCGTATTCCAATCACATGGGAATTTGCTTAGAAAAATCAATTTGTTTTGTTTTGTTCATAATAAATAAATAAATTGTTAATATCTATTCACGTATTTTTTTGTTGTCATGACTCATGCGAAAGCAACAAGGTGTCCTCCTACGGATAATTAGTTTATTCGTTCTGTTTAGTATAGTGGGGAACACGCAACCTACGTACAGGTAGGTGTACTTTGATTAGTGGGACTTACCATCACGTATAGTAATAGTATAAATATGAGATTGTCAGTGCAGAGAAGATACGTTTTTTTTTAAAAATGGTTCAATATTTAACTATTATCGGTTTTGTTTGTCTTGTTATTATTGGTTCGATTCACGCACAATATGGTGATTCTCCAATAATAAGACAACGACGATTATTAAATCAGTACATGCGTGGACATGTAATTAACTCTCGATCAACCAATTGTCCTGAAGGCATGTGTCTATCGCAATGGGGCTATTGTGGCACGACTGATGACTATTGTGGTGAAGGTTGTCAAGGTGGACCATGCCGAGGCGGTGGTAATCCACAACCACCACCAACAGGCAGTGGTGATCGACAGGGCCAAGGAACTTATTATGATCGTAAGTAGAAAGACTTTTTTCAATGAAATATACTAAGAATTAAATTTTAATTAGCTGGACTTGGTGCATGTGGAATCTACAGTAATGGTGGTGAACTTGTTGCTGCTATGGCTGCACCTGATTTTGATCCTCAAACACCAAATGGAAATCCAAATAATAACAATCTTTGTGGACGATCAATTGCAGTCAACGGTCCTCGAGGTTCCGTCACTGTTCGAGTTGTTGATCGTTGTCCTGTTTGTCAAAGCGTAAGTATATTAAACATGTTTTTTTTCTCATCGATTACGTGATTTCTTTCCGTAGGGTGATCTCGATTTAAGTCCAGCTGCATTCAATCAGATCGGTGATCCAAATCAAGGACGTATTCCAATCAACTGGCGTTTTGTTTAAATCAAACTCTTTCTATTCTATATACCGAAAGAAAGTTTTCGACTACAATGTGTACATCTTTTTCTTTTGAAATAAATGTTGTTCTCTATCACATCTCTCTCTCTCCTTCGTTCTTTCTGCACATAAGATTGTATATATACACGTGCATATACATATTTGTCTTTATAATCATGAATCTTAACACAATTTCAATTCTTACAATCGTCATCGTTTGTATCAGCGTAACGTTTGTCGATGGAAACATGAGAAAACGACAAATTCAACGAAAGAATCACGGAAGTAATTGTCCGCCTGGTGAATGTTTATCGAAGTATGGTCATTGTGGTGCATCAGCTGAACATTGTGGTAAAGGTTGTCGAGCTGGAGCATGTTACTATGATCCGTCAGATAATCTAGCTGGTGATGATATTTGTGCACCTGGTGAATGTTTATCACAGTATGGTTATTGCGGTAGAACGGAGAAACATTGTGGTGAAGGTTGTAAAGGTGGTCCATGCGGTTCAGTTGTGTCAAGTTCTGAAGATGATACAGGTAAACATCGTAGATACAAACGTGGTCCAACATGTGGGCATAACGAATGTTTATCGAAGTCTGGTCATTGTGGAATAGGTGATAAATATTGTGGTGATGGTTGTGAGGATGGACCCTGCTTTGAATAATTAATATCTCAATCTGTATATGTATCTAACAATTCAATAAATAAAATTTTTGACATATATTCGAGTTTTTTTTTCATGTTCATCGACGAAGACTGTAAGGACATATCTTGAGGTCAAATCACGCGTGATTACGTCATTTTTCACTCTTTCTTTGTCAACGTGTCGTATATATACGCGTGTATGTATATAGATTTGTTTTATAGCCATGAATCTTAACACAATTCTTATTGTTTGTATCAGTATAATGATTATCGATGGAAAGTCAAATGAATTAACATCATCGTCGATGAGAAAACGACAATATCATTTTAGAAAAACAGGTGCTTATTGTTCACCAAAAGAATGTTTATCAAAGTATGGTTCTTGTGGTAAAACTGAGGAACATTGTGGGAAAGGTTGTCTCGGTGGACCGTGCTGGAAAGATTTTGGTTATAGTTCTAGTGAAGATGTTGGATTCAAAGGTAAAGGTGGACAATGCAGCTATGGTGAATGTTTATCAAAGTATGGTTATTGTGGTAGAAGTGATGAACATTGTAGTGAAGGTTGTCAAAGTGGGCCATGCTATTGATTTGTTTGTTTGTTTGTTGTTCAATAAATAAATTTCATTTGTATTGAATAAATTTTTTATTTTATTTCTTTCCTGCGAAATTTTGATCTGACGAAGGTCGTCGGCTGTTATGGCGACTTGAGTTATATTGATTTTTTCTTTGGAGAATAAAAAACGACGACATTCATTCTGTTTTACTCTTACTACGACAGAACATTATTTGAAATAACAATGATTCTTGAAATCATAGCCGTTTTATTTGCTCTATTTATACTGTATATGCAATATAGAATGCATCAAGAAAGTAAGTTTTTACATGTGTAAATCTATATATTCTATATTTCTTTAGACCCTCGAGACGATGAAGATTTAATAGTGAATCTTCCGAGTCCACAAGCTGGTATTGCGGTTGAAACGCCAGTTGTTACTGCAAGTGAAATTACGAATACGACAGCAATTGTAGATGTAACTCCTGCTTGGTTTGAACCAGTGAAACCTGTTCCCGAAAATAAAATTCGTTTTCCGGCTAGATACAACCGAAATTCATCTGCTGAGGTTCGTAAATATCAATGTTTGGCAAATTATCGATCGATGGTAAACGACACAGATGAAATTGATTTCGTTGCTGAACCATGGGATTCGAATGTCGAAAGTACAGAAACACTTGTTGTCGTGCTCAATGAACTCGTTCATCAACTTGGAGCTCGACTTACGTTTACTAATGCAGATTTTGATTATAACGATAGTGATTATCGAACAGCATGTGGAGTAGGAAATCTCGGTAGTATACATTCATTTCTTGCGTCGGAGGGAAAATTTGAAACAGCTAAATTTAATCTTCATTTAAAACTTGATTATGATCAAATAACAGCAACAGCTGCATCGTTGAATCAATTCGTTTTAACATTAATTAATGATATAGCAAATGTAATTCAATGTCGAAAAGATTTCATTCGAGTATTTTCAGTAACTCGAGTTGCGTCAGTCGCGGTTCTATTAGGTATTACAACACCTCAATTGGAAGAAACAAAGAATTTGGCCGAAGCGTTGAAAAAGAAACTAAATCAAGTGTCATCAGTTCAACGTCAAGCTATTCTAAAATTTTTATTTCCTGAATATTATGATTATAAAATGGAGGCCGCTTTAACATTTTTACAATTACAGGAATCCGATTTTGATCCTCGTTTCAATCGAGACTATCCCGAAGCTGATGAAGAAGTAAGAGGAGGTCATCCATATTATTTTCCTGAAGGCTGGTATCGTCATGCATTGAAAGTTCTCGGTAAATATCCAGGTGATGAAGTTTGGCTTGGAATGAATAATTCACCGGGTGAATGGCCTGTTGCTTATCATGGAACGAAATCTCATGCTGTTAGAAGTATTACAGATGGAGGACTGTTACATGAATTTGTGACGGCAGATGCTTGCAAAGAAGAGGCAATGGAGGAAAATCCAAATATTCCTGATGTAGCTGGATTATATGTTGCAACACATGCAAATGGAGGAGCTGATTTGTATACCGAATCGTTCGAAGTAGTAGATTCGAATGGTGCGAGCAACAGTTATGAAATTGTGTTTCAATGCCGAGTACAACCGGGAAAGTTTACTGCACATTCGAGTCCAGTACAACAAGGTTTAGCTTGGCGAGTATTTGATGAAAAGGCAATACGACCTTATGGAATATTACTGAGATCTCAATAAGCACAAACATTAATTTTAGTTTTGAAATCTTAGCATTATATCACTAAAAATAAAAAAAAACGAATCATCTCTTTCTTTGCCTTGAATGTATTGTCAATGTACGACATCTTTCACTTCCTTTTTTTAAATTTTCCTTGACGTACTTTTAATTTCGTAACATATTAATTCAGAAAAAAGCTGCAAAACAGCAGCATTCGTATAATTAAAAAGATTAATTCGCAACATTTTATCATCTCACAGTGTAAATCCGACGTACAGGTGTACAATATTGGTGCGTCGAGAAGTTTTTCGGCGAAAGGGAATTGAAAGTTTTTTCCCCATCAATACGTTGGGTTTGTTTTTCTTCGGATCATTTTGAATTTTTACCTGCCAAGATAACGTTGCACGAAATGAATACAGAGGAAAAATCTTTACAACCACAGGATGTTTATACGGTTAATGATACGCAAATATCCAAAGCGTTGAACGCCAATGAACAAACCAATGATCCTGGTAAAAATTCGTGCTGATGATTAACTATGATATGCGTATTTATTGATTTTCTAGATGCAAAATTAGAAATAGCGGAATCAGAATCAACAATTAATCTAAGTGAGAGTAAAACAATTCCGGCAGTGGTACTTAAATCAAATGGCTCTTCAATCAATAAAAGCCCAACAAATAAAAAGAATAGAAATAGTGAGCCTGAATTTAAAAAAATCTCTTCTCTTATAAAGAAATGTAAAATAAATAATTGTAGAATTTAGGGTGAAAATTGACCTGCCCGTTTCGAAAGAAGAAGATACTCCGTTTATTCATTCCGATTCAACTGAATTTGACTATAATGAAGAAAAAATTACGATCAATGTAAACCAATTACATGGTAAAGAACTCGGCAAAGGTCAATTTGGTTCAGTTCATTTAGTTAAAATACCTTCATCAACTGATATTTCCATTGCTGTCAAAGTGAGTCAATGGAAATATGTAAATAGTCCACCTCATTAAACGAATTCTTGAGTTTAGCATGGAAATCGTTCGATGATTTCTGAGATTAAAATTTTCGAAAAAATTAGCTCAGGTGGCTCTCCATACATTGTCGATTATTACTGTGCATTGCAAAGTTCAAGGGATGCCAATGCTTTGTATATCTGTATGGAATTGATGGACATATCAGTAAAAAGGTTCTATGAAATAATGCATGATTTAAATACAACGAAAACACATGAAATCGAGCAATTTCTGAAACGCGTCATTCATGATGTAATTAGACGAGCGTATTTTTTTTTCACGGGAAAATTTTGTTCTTTTTTAGGCTGCTTCTGGATTATCCGATTTAGCAACCAAAGAAATTATCCATCGAGATATAAAACCCGAAAATTTACTCGTCAATAAAGATGGACGAGTGAAATTATGTGATTTTGGCATTAGCATTAGCCGCAGTTTTTCTTCGGAAATAACGAACGACCAGTATTTAGGTGATGATAATTATATGCCGCCAAGTCTCATCACTTCAATTCAAGATGACATGTGGGCATTAGGTGTTAGTTCAGTTGAAATTCTTAGTCGCGCAAATCCATTTTGTAATGTCAAACGAGAGGAAAAACCTCTGATTATTGCTAAATGGCAACCTGACCCACTAGTTTTAAATAAAGTTTCACTCGATTTACAAGAACTTATTTTACATTTGTAAGTTATCGACGTATGTTTTCTCTCATCGAAATTAGTTTATCTTTTTTTTCTTATGCGTAGATTGAAACCAGAAGCTTCGGAACGACCTCAATCGTATCTCGAAATAATAAATCATTCTTCGATTCGTAATGTAACCGAAACATCTTCAGGCAATGAATTGCGTTTTATTCGCCGAATAATATCTCGATCTCGAAATTTAAAATACATGTTGTTGACGACAGACATGTTTCAATGAATCATTTTTGCTTCCTTTCTTTTTCTCTCAAATGGAAGCAAAAATAAACCTTGTCGACACCTACATCTATTTTTTTTTCTTTTCTTTTCTCTCATCACATGTGGTCTGTCTGTGTGTCTTACGAAATTTTCGACCTGCAAAAGAAATTTATTTTGTCGAAACAAGGTAGATTTTATCTGACGCAATATTGTAAAAATATGTTGTTTTTTTTTCTCTTTTGACTTTTTTCATTTATAAAACCGAGTGAAGAAACTGCTTACGTCAGTCTTTTTTTTTACAGTTGTTGATAAATAAAAAACAAGAGAATTTTTCCTATAGATTATACTAAAATGAATTCTACAACAGTACAACAATTGTCTGATAATGATGAATCTGATCTAAATACTCCTGAGCCAATAAGTGCCGATATCATCGATGGTATTCAAGAATCGAGCAATGAAATTGCTTATCAAACAGACAATCATTATTGTAAGTAAAATTTAACTCGATGAAGATAGTTTAATTTTTCGAATTTTATTTAGCTATTGATGCACACATCGAGACATCATCAATGAATAATATTTCAACAGATGAATCGATACCTTTGTCGATTGGATTGGCTCCAACTGATGCAGCTATGAGTCCTACAATGGGTAATTTTATTTTCTGAATTATATGTTGATATGTGTTGTCTTGTTTAGTTGAAACACCAACATTACTTCCACGGATCCATGAAACTACAGCTGCTGAACGTGAAACGGATCATGTCGATGCAAGACCCATTGATAATGCAATTCTTTTTGCTTCACCGACGACTGTATCAAATTCATATTATGATAAATGTTCCACAATGAAGAAGAAACGAAAAAAAAGTAAGATTTATTTTGTGTTTTTCTATAATTAGGAGTAATAAAATTACTTTCTATACTTTAGCATGGACAGACAAGAGTTGGATTAACGATTATCTTGTTTTCGAAGAAAAATTCAAGCCAATTGATGATTCACCTGAATCAGTATTTCCAACATATGACAGTTTTTATCATGGAGTACATGAAGTGAAATTAGATGTTAGAGATCTTAGTAATTTTAAACTACGGGGTAATGGAGCATTCGGTTCAGTATACTATGGTCGTGCTCCCGGTTCACCATCTATTGAAATTGCTGCTAAAGTATGCGATGAGCTTCAGTTAGAGAAATATAAAAGAAAACAATTTCGAACTTTTTAGTTTGTTCTTCGTTCAGCTGTCAAGGAAGTTGAGATATTGGATTTAGTTGCTCGTGGTGCTCATCTAAATATCGTTGATTATTATTGTACTTTGGCTGAGCCTGTATGTAACCATATTTAATTTACAAAACAAAATCTAAAATTTTCTTTGTAGCATGCTGAACATATGTGGATTTGCATGGAATACATGAATGCATCATTGCACGATGTATATAACATAATACATCAAATGAAGAGAGACACGATTGCACAAATCGACGATTTCCTTCGTCGTATTCTTCGTGATGTAAAATAAAATAGATTCGTTTATTGATATTTAATTTTATGTTCTAGTGTGCTGATGGATTGTCCTACTTGGAACGTAAAGGTTTAGCTCATCGAGATATTAAACCACACAATATTCTTATAAATGAAGATAGTATTGTGAAATTATGTGATTTCGGTATTAGTATCAGTTTGGAAGAATTAAAACTGGAGACAACACCAGAAAAAGGAACGGAATTGTATATTCCACCACGACGAGCTCGTGATATTCAAGATGATATGTGGGCGTTAGGCCTTACTTTACTTGAAGTTCTCGATGGAAAAAATCCATTGGCATCGAATAAATATAATTTCACGCCACATATTCCTAATAAGATCTCTCTCGAAATGCAATATTGTATTTTTTATCTGTATGTTCAACAAATGAAAATTGTTTTTGAATTTGCATTGAATGTTTTCTTTTATTATTTAGATTACAAGAGGAACCTAAAGAACGGCCAAAATCATATGAAGAAATTTTAAATTGGGGTTGTATTTGTGATTTATCGCCCGATCCATCGTCCGAAGAGATTCAATTCATAGGAAATATTCTACAATGGATTCCTTCCATTGCACCTATTTGGTAAATATCGATATCAATAATTTGATTATTATTTTATTTCGAACTTTTAGAATTGAATCATAGAATTAGACATGACATAGTCTGGATTTGTATTCGCATGACTTTTCGATAAAATGATTATTATTCAAAAACAAACCAAAAACAGTGCCAATGGATTGGATTTTGCTCATCTGCTTCAAGGAAAAAACTATAAACTCCGTTTTGAAATCTTTTTATTTTAAAAATAATATAACAAAAAAACACTGAAATTCAATAATCACAATGATCTTTAGGATAATGCAGAGAACATCTATTTATTCATGTTAAAGAGCATAAAATGAGGTTCGACACGAAGTGCTGAATAAGCAACTTTTGCAGTATACGATGATTCGAAGGTAGATTAGTAATATAGTTTCGTAGTTGAAGTTTGAAGACGTGTATCAAATGCAGCTGAAATAAAGCTCTACTCAGATGTTCTAAGTTCTTTTGTGACTGTTTCGTACGCATGTAAATATTGAATGAATGTGCGGTCGAGCCCAAAATTAAAAAATCACGTGGTTTTTCTCTAAGATTTGAAAAGTATGTGATAGTTTCTCGGTATATACAATCCATGCAGAGAATACTTCAGAAACTTGCTTGATAATCGTCCCAAAAAATTTCTGCCATAAAATATCTTGAAAAAAGCGACATCATCAAAAGAACAACCATACTATGTATGTTTCATCCAGCTAATACCATTGCAACGAATCGCCATCGTTCCACTGCTCGTCTACTATACGCTTCAATGATTCTTCTTCTTTTCTTCTTAGTATTTCATCATTCATCACATATTTACATATATAAGAATGGCCAAAATTGGTAACATATTTCATACATTTTACTCTATCATTTCCACATCCTTAAGTCAACAGACTTTCAGATTCCTAAGAATTAATAAACAAAAACTAGCAATACTCCTTTGTACATAACTTAATATATCAGTCACCTAAGATTAATGATCATTATATGTATAGAAGATTCTTCCCACTCAGTTTGACCTTGAGATTCCGATTTTTTCAAGCTTCATTCTGTAAAACTTCGAGCTCACTATCATTGCGTATAACACTCTTCCATTTCATCAAATCACATAACTTCTATGACTCCAATCCCTTTTCCCCATGAAGTAATTCTATGAATACTACGGATTCCCAAAAACCCAATCAGTGGTCATAGGTTTATATAACGAATATATCCCTTCGCTTACGGCACATTTTATCCTTCTACTACTTTTTCCAATAAATATTATTTCAGATTCGACTAAACATGTCTTTATTACTGCATATACTTCCAATAGACATAATCTATC
>ERZ781398.2729-NODE-2729-length-14492-cov-3.875597_pt1 | contig 14492 bp, 12 predicted proteins | sample MGYA00433077_ERZ781398 | MGnify/ENA primary metagenome ERZ781398 (study PRJEB29847, sample SAMN06458254) | wastewater metagenome | isolation source: Wastewater bioreactor | place: South Africa: Cape Town | study: EMG produced TPA metagenomics assembly of the... | reverse complement strand
AAACATTTTGTTTTTTATCAGCTAAATAAATTGATTTCAACGAGTAACAACAACGAGAAGAAAAAAAACCAAGTACCTGACTCTTTTGTTAAAACTTGTGTAGCATTGGAAAGTAATCCAGCAGCAGTTTGCTTTCCTTTTGTAGCGCCACTTTCACTTGCATTAGCTGCTTTAGTCGTAACAGCAGCGGAAGTAGTTTGACTTGCCGAAACTTTATCTTTAGCACCTTCACCAGTTTCGCTTGCTTTTTGTTGGCCTTCTTCATTTCCATGTTTGGCAGTTTCAATGACTTGACTGTTTTTGTCTTTTGCAGCATCAACTGGTTGGTTAGCACCATCAGCAGCTTGTCCGGTTTTGCCTTTTGTGTCATCGGCCGTTTGTTCAGTTTTATCTTTTCCAGCATCAGCAGCTACTTCAGTTTTCTTTTTTTCACCACCAACTGATTGTTCGGTTTTATCTTTTGTGCCATCGGCCGTTTCTTCAGTTTTCTTTTTTTCATCACCAGCAGTTTCTCCAGTTTTCTCTTTTGTACCATCAGCAGATTGTCCGGCTTTGTCTTTTGCACCATCGACCGTTTCTTCAGGTTTCTTTTCGGCGCCATCAGCAGTTTCTTCAGCTTTGTCTTTTCCAGCCTCAGCAGTTTCTTCAGGTTTCTTTTTGGTGCCATCAGGAGCAGTCTCTTGACCTTTCTCTTTGACAGGTTCGGCTGCTGGTTTAACAGCAGAATTAAGTTTGGTTTTGTCACTTTCGACAGGTGTTTCTGCTCCATCTTTTGTTTCTTTTATGGCTTCGGCATTTGCTGAATTCGATTTCTTATCTGCACTTGCATCTGCATTGGCTAAAAACAAGCAAAAAGAAAAAAAAATTCTTTAAATGACTCATTGAAATAAATGTAAACGAACGTTTATTATTTGTTTGAGCTGTGTCGTATTTTCTAACGATTGGTGCAATTTTATAGAAGAATCTAGCTAAACGAAGAGTTTGTTTGTCTTCTGTAATTTGAGTACATAGATTTTGTTCATTAGCATCGATTGTCGTTTCTTGATTTTTCACTTTGGATAAAATCCATTGATTTGTTAATTGAATATTTTTTCGTTCACAAACTTCATCAATCGTGGCAACATCATCATATTTGGCTGCCGATGGCCGAGTACCGTCTGTAATTTTGCAAGCAACTGTAATTTCATAAGCTAACATATGACATAGAAATGTTTGTGTTTTCGTTGTTTGTTCAGTTGAACAGAATTTTTTCAAATCCTCTTCTAATTTCGTAAGATATTCATCGGATTTAACAAAATCTCTCAGTTTGCAATCGGGAACATTTTTTTTCAATACTGCTAACACGTCGATGCCATTTGTTTCCGCTGCAAAACTTGAATTTTGCCCAAGACAAACGACGGTTAAAATCAGAAGAAAAAATTTCATTTTATACAAATTTTTTCGTCTTTTTATCTGAAAGAAAAAAAATAACTATGTACGGTTTTTAATCATATATGCTACTCTGTCTTTTTTTTTCTCCTCGTTTTTTTTTTGTGTTCTGCCACGTTGTGTTAGTAACAACGATCTACACGTTGCTATTTCTTTCTTCGTTGTCGATTAACGATAAAATTACGCGATTGGATTTCTCTTTAAAAACGGTCGACAAAGTAGAATAATCTCAACAAAAAACAAAACAAGTTTGTTTTTTCGATTGGCCGAAGTTGTTTTAATTTTAGGAAGAAGAAAAAATGACTCGTCAATGACATGACTGTTCTGCATCCGTTTCTACCCTATCAAAGAAAGTTTCTTGTCATCATAATAACTAGTTTACACGCAACAAGCAATCGAATTTCAACTCGAATAGATGTCACTTATCAACATTCTCTCGCTTTTTTTCCTACAAAAAGAACACAGAACACGTTGGTTTTTTCTCTTTCGTTGTTGTTGTTGAAAAGTGTGTGTGCGTTTTTTCTTCTCGTAAAATTTGTTTTTATTTAAGATTTGATTCATTGTGTAATGTCTAATAATGATATTAAACTTAATCTTCGATATAATTATGAAAGACAATCGACGACTATTCAAGCTTTACCAACGAACACAATTAATGAAATCATTGGCGAGCTAATCAAAATTCTAAATCTTGAAAATCTACGTCCAGAAAACATCGATTTTGTTGGACTGATTGAAGATCGATATTATCCGGTTGTATTAGATAATAAAGATTTAGCTTTAGAAGAACTTCATATCAACGATAGTTGTACTCTATGTTTTCAATCCAAAGACGAACAATCAAATTTGTTTACTGTTTGCCATTCAGAGACAAGTAATCGATTAGACTTTAAATGGGATTCAAATCGGACCAAATTAGTTGATCTTCTTGAATATGTCATTGAATTCTTTTCATTGGAATCGATTCCACGTGAACGTATTCATCTATTTCAAGGCCTGACAGAACTTAATGTAGCATCAGATTATGATAAACTATTGAAAGATTTGTCGATGAATCATCTAACATCTTGTAATGTTGAAATTATTCCACCGATAACCGCCGAACAGAAAGTTTCGACAAGTCAGTTATTGAAATTAAAACTTATTTATGAAAATTATTTTAATAAAATTAAAAAAACTATTGTTTATCCATTATCGATCAATATGAAAGTCAATGATTTAATTGAACAACTTCCGAAATTCTTCAATATGAAAGAATTGAAATCAGAAGATATTCAATTTGTTGGATATGGTTTATATAGTGCGCATTATCGAATATCGAAATCAGATCAAACGAAATCATTAAAAGAATTAAGGATCCACGATGGAGATACGCTCTTTTTCGAACCAACAATATCAAACGATTTCTGTTTGTTAACAGTCAAATTTGTAGAAAAAGACAAACAAATGAGTTTTAAATGGAATCGAACTAATACAACACTTGCCATGTTATTTACTGAAATTATTAAAGAATTTTGTTTGGAAACAATCGATCGGCAATGTCTTTTGTTGACAGCTGAATTTTTAAATCAAGAATTCGATTATTTTCAACAATCGAATGAATTATTAGATCATCTCGGTATCAAAGATCGAGATTCATTGAATCTTCAAATTGTTTCAACGGATTCTGTTCGAGTTGAATGTGCATTTTCTACTGGTATGAAAATCTTGAATGTATCCAAAAATATTACAATTGAAAATTTAAAAAATCAAATTGACAAACAATTTGAACAATACGAAATAACGGAGTTGAGGTTATTTGATCGTATGCATTCGACAATCGATTTAAAAGATTCAACGAAAACTTTAGCTGATTTCGGTGTACAAACCAATCAAATTGTTTATGCTCCTGTTCGATTCGAAAAGAAAATAAAACTCGACTCGAATTTTATCAACATTCCAATCATGAGATCGACTTCAATCGTTGCAAAACAACAACTCGATGAAGTGACTGTCGTTATTCAAAATTCAACTCGATTTCAAATGTCGATTGAGTCAACTGTTCAACAATTATTAAACAAATTAGATTCACCATTAGATCAATGGAATATATCAAGTGGTTCGATTATCATCGATTCGAGCCAATCGAATCGAAAGCTTTCTGATTTGGGACTTGAATCCGGTGATATAATTCAAGTTGAAATGAAAGAAAAACTAACGAAAAGAAATTATCAACTTGAAAAAAGTGATTTTGTCTCAACATTGAAAATCGATATTCCAATAATTTATCATTCAACACCTCTTGGTTTAGCGAATCTTGGAAATACTTGTTACATGAATAGTGCTCTTCAATGTTTAGCACATGCTCAACTTTTAACAGATTTCTTTTTAACGAATCTAACAGAAGATTCATCATGTGATCCAGAATGGAATCAATTCTATACGGTTGGTTCTGTCACTGGTGCTTATGTTGATCTTTTGAAGAATCTTTGGATGCCAAAAAGAACATTCTTTACATCATCATCATTTCGACCAACTCATATCAAAGATACAATCGGTCTTCAAGCACCACGTTTTGCTACGTTTGATCAACAAGATGCTCAAGAATTTATGACACATCTTATTAATGAAATTCAAAAAGAATTCAAAGAGAAAAATCCTTCCGAATCGATGACAATTATCGATGAACTTTTCTCAGGAAATCTTCAATCAACAATAACTTGTACCGAATGTCAACATCAAACGAAATCAATGAATATTATTAATTTCATTCCTTTGCCACTCGGTCAACATGATCGTCCATTTCGTGTGATTTTTATTAGCACTCAGGGAACTACGGATTGTACAGATGTTCATGTTCCAGAAAACGGTCTAGTTAGACATATTATTGAAGCATATATTAACCAACAACCAGCATTCCAAACGTTTATGTATTTAATTGTTGCAATGACAAATGAAGGACAAATTGACATAGATACGCCGTTGAATCAATTGTCGAATAATGAAATAACACTCATTGAACAAGATCAATTTATTGGAAGTCAAGCATTCAATGCCACGTACAGAACTCCTTCAAAACAACTTACTATTCGTCACTGTCTACAAGAATTTTGTTCAATTGAAAAGCTCGACGATGCTTGGCTTTGCCAACAAGATACTTGTCAAAAGCCAACAAACGCTACAAAACAACTTCAATTAGTTAGTCTTCCGCCAATACTTGTCATTCAATTAAAACGATTCTCCCAACATAATGATCTCAGATACAAAATAGAAACGTTCGTTGATTTTCCAATTGATGGACTTGATTTAACCAATTTTCTACCTTCATCATCCTCCCAAAAACAAGACGAAGAATATATTTATGATTTATTTGCGGTTAGTAATCACATTGGATCTATTTATACTGGTCATTATACAGCTTATGCACGTCATCAAACCGGTGATCGATATCAATGGTATAAATTCGACGATACTTTTGTAACACAAATGTATTCCACTTCAAGTATTGTTTCAAAAGATGCATATCTTCTTTTCTACGTCAAAAGAAACAGATCAAAACCAACGACAGCAACATAATTTATAGATGAAACAGATTTATATTTTATTTATTTATTTTTGTACAATAAATTTATTTTTAAATCTAGAAGAGAACGAGAATGAAGATTTGCCTCAACACCCTCACCTCAAGAACACGAACTTGCGAGAAAGTCGGTCATGTTTATTCTCGTATCTTGTGTTGTTCTTAAGAAGAAAATGAATTATATCAAAAGTCATTTTATTAGACTAATTTTAAAAAGAAGAAGCTCATTATAGTTGTATCAATAAAAGTTTTTATCGATGACTATATCGCATTCTTTTACATTCGAAGAAAATTCTTTGATACTCGGGTTTTTCCATCCACCGAACGGTTTAAAATCATTGAAAGTCGGATCATTATCGAAATTTTTGTACCACAAAGCTGGTTGTCCGAATTCAGCTCGATTTGCCATAATTGAAGTCCAATCCGAAGATGACGTGAAAATTCCCCAATTAATACTCATAATATTTGCTTGATTAATTAATCCAAGTAAAAACTGCATATTTTTACTAACATCACTACCCCAATCGCCTGAAACGACGAACCAAAGCATACCAAAATTTGCACCTTGTTTTTTCAAGTTATTCACTGTATCCAAAATCTAAAACGAGAAGAAAAATAAATGTGTTGATGATGAAAAACAAATTTGCAAACTTGTGAAGCAGGGTTTCCACATTGTACACACGGATAGACGTAACCATCTACATATTGTATGCCACCATTTTTAGCGTTTATAATTGATTGAGCTCCGTTTGGATCGATTTTACCATTACTTTCATAAACACGTACAATGGCAAATTGATATCCATTGTCTTTAAACAAAATTGAAATCGATTATGATGTCAAAAAACATGAAGATATTATACTTTTTAAACATTGAAATTGGTCGGCTGAAGTTGCATTTGAAATATCGACACCATATGTTGCCGATACAATTGATGGTAAAGCGATACACAACAACAAGACGTACAGGTAGTTCGACATTTCAAAATAATATTCGAATGAATGAAGGTATGTTATCTGTCTAAACAACGGCACTTTTATCTTTGATATCAGTTCTTTATGTTTTCGTTCTTCGAGTTACACTTTATCCTTGAGAATAAAAGATAAAAAAAGTACGAGATATTTTCAAAGATATTTATTAATATTAATTAATTCAAGAAATAAAATATTCTAATAAAAATTCTTATCAATTCCAACACCACAAACACGTGCATTTCCAACATACTGTTTGATACTCGGTTTTTTCCAGCCACCAAACGGTGCAAAGTCGCTAAACGATGCTCGATCATCATAATGTGCATACCAAAGTGGTGGAGCACCAAATTGAGCCGTATTTCCCGTTATTCCTTGCCATTGCACGTAACTCGAATAAATTCCCCATTTGATTCCCAAGGCGTTAGCTTCAGCTATCATTCCATGTATGAATTCAATATGTGCTGCATGAGTACCACTCCACGATCCTTCGATATCAAACCAGAGCATGCCAAATTTTGCACCGCTGGAATGTAAATGATTGACGGTGTCTCGAACTTGACCACCTGGATTTCCGCAACTATGACATGGAAATATATAACCATCGACGTATTCAATACCAGCAGCATGTGCATTTTTTATGGTTTGTGCTCCACTGGGATCGACTCGTCCAGTTTCCATGAAAACACGTGCGACGGCAAAACTAAAACCATTACCTAAATCACAATGTGTTATTGTGGTGAAACATATTTCTTTTTCTTTAATGATTGATAGTTACTTTTCAAACAATGAAAATCAGCTTCCGATACAGCTTGGGAAACGTCAACACCGAATGTTGCTTTAGCAACTGATACGATTATAGAGAATAATATTACGTACGACAACATTTTTAAATCAAATTTTTCGTTTTTGCACTGAGATACACAACTATGACTGACCCCTTTTTATGAGATAGAAATCGTTCTTTATCTTTGAATCAAAGTATATGAATATAATGTTATCTATAGAAGAACGAATTTGTTGACTTTGAAAATAGTGAATGAAAAGAATGTTTATTTTTTTCCACATGTTGAAATTAATCACCACCCAGATTGTCCCAATCAGCAGGAAAGACATTTGCAGTGAATCGACCGGCGTAATTTCCTGGAGGATAATAATTAGCAACCACTTTTGCTTTTAAATCACCGGTTGTAAATGCAATACCAATGCCGAATTGAACCGAATTATTCCAAACAACTTGTGTAAAATGTCCTGTTTCTGAACTGAATACTGGATTCGAATAATTGTAAGATGAAACTTCATTGTACCAACTGTTTACTGGTGATGAACCTAAATCAACGAATTTTAATCAATCGAAATGTTTTCTAGGAAAAAAGAAAATTATTACCGTTGACAAAAGTAATGGGATTACTTGAACCCGTACTCCAAAGATTTTCACCTAAACCTGATCCTGAACTATGTACAAAAGTATCATTGGCTGCTAAAACTTCTGCATAAGCTTGAGCAATAGCATTGATTGTCGAATTGAGTGCAATCGGTTGAGCTCCATGTAATCGTCGATAATAATTATGAGCTGCGAGAGCCTGTTGACGAAATGTATTTAAATTGATTGCTGATGCATTCAATTGAATTTGAATGAATATCATTGTTACAAATAAGAAAAGCGACCTCATTATGCACGACAAGTCAATATATTATTCGTATTTACCTACAAGGATAATGTTGAAAATGGATCGATTTACTTGCATATATACAAATACGAATGCTTACGACCTCAAATGTATTCAACTGTGAAAAACAACAGACCGTTATCGTTATTATTCATTCATTGATGTTAAAGCCTTAACAATCAATCAAGATGGATTATAGACGTATTATCAAACATTTAGGGACAAAAAAAACATAGTAGAGAAAAACGTATTGCATATCATGTCACGGTTTTCATATTAAGCATCAATCAAATTTGATTAGACATTTGCCTGTCGATGTTAATTCTTGTTACTGGCTTATGATGAAACAAAAAAAAGAAATAGAAAATATTGTATTAATCACCACCAAGATTATCCCAATTAGCAGGAAAGACATTTGCAGTGAATTGATCTTCGTAATTTCCTGGAGGATAATAATTAGCAACCACTTTTGCTTTTAAATCACCGGTTGTAAATGCAATACCAATGCCGAATTGAACCGAATTATTCCAAACAACTTGTGTAAAATGTCCTGTTTCTGAACTGAATACTGGATTCGAATAATTGTAAGATGAAACTTCATTGTACCAACTGTTTACTGGTGATGAACCTAAATCAACGAATTTTAATCAATCGAAATGTTTTCTAGGAAAAAAGAAAATTATTACCGTTGACAAAAGTAATGGGATTACTTGAACCCGTACTCCAAAGATTTTCACCTAAACCTGATCCTGAACTATGTACAAAAGTATCATTGGCTGCTAAAACTTCTGCATAAGCTTGAGCAATAGCATTGATTGTCGAATTGAGTGCAATCGGTTGAGCTCCATGTAATCGTCGATAATAATTATGAGCGACAAGAGCTTGTTGACGAAATGTATTTAGATTGATTGCTGATGCATTCAATTGAATTTGGATGAATATTATTGTTACAAATAAGAAAAACGAATTCATTTTGTACCCGAATAAATCAATATGTGTTCTACTTATTTATATACGAATGCTTTCGAAATAAAATTTATTCAACTGTGAAAAAACTATTGACGTCAAAGTGTTATCGATCGATCAAAAAATGTTGATTATACAGTGATTATTTAAGAAATTGCGTTAAAATGTTTTTCGTTTTAAATTAAAAATTAGTTAATGATGTACTTTTTCTTCATAATTAGACATTTGACTGTCAAAATCGATTCTTTCTATTAGCATATGATGAAGAAAAAAAAGAAATAGAAAAAAAATGTTGTCTTAATCACCGCCAACATCACATGGTTGTAAAACATTTGCTACAAATCCACCTTGAACATTTCCTGCCGGATAATAATTAGCAACAACAATAATCTTGAGACTATCAGATGAAAGTGCAAAACCAGTACCAACTTGAGTTGTTGCTTTCCAAATAAGTTGAGTAAAATGTCCAGTTTTCGATGAATACTGAGGATCACTGTAATTGTATTTAGTGATTTCACTGAACCAACTTTCAACGGCTCGTGAACCATTGAAAGACGTGATTGCACTTGATCGAGACAATCGAAAAAGATTTTCACCAACTCCCGACGGTCGTCCACTATTATGTTCGAAAAGATTATTTGCTGCTAAATAATCCGCATAATCTTGAGCAAGTTGATTTAAAGATGAATTCGAAACAAGATTGGGAACACAATAGAGTGCACGTTTTTCATTTGTTGAAACAAGAGCTTGTTGTCGAAGTGTAGTCAAATCAAGTTGAGCACAAATTTGACCGACAAAGATTGCAAATAACGGGAAATATTCTACGAACATTTTTGTTTTCTGTTTGATTTCTTATTTGAATTTGTTTGCCTTTTATACACCAGCAACAGACAAACTGAAGGTACATGTCATTTCAATTAATTCACCTGAACTAAATTATTTTCATAATTTCTAGTGATAACGAGCATATGCCATGTGTACTTGGCTTCTCTTTCTTTCTGTTCTCTTCTCGTTGTTTTTTTGTTCTTCTACACGATACGTGAATTGACTGTGCGTTTCTCGAACTTTCGAGACGAATCGTTTCTTTATTTCAGTTTTATATAAATACAGAATTGTTTCTCATTTTAATTAATTTAATTTTACTATTGACAAACAAAAGTACGTATCAAATCTTAATCTTAGAGAAATTAGATTTCTAAAGTAGCGTCATCTCGTTAAATCTCGATTTTATCCAATAGACTTCGATTCTATTGTGTCATTAAGTACATCGCCGAGTCAAGTCCATCATATAAATAAACGAACGGCCTGGTTTCTATTTGTATTCATTATTTGATTCCAGATATCGAAAATGTCGTATTCGCCTGAAGAATTTACTGATCAAAGTAACAAAGCAATTGGCCAAGCATTGGAATATGCTCAAGAACAAAAACATATTGAACTCGTTCCATTACATTTGGCTCATGTTCTCGTCGAAGATGAACAAGGTTTAGCTCGACAATTGATTAAAAAAGCTGAATTCAATGTTCAAGAAGTTCTCGAAGCAATTGATTTGAAATTAAAAAAACTGTCAAAACAAGATCCACCACCAGCTAAACTCTATCCAAATTCATCGTTTATGAACGTTTTAAAACAAGCAAAAAAACTATCAAAACAACAAAAAGATTCTCACACAGCTATCGATCATCTTTTGGCTGCATTGTACGAAGATTCAGATACAACATCAGCGTTTGTTTCAGTTGGTTTAAGTAAAAAACGAATGGAAGAAGTTATTAAACAAATTCGACAGAATAAAAACGTGACATCAGCTAAAGCCGAACAAACATATCAAGCTTTGGAAAAATACGGTCACGATTTAGTTGCCGATGCTGAATCCGGCAAATTAGATCCTGTTATTGGCCGAGATCAAGAAATTCGTCGTTGTATTCAAGTTTTATCTCGACGAACAAAAAACAATCCCGTTCTCATCGGTGAGCCTGGTGTTGGTAAAACAGCCATCGTCGAAGGTTTAGCCCAACGTATTGTTCATCAAGATGTGCCCGATACTTTACCAAGACGTTTAATCGCTTTGGATATGGGCGCATTAGTTGCTGGCGCCAGTCATCGTGGTGAATTCGAAGAACGTCTTAAATCAGTTCTCAAAGAAATCGAAAGTTCCAATGGCGGAATAATTCTCTTCATCGATGAAATTCATTTAGTTCTCGGCGCTGGTAAAGCCGAAGGCGCCATGGATGCCGCCAATCTTTTAAAGCCAATGTTAGCTCGAGGTGAACTTCGTTGTATCGGTGCAACAACATTAGACGAATATCGAAAGTATATCGAAAAAGATCCCGCGTTCGAACGACGATTTCAACAAGTTCTCGTCAAAGAACCAACAGTTGCCGATTGTGTTTCGATTCTCCGTGGTCTCAAAGATCGTTATGAATCACATTTCGGTGTTCGAATTCTCGATTCAGCGTTGGTCATCGCTGCACATCTCTCGGATCGATATATCACCGATCGATGTCTGCCGGACAAAGCCATCGATCTCATCGTCGAGGCTTGTGCGAGCATTCGAGTTCAATTGGACAGTCAACCGGAAATTATCGATCAACTCGAACGTCGAGAATTGCAATTGGATGTCGAAGCAACGGCGTTAGCTCAGGAAAAGGACGATGCGTCCAAACAACGATTGAAACAAGTCAAAGAAGAATTGGCAAAGATTCGAGAAGAATTAAAACCATTGAAAATGAGACATCGAGCCGAGAAAGAACGTGTCGATGAATTGAGAAAATTGAAGCAAAAATTAGAGAATCTTCAAGTGAAAATGGCGCAAGCTGAACGAGAGAAAAACTTGGCTTTAGTTGCCGATATGAAATACGGTGCAATTCCTGATTTAGAAAAGAAAATCGCCGAAACTGAACATCGAATTACTGAAGAAAATAAACAACAACAAGATCGTTTGTTAACTGAAGTTGTTGGACCGAATGCCATCGCAGAAATTGTCAGTCGATGGACGGGCATTCCCGTTTCGAAATTATCGCAAACTGAACGTGATCGACTTTTGCAATTGAGCGAACATTTACATAAAAGTGTCATTGGACAAGACGATGCCGTCGATAGTGTTGCTGAAGCTGTTCTTCGAAGTCGAGCCGGTCTTTCACGATCGAATCAACCGATCGGATCGTTCCTTTTCTTAGGTCCAACTGGTGTTGGTAAAACTGAATTAGCGAAAACTTTAGCTTTGGAATTATTCGATTCAACAAAATCAATGATTCGAATTGATATGAGTGAATATACGGAATCACATTCAGTGGCTCGATTGATCGGTGCACCACCGGGTTATGTTGGATTCGAACAAGGAGGTCAATTGACTGAAGCTGTTCGACGACAACCGTATTCGGTCATTCTTTTCGATGAAGTCGAAAAAGCTCATCCACAAATTTGGAATACTTTACTTCAAGTGCTCGACGATGGTCGACTCACCGATGGCAAAGGTCGAACTGTTGATTTTACTAATACAATTATTGTTCTAACATCGAACATTGGCGCACAATATATTCTCGAAGAAGTTGACAATCATCAAGGCAAACTATCTCAATCGATCAAAGATCGAGTCATGAAAGAAGTTCGATTACATTTTCGACCGGAATTCTTAAATCGTTTGGATGATATTGTCTTCTTTCAACCATTGACGATCAATCAATTATCATCGGTTGTTCATTTGCAATTACGTTCACTCGAAGCGCGTTTGAAAGAACATGATATCACCATTTCTCTTACGGACAAAGCGATTCAATCGACTTTGAAGAAATCTTACAATCCAATTTATGGTGCACGACCATTGAAACGTTATCTTGAAAAATATATTACAACTGAATTGTCAAGATTATTGATTCAAATGAAAATTCAACCGCATTGTCATGTAACAATCGATACGGATGCCAATGATCAATTTACATTTCAAATTCAACAATTACAACGAACGAATTCGAATTCACCATCGAAACCAGCTTATGGTCGTCGACGAACTTATGAAGGTTTGGATGAAGAACCAATGGTGACTGATGATTTCGAAGAAGAAGAAGAATTCGATAATAATCAATTTTCGGGATATGACAATTCCAAACGAATGAAACAATCACCTCGAATTATCAAATAAATTGCATTTATGTATATTTGGCATTATTAACTCAGCAATAGAATAGATCATCTTTAAAACATATTTTACTGCTTTTTTTATTCTTTTTCTTTTTTTTAAATAAACATATCAAATATGAATTGAACTATGAGTTTTAATCAGCTATTTGTTCTCTCTTCTAAATAACATCGTTCTACGCTGATGCACTTGACATATATACACGCAAGAAAAAAGAAGATTTTAATTTTTTTTAAATGGAAAATCTTTAACTAAGATAGGTGCAAAAGGATTTTGATTTTTTTTTACAAAATAAAAGGTACAGATATCGCCAACGTAGCCATAAAGAAGGATTTCTATGACTACTGCGTGCAGAATTATGGTTAATAGTGAACATCCTTTTATATCATTATATATGAAACAAACATTAGAGAGAGTTTTTAATAAATATAACTAAAAAGTCTACTAATTTTATTGTTTTCATCAAGTAATGAACCAAACCAATTGACTAGAAAAATTTTTTATTATTTTCTGCTGGTACAATTACAGGTTTATTTGTGTCCAATGTGATCGATCGTTTAAAAATGAAAACGTCATCACGTTTGCCAAAGAGTCCATACTTCAAATTCATTGAGTACGGTCTACCGTCGACTGAAAACCTTGAATATTACGAAGAATTTGTCACGTCAGTTGATTATGCTCGACGAATTCCTCGTTGGGTTGGTTATTCGTTATCACGCGATTATTTATCTCGATGTTCGTTTCAATCGACTAGTACTCGCACAAAATCCGAATTTAAAAGTCATTGTCAATCAACGCCAAAACAATTTCAAGCAACGAATCAAGATTATTTGGATTCAGGCTGGTCAAGAGGACATTTGGCACCGGCTGGTGATCATAAATATGGTACTCAACAGGGAATCAATGAAACATTTATCCTATCAGCAAATATTGTGCCACAAAATCTCGATAACAATGGAAATTATTGGTGTCGATTTGAATGGTTTGTTAGAGAATTAGCAAGAAAATTTGATTTCGTTCATATTATCACTGGTCCTCTGTTCATTCCATATGACAAAAAAACAAGTAAGAAACAGAAATAAATTCGATTTGTTGTAATTAGATCGATTTATTTTTATTTAGGATGTCGATACAGATCCGAACTTTCCTTCGAAAGAAATTTCGTATACAGTTATCGGTCACAATGAAGTTCATGTTCCTACACATTTATTTAAATGTATTTTAGCAGAGAATAATGAACACAAAAATACGACTGTTGGCTGTTTTGTTATACCAAACAAGCCAATCGATCGAAATCGTCCATTAACGGACTTTGCTGTACCAATCGAAGATGTTGAACGAAGATCAGGCTTACAATTATTTCGTCGTCGAATTCATACAAATTAATTAACGTTTTTATGTAATCAAACATCATGTGAACTAACTGGTCATGATAGAATGCCACCTGAACTTTTGGAACAAATTAGTTATACGCGAAAAATCAATCGATGTACTACACTCGATCAAGTCAATCAACTTTGGACTGAAGTCGAAAATAAAAAATACAAAAAAATCGATAATATATTGAAAGCAGCATACAACAAAAAATTAGGTGAATTAAATCAAAATGCAGTCTAAATTATGAAAACGACATAAACTAGATTCAAATACTCTTGTGATTGTTTTTTTCTTTCTGGTTTAATAAATACTTCTTAACTAATCGTGGCGAAATAAAAACTTGAATTTACGACGTTCGTTTTTCTTTATTTTGACATTTGTATTC
>ERZ781398.2727-NODE-2727-length-14507-cov-4.129532_pt1 | contig 14507 bp, 16 predicted proteins | sample MGYA00433077_ERZ781398 | MGnify/ENA primary metagenome ERZ781398 (study PRJEB29847, sample SAMN06458254) | wastewater metagenome | isolation source: Wastewater bioreactor | place: South Africa: Cape Town | study: EMG produced TPA metagenomics assembly of the... | reverse complement strand
GATTAGTCGTATTCATCATTAATTCTAAATAAAAATTCAGAAAACAATTTGTCTTTCTCTCAATTGAATTTCTTCGCCATCAAACCACCTTGCTCGTTTTCTTGTTGTTCCATTCGTGTCGACATGTTCAATGTTAAGATCTTCAATTGAGCTTTTTCTTCTCGATCAGCCTTAAGACAAAGCATATTGGATTCTATGTGTTTCTTTTTTATTTTAAAAACAAAATCTACTTGTTCTCGAGCTTTCAATTTCAATGCCATTTCCGATGTACTCGAAACGGCCATGTCATAAAACTAAATCGATTTGAAAATAAACTATTTCAATTCGTCGAAAATTCGAATTCATACTTGAGGTTTGTTGTTCTTTTTTAACATTACAACAAAATTAACGGTATCAGGTTTTTTCGTTGGACTTTCCGGATCATCTTCTCCATCGCTTTCTGTACAAAACAAAAGTTAAATCTTGTTCTTTGTAGATCAAAGGATTCTTACGTGAAGCAGTAAGAGTTGTTGCCGATGGAACACGATTTTTGCTTGCATTCACTGGCACAGCAATGTCCGGCGCAGGAATTTTCATCATATCATTTGTTCTTTGCTAAAAAATCGAGAAAACATCGATCAATCCGATCGAAAATTGAACTCATACGGAAACAGATTCGGCAATAACAGCATCGAATGCTTTCATAAATTCTGCATCTTCTTCGCTGACGATTTTCGTTCGTTCAGTTGTGTTGTTTTTCATTGGATTTGCTTCTTCAACAAATGTATTCACTTCGTTTTCATCCGTATCGAGACCTTCTTCATCAGCAGCACTGCCACCACTTATTCGTGGTCGACGACTACGTACTGTTCCATGAACTTCACCATCTTCGCCTTCGTCTTCTTCCTCCTCCTCTTCCTCCTCTTCTTCTTCTTCTTCGTCCTCTTCTGCTGCTGGTACTTCTTCATCTTCAGTAATCGGTGCTAAATTAACGTCACGTGCTTGATTCGCACTTTCTTTTGCTTTTTGTTGATTAATTAAATTAACAAATTCTTTCTCCATGTTCTCAATTTGTTCACAAGCTTTAGCATACGAAGTTGCTTTATGAAATTTCGGTCTTAGATCGAACACACAATCATCGAATATGTGTTCGACTTCTAATGGAAACGGATAGGTTATGGCATTCCAAACTGGCAGTTCTTTTTTAAAAAAATAATATCTCTGCAAAAAAAAAAGATTCGAATTTGAATTTTCCTATCAAATAGAATTTTACTTGGAAATAAAGTAGAAAACAATCCAATCGTTTTTTGCTTGTACCCCGATCGAAATATTGTCCACAACTGTCCAATAATGTACAAACAAGTCGAATACGAAATAAATGTTCAGGTGGATCGAATTCCGTAGTTTCCGATATTTCAAGATTAACTCCGTATGTAATCAATAAATATAACGTTCGAAAGATAACAATCGATTCAACAACTCGATAATTATACAATTCACCGAGATATTTAACCATACATAAACGTCGTTGATTCAATTTCGGAATATTAATCTAACGAAAAAATTCATCATTTTAAAACGAATTGTTTATTCATTTCTACCTCGAGTCCTGAACGAATATCATCGACAACATTGTCGACAACTTCAACGGCCACATCGTCCTAATCAAAAGAGATTTTCGTTCGCTCGTATTTTCTCGAAAAAAAGCTCCTACATAAAAATGCGATAAACCCGAGAGAATACTGGCTAAACACGGAATCGAATTGAATTTCAATGCGTAAGGCGTCGCGAGACATTTAATCGCGTACGAACGAAATTCCCCATCGGCCCAATTGAATTTTCTTATATGTCGAAGGATTTTCTCGACAGTCATCTTATTCAAATCCTTGAACAACAATCGACGAAGATATTCTTGAATCGGCGAACGAATTTTCTTCTCGACTTCTTTGCTTTCTGGTGGATTGCAATAATAATACGCATTTTCAATTTGAGTTGTATATCGACTGTCCAATGTGAGAACGGTTTTCTTTCGTAGGAGAATTTCCTAATCAATGATAAATAGAAAAATAAAAGCTAAAAGATTTGTTTGTTTTTTTTCTTTACGAGCATGATTTCTGTTCGTCGATGGCAATCCGTGCTTCGGTAGAGAAATCGGCCGCATGTTTCCAAAAGATTGCAACACATTTCGATATTATGATGTCGAAAGTCGCCTAATAACGTTTTCAAACAGTTCAATGCTTCACTTTTGGGGAAAACATTGAATTTAACTAATTCACCGAGAAATCGAACGGTTTTAATTTTGGATTCGATGTAAATTTGATCTTTTCGTCTTATATGTGCACGAAATTCATTTTTTAATAAACGTACGAGTTCATTGCCGATGTCAGGCATGACCGGATACAATTGTGCAACTAATCGAGAATAGAATGGAAGTAAATGAAGGTATGTTCGTGGAACTGTATAGAGAGCTTTGATTAAACGTTTTCGATTTTGTTTGGAATTCAAATTCGTAGCAAAATCTCGAGCCGCCTAAACACGAACTTTGTCGATCGAACAAATAAACAAAAGAAAAAAAATCTACCTTATCAATCATTTCACGATTAACACACGTCGGTAGTTGATTGACAAATACGTCCATCATGAGTTTAATATTATTTGCGCTGACATCTTCGTCGTTGCCTTCTTCGATATCAGCGAGCGTCGTGTCTTCTTCTTCGCCTTCGACCGGCGTTGAAGTGACTTCTAACGCTTCTTTTTCGATTTCCTGTTCCATTTGCGCTGCATCGATAGTATCACTTTCTAGATTCATTGAAAACAAAGAAATAGGATTGAGAAAATTCACGAAATTCAACAACCTTCAGGTGTTGTTGTAGCTGCTGGAGTAACAGGCTCACGAAAAGCATAACCAGGCAAAAATAATTTCAAATCGGGAATATCTTCATAGAATTGTTTCGTTTCACTATCCTCCCAAATCGTATTACCGCCCAAATCCTTCGAATAGAAAATCGTATTTCTCTCTTTCTGTCTGTTTTTTCAACTCACATCGTCCGATCGTCCTGGCAGACAGAAATCAATGCCCATTCGATCGCTTGTCTTCTTCGTCGTTTCTAGAATATCGAAATATGAAATCAAGAGTTTATGGTTTTTGTTCATTTGCCGAACCTTCGATTGGCAATTCCGGCATTGTTTGATCCAACAAATCGGCTAATGTTTCGGTATTTTGAAGAAGTTTTTGAAAACTCGTATTTGCTTGTTCATATTTATCTTTTATTTCTTGATTAACTTCACCTCGATTCTATGAAAAACAACAAGAATTAATCTTTGAAAGATTAGTAAATCGAAAGTCTCAGGAAAATAAATTTTTCCATCCATGTTTAATAAAAACCTTCATTATCTATACAAATCTCGATAGACAAGACGGTTATTTGTTTTTTGGTCATATTCGCCTTTAACTCATCATAGACTCGTTCGATTTACCTCCATCGTTCGTTGTAATTGTTGATTTTGTTTTTGCAATTGTTTATGTTCTTCCAAAAGAAACAAGGCAAGTTTTTGAAAATAATCAATTAACATCTGTCGAATCTGTTGTTTGATTTCTTGAGAATGAAACGAACTCTTCGGCGATGATTCATCGATATTTTCATCGAGTTTCGTAATTAATTTACGAATTTTCGTCGAAAATATCTCCGCATAATCTTCGCCGCAAAGCCGACAGAAACTGATCAAAATCGTTAGATTCGAAAAATCTTTATCATTATTTGTCAACGTTGTGAGTAATGAAACAAGATGATTCATCGATTGGTTAGCAGGCAAAACATGTACAGTGATGAGTTCGGCAAAAAGTCGTAGATCAACACGAACTTTCGATAGATTATCAGTGAGCGTATCTTTATTGAGAACTTTGAGCCAATTTTCGTAGAGAGAACCCGAAAAATCCGGATAACGTTGATGTAACAACGAGCAGATTTGCACGGACGTCCAAACATCGGTCATTTTTAACTTGGCTTCGGTTAAGGCGGTGGCTACTTCGGAGATGTAACGAGTTAGATTGAGTGTTTGCATATCACGGCAGAGTGCATCACGTTGTTGTTCGGTTAACGTTCGAAGACGTTTGATGAATGGCGGGATACGTTTGATACTGGAATCTAAACGTGAGACCGCTTCTTGTTGTTGTTCAGCATTGGGACGATTTTGTTCGGCGCGAAGGTTCTGCTCGCGAAGTTCTTGACGTTGTTTGAAACGATCGTGACGTTCGGTTAGGTAACTGGATACTTGGGCACGAAGTGTATCGAGATTTTCTTCCGGTGGAGGTGGTTCGACAACTGGAGTTGGCGGTTCTTCGACTGGAACAGGAGGAGGTGATGGTTCAACTGGTTTTGGTTGTTCAATTGGTGGAGTTGGAGGTGGTGGAGTTGAAATTACTACAGGTTCTGGTACAACTTTAGTTTCTTGCTGTTCTTTAACTGGTTTCTTTGTTGTTGTAGGATTAGTTTTATTGTTATAATTACTATTATTATTATTTTCAGCAAAATTCTTTGCGTGTCTCGGTGGTGGATTGTAATAATAGTTTGTTCCTGTTTCGTAATTACTTCGATTCGATGGATAACGTTTGTTATTACCTGATTGAGAATTTCGATCATAGTTTCCTTGTGTTTGATCGTACGATTCATAATCATAATTATAACCACCACTGGCTCCGTATTGTTGGTAATGACCATAATTATAATCATCGTAATTCTGATCATAACCACCACTAGCTTCATGTCCACCGCCGCCGCCGCCACGACGTGGTGGCTGTCGAGCACCCCAACGAGTATTCGAACGATTGCTCATTTAAAACTAGAATTGCATCAGATGAGAAAAACTTTTCATATCAAGAAAATCATCTTTTGTTATTACTTCCTTCGGTTTTTGTGTACAAAGATGAAAATGACAATTAAATTCAACAAAATCTATCATAATAAAATAGAATATTTCATGAAAATCTTTTCGAAATATTTTATTTCAATAGATGTTAATCGACAAATTTTATATTACTTAAAAAGAAAAAGGACAAAACAAAAATCACTATGAAGAAGAAGCTAGCACAATCAAATAAGTTAGCCAACCAAATGAAGAAACGCTATTTCATTGGAAGAATGAACAACCAATCAAGTTTCTACTGCACGACACGAAAAAAAACACCGATAATGAGGACCATGGTTGCAATTAAACATCTCTTAAGTTTCCTTTTCATTCATTTGAAGCATCATAGCATGAAAGATGATCATTTAGAAATCATCGTATTCACTATCGAAATAGATAAAACTGTAAAATTAACGCAAATATAATTAAGAAAAGCGAATATTTGCAGGATTTTATCTCTGTTAGATAATCTACGGCAAGTAACGCGTCACATATCTATATAATTCAACTCGCAAATATGCGTAATATCTTTTTGAATAACAAATAAAAACGAGTTGGTAATTGTACGATTGGAAACCAACTTTATTCTTCTAAAACAAACACTTTATTTTGTTAGTTTTATTTTATGTTTCTAACTAATCGAATGAACTAACATATTTTGAAGCTATTTAAAATAGAATAGTGAATACAGATTCAGTATGTAAATCTAAGATAAGTTAGGATATAAAAGATCTTTTCGTTTTTCTCTTTTTGGAGTTATTTAGCGATTCGAATCCGTTGTTTCTCCTCTGGTCTACTCTTATTTATTATTATTTCTTCAGCAAGCATATAACAGATCACAACACTTTGATTTTAAATGTCAATAAATTTTAAACCTTTCTTTTAACTTTTATTCAAATGATTTTTCATTATCCAGACAAAAAAAAAGAACTAACAAGAAATATAGAACAAAGTCACAGGTGTACATATAATATCATCGAAAGAGAAACAATCAACATAAGAAAAAAAAACAACAAGAGAAAGAGAAAAACAATGAACAATAAGAATAAAGTGACAGACAAAAAAAAGAATATCTTCATAGAAGATATTCAACAATCAACAAACGAGAGAAAAACAACACAGATAACAATTCGTTCATTCATTTTTTTTCACACATTCTTATTCATTTTTTTTTGAAGAGAGACACCAAAGAGAAAGAGAATTAAACGGATACGAACAATGTGTTTAAAAACAGTCTATACACAACAATTGATCAATGGCATTTAAGGAGAAAAAAAATGAATAATACATATATGAAGAGTAACAAATTGAACAAAGAAAGATAAAAGGGTAAAATTCAGAACAAAGTTAAAAGCATTATTTATTTATTTGAATTTTGGCTTGTCCAGTAACCACATTCGACGAAACAAAGAGAGAGAGAGACAAAAAAATAAGTATTTTGCAGTCTTGGCTTTTTGTTTTGTTTTGAATTATGAAAATAAGTTAATCCCGAGTGAAGAAAAAAAAAGAACGATACTTCATCGATTACACGACTGATGTTAATCGTATATCACTAACACTACTTGAACGTTGTAATGGAGATGATTCTGTATGTGATTTATTCATATCAACAGCACGGATTTGTGAACAAACACGTTCAAGTTCATTAGCTAACAGCATGTAATCCAAAAGTTTCCTATTCAAACACAAGAGAACGAGAGAGAATTAGTTTGAATTCGAAAGTTTCCAATCTTACTTAGTTAAGACAGAATTCTTTCGTTGTTCTTCTTGTAGTTCATCGAATAGTTGAGTTTTACTACGTTCGCCAACTGGTGATACGATCGGATGTTCGGCTAAATCAGCAGACGATGGTCGTTCACTGATATCTGGCTTGATCATTCTCTATTCGAATGAGAAAAAAACATGTTCATAGATCTGATAAGAAGATTTGCATTTCTTACTAATAGTAAATCATTAAATCCATCAGAACAATGTTTAATTTTGGGTAATTTGCCGTCACGTATTCGATCCCATTCATCACCATTTTTCGGTAACATACTATTCGTACCCTGTAAAACAACAAAAAAAACATTCAATAAACATGAAAATCAATCAAACATACAGCAACATAGATCGTCAATGCTAATGAAAAGACATCTGCTTTGGGTAGACATTGATATTTTTGTTGAAGAACTTCTCTCGCCAAATATCTTGAATCACCTTCTTCAACGAATGGATCATAAATATCCGTAACATGTCCTAAATCACCGATTTTATACACGAGATTATCTTCATTGATCGATAAAAAGATATTTTCCGGTTTAATATCCAAATGTACAAGATTTTTGCCATGTATAAATGCTAAACCATTGGCAATGTGCAATAAAATTCGTCGTAAATTTTGCTCATCCATCGTACAATTTCGATGATGATTGTCACGTATACGTTCGGATAGATTACCTCCTAACAAAGAACAAAATCGAAACATATGTTTGCACATCTGCTAAACTAACCATTACAAAATTCGCTTTGTATGTACATATGATCATCTTCGGCCCATGCTGAGTAATATTGAAGGATATTAGGATGTTTGAGCACAGCTTGAGCGCAGACTTCTTTCCAAGCGAGCATTCTAAATGTTAAGGTGTATTGCGCTGTGGAAGAGAATATTTTGAAAAAAAAACGAAAGTTACTCGAATGAACTGCCAGCGATTGGTCGTTTGGATTTTTTGATTGCATACGCACAACCATCGAGACGATTGACACATAGATAAACATTACCGAATTCACCTGAACCGAGCAATGATTGAGTGTGAAATTCTTCATTAAAACGACGAACATTGCATTGTTTGAGTGCGAGACGCTACAATCAAAAAACGATAGTGCTTTTCCAAAAAAAGAAATTTCGAAATCTACCTTTTTTCTTCGATAATTTTCTTCGCAATTTTCTTCATCAAAAACTCTAAACGAAAACATTTCCGTGTGTGTGAATTGAACGAAAAAACAATGAAATTTCTTACAATTGTTTTATTGATGAACGTTTTCTTTTCTGTGGTTTATTTTCATTTGTTGAAGTTAATGTCATAAACGGATTGACATTACATTCTCGTCGAATGGGTACTGGAGTTGATTGATTCATAGATTGTCGTTTGAGACGTTTGATTGAAAGGTGATTTTCTTGTTGACAAACATTGACATCAATCATTTGTAGTTTTCGATTTGCTGACAATGGTGTTTGTTGAACAGTTGTTCGTATAACAACGGTATGATGAGATGATGATGGAGGTGTACGTGTTGTTAGACGAGCGAGTGCTGTTGTTATGATATGATTTGATGATTTTGAATTTCTAATCTGTAGATCAGTATCGTTTGTGTCATCATCGACAAATAATTTTCTTGGACGAAGATATAATGGCGATGATTTAGGCATCGTGTTGTTGTTGTCTTTTGAAATAAATGATAAATTATTATCTGAAGTGGATTATTTATATGTATATCACGAGTATGAATCAAAAAACGAAAATGAACGTAACGTGAAAAACGATCTAGCACGATATATATGAAAAGAGAAAGAAGAGAGCGAGAGAAATGAATAGGCCGCGGTGATTGAATGGATATCATTGGTTTGAACACGTGTTAAAGAGAGGAGAAAACGAGAGACACAGAGAGAGAAATTTGGCTCTATCTCGATGATAAACCTCGATAGATAAGATAAATTATCCATGTGACAATTTGTGCGAATGCTTGTTGCTTTTTTTTTGGCATCTGATTTAAAGTTTGAATTTCTCTCTCTTTTGATTAATTTGTTATTCAACATAAATCGATACACATAAAAAGAACGTAGAGATCAAAACAATTAACTAACACATCGAAGAAGAAGAAGAGATACGAGTGATGTTTAACCGGATACATCTTTCACACAGTATCTACTCAATTCTCTCTTTTGTGTGACAATTTATGTTAGATATCTCGATTAATCAGTCCATAAGAGTGCCGACAACACCTATCTAATTTGAATGGGTCATCATTTTTGTTGTTTGATGATGAATTGTGTCTTTAACACATTCGACAATGCAAGTCTGTTAATTAAGAAAAACCTAAACAAATGTTGATCGAACGGAGTTTGTTCGTTAAATTTCATTCTGTCATAAACAAAATTTCGGTAGTCTGTCTAGAAAATAGTTCATCTGTGTATATGTCTATGTGAAAAATTTCATAATCGATAGTAGTTCAACAATTTCAAGACAATTTAATGAAATCAAGCCGTTAGGTTATAAATGTGTCTGACCTCTTTAACTATTCTGCATTTTCCTACGACCTCTGTAAACGTGCTTTTGGATTTGATGAGGAATGTGTGTTTTTGCTGGATGATTCATTGAGTCGTCAGACCGATCGGTTGGTCGGTCGTCCAACCGGGCGCGCCTATTCTGCATAATTCTTATGTGTTTTTTGTTTATTTATTTCACCAAAAAAAAAATTGTTTGCTCTGATATTTTTAAATAAAAATTTATTTTCATCGTTTGCTTACAGATAAACAGAAAGTCGTCTAACTCACAGTTCGAAACTGTTCACAAAGGAGAGAGAAAACGAAAGAAAGAAAAGAAAAACAATTCGGCTGATTCACCTGTTCTATGTTTCATTTTTTTTGCGAAATTAGTATTCAAAATCAATTCAATTTTTTACGATGGGTGATAGGAGAAAATTGCAAGGTAACGAAGAAATCTTTGCATTTGAATTCGATTGTGTTTGTTTTTGTTGTTTGCAGCCGAAATCGACCGTTGTCTAAGAAAAGTAACTGAAGGTGTCGAAGTATTCGAAGATATTTGGCAAAAAGTAGGACAAACAGTGTTTTTTTTGTTTTGTCTATTCGTGATGATTTGTCTTCAGGTTCATGCGGCACCAAATCACAATCAAAAAGACAAATATGAACAAGAATTGAAAAAAGAAATTAAGAAACTACAACGTTTACGTGATCAAATCAAAACATGGTTATCGGGACAAGAAATCAAAGACAAAAAGCAATTGCAAGAAGCAAGAAAAAATATCGAACAAGTTTGTCGTTGGGGAAAAAAAGACAAAACAAAAATTGGTTTTTGTTTTAACTAGCAAATGGAAAGATTCAAAGTTGTCGAACGAGAAACGAAAACAAAAGCGTACAGTAAAGAAGGTCTCGGTGCCGGAGCTAAACTTGATCCACAGGAAAAAGAAAAAGAAGAATGTACTCATTGGATACGAGTAAATTTCAATGTTTAATTTCGAAAAAAAACGAAAAACTAAATCGACTTTTTGCTCAGGACGCATTGCAAGAACTTCAACTTCAAATCGATAAATGCGAAGCAGATATTGAATCATTATCCGTATCATTGAAAAAGAAGAAATCCGATCGAGATGTAATAGACAATCGAAAAAGAAACTAATCTTTGAAAAGTTTGCCGTTTTTCGTTCATTCGTAGAAACAAGAACGTTTAGAAGAAACGAAACATACAATTGAAAGACATAAATTTCATGTTGAATCATTGGAAAAAATCTTGCGAGCTATTGATAACGATGCAATCGATCTTAAGCCAATACACAATCTACGAGATGATGTCGAATATTATATCGAATCCAATCAAGAATCGGATTTCAAAGAAAATGAACTCATGTACGATGAAATCGATTTAGATAATCTAACAACAATCCTAGCACCGGTGATTGCAATACCAGCAACAACAGCAACGACACCATCTTATTCCTCGTCATTATCCAATGGCGCAGGCAGCAGTTTAAATGCTCATTCAACATTAACGGACATTAGTTTATCATCATTCACTGCCCATTCACATTCGTTGCCAAGTCATTCGTAAGAGTTCATCTTTCAATGAAAATTTTTCTTACTTTCTGTAAATTAGACATGAACGTTCGAATACAAATTCACATAATACTGATAGTGAATCAAATATCGGTCTCACAACACCGTCATCAACACAACCGAGTTCACCGAGTGCAAGTCCGGCTCTGTCGGCGACTGATGATCGAAAACGAAACAAATCCGAATCGGAAGATAATCAATCGCAACGAAATCGAGCCAATTCCGGTGCCAATGGTTCATCGACTACGAGTAATTCGCATGCATCGTCTCCGAAAAATCCTCTTCAATTTCAACAACAACAACAACAATCTCCGAGTGTATCGAATTCAACAAAAACACCGTCACATTTTAATTATCCATCATCATCGACTCAACCTGTTCTTCAATATTCAACAATTGTTTCTCAAAATTCAACAACAACAACTACACCACCGGCATCATCAACAACAACGACGAATAATAATAGTTCGACAACATCGAAACAATCAGCAAACATTCAATCGCCACAAATCAAACAAGTCTCGCGACAAACATCTGTTGCCAATAATGAACAACCAACAAGTTCATCGAACAATTTAGGCCTATTAAACCAACAAATTCTTAATAATATCTCTCAAATCAGTGGTTCGTCATCGAATGCATCAACGGTGACACTAGCCAATGGTACAACAATTCCGTCGACACTCTATTCAGGTCCCGGATCCACTCAACCATCGTCAAACATTCCTCATCAAATATCATCGAGTACATCTCTTGATTCATTGCCAAATACTCAACAATCTCCTTTGCTCTCTCATACAATTTCGGAGAATGATCGGCCAACATCATCATCATTACTAACAAACGGTTCTTTAGAAGGTCATTCGCCATTGGATACAAACACAAATTTTACCAATACTAGTGGTTTATCTCTTCTGTCAGGAGGCAATGCAACATCGTCGCTTCTTTCGAATGATTTATCATCAACAAATTTAAGTGGAATTATTGGTCAATTGCCTGAACATCATACATTTCGATATCCATTATCAACATCGAATCAATCGTCGATTCAAACTAATCGCGTGCCATTAACAACTGCTGAAACACGCATGCTTAATCGATTGAATTCAGCCTTTGCTAAATTACCATCGCTCTTAGAATCCGAACGACAAAGGTTTGTTGAGAATTGAAATAGAAATTCTTATTTTTTTGTTTTGTTGAAAAGAACAAATGCAAATCGAATCTATGGAAGAAATCCTCTCGGTCACGTACCAATGGCTTCCTATTATCCTCAAACACCGCCATCAGCTAGCGATACACCGGAATTCTATTATCGTTTAGCACCTGATACATTATTTTTTGTTTTCTATTATATGGAGGTAAAACAATAGAAGAAGAAAGAACAACAATAAGATCAGTTTTATTCGTCTAGGGAACTCGTGCACAATATCTCGCAGCAAAAGCCTTGAAAAGACAGTCGTGGCGTTTTCATACGAAACATATGATGTGGTTTCAACGATATGAAGAACCGAAAACCATAACAGATGATTATGAACAGGTGAGTTCGGATTTTCTCGTTTGTAAAATAGGAATTTCGATCGTTTTGTTGTTTAGGGTACATACATATTTTTCGATTATGAACGTTGGCAAACACGTAAACGGGACAATTTCATGTTTGAATATAAATTTTTGGAAGATCGTGAATTTTGAGTTTACGCTTACTGTACATAGAGAGAGAGTAAAAGAATAAAAAAAAAGGATGAAACAGATATATAAAAATCAAGGCATTTATTATTTTTTTGTCGAAGAAAAACACAAGAAGAAAAAAAAAGAATATTTAGATTAAATTTATATCGATTATTCGATGTCTTAACTATATAGATCTGGTCGACTCTTTTTTTGTTCATTTTGTATTTGTTACACATACTCTCTCTCTGTCTGTCTATTTTCCAAAATGAGCGATTATTTCGTTCGAATATATTTTTCTTTTGGGTGTTGTTTGTCACTCTATTCGATTCTTCTTCTTCTTCTTTTTTTTAAATGTGTATATCTATCGTGTGTGTGGTTTTTTTTAAAAACAAGCAACGTCCTATTTTCGGTCTGTTGAATTTCACATTTTGTATATCTATCTATCTATATGTATAGCTGAATTTGACAAACGGAAAGTGATGCTAACGATGACAGTGATGGTTTGTTTAGCCTTCATGTCGATCATGGGATAGATCGACTTCTTTTTCTAATCAAATATCGGGATTGGATGAGAACAAAAAAAGGAAAAGGGCGACTAAATGAAATGCATGTACTACCACCATCATCATCTGTCTATCTATTCTATCTATGATTGCTAGAACTAACCAAACAGAATATTAATAAGCCAAGAGAATACAGAAAATCTATCGCGGTTACAGAATGGAACAGAACGGAAGAGAGAGAAAAAATGACGACGATGATCTATCATTTGGCGTGTTGGCAATCGAACTAGCAGTGTTCTCTCGACTATCTTTTCTTTTTTTCTCTATCGCGATTCACTCGAGCTGATTAGTCACGAGCATCGGAAACAAAAATGGTCGGTTGAGATTATCCGTATCGAATCTAGAGCAATAATTCTTTAATTTATCGTTTTTTTTTAGCGTGAATGTATCAGTATTCATGTTGGACAAGCTGGTAAGATGAACGATCATGATCTATCGAGGAATTCATCATTTGAGTGAATAGGTTGTCAAATTGGAAATGCTTGTTGGGAACTTTATTGTCTCGAACATGGAATCGAGCCCGACGGAACATTGAGCAAAGAACGAGACAGCAGTCATATTATCAGTAAGATGATAATGTGATAATAAAAGAATAGTACACTAATATCGATGTTTTTTCTTCTTCTTTTTTGTTTATCTATCGATTAGAATCAATAACAGGTTTGTAGGAATTCTGATTGTTTGCTGGATAAATGTTTGATTGTCTTTTAGATTCGAAAGAAACATCGTTCAGCACGTTTTTTAGTGAAACAGGTTGGAGAAAATTTTCAAAGTATTCATTTTAATAAATAAACTTCGATTTAGGAACGGGACAATATGTACCACGAGCTGTTTTTATCGATCTCGAACCATCAGTTATTGGTAAATAAGAAATAATGATTTGTCGGAGGAAATTGGTTTTTTTTTCGTCTCTTGAAGATGAAATTCGTCGAGGTTCTTATTCGAAATTATTTCATCCTGAACAATTAATTTCGGGTAAAGAAGATGCAGCTAATAATTATGCTCGTGGACATTATACAATCGGCAAAGAAATTGTCGATAATGTTCTCGAAAAACTACGTAAAATAGCTGATCAATGTACAGGTCTTCAAGGTTTTCTTGTATTCCATAGTTTTGGTGGTAAGAAAAAAGAAATATTCAATCGATTTATTTGTCGTATTCGGATTTTTTAGGTGGTACAGGTTCAGGTTTTACTTCATTATTAATGGAACGTCTCAGTTTGGACTATGGAAAGAAGTCGAAACTTGAATTCGCAGTCTATCCTGCACCTCAAGTTTCGACAGCTGTTGTCGAACCATATAACTCAATTTTAACTACTCATTGCACATTAGAACATACAGATTGTGCATTTATGGTAGATAATGGTTTGTATTAGATAATAACATTCTCAAATTTCCAAAGACAACAAAAAAAATATTCGACGTATTTTGTTTTTCCAGAGGCTATCTATGATATCTGTCGACGTAGTTTAAATATTGAACGCCCATCTTATTACAATCTCAATCGTTTAATAGCACAAATAGTTTCATCGATCACGGCATCACTTCGTTTCGATGGTGCAT
>ERZ781398.2706-NODE-2706-length-14571-cov-4.265362_pt1 | contig 14571 bp, 18 predicted proteins | sample MGYA00433077_ERZ781398 | MGnify/ENA primary metagenome ERZ781398 (study PRJEB29847, sample SAMN06458254) | wastewater metagenome | isolation source: Wastewater bioreactor | place: South Africa: Cape Town | study: EMG produced TPA metagenomics assembly of the... | reverse complement strand
AAAGGTTACGAACGTATTTTACGTTTATTAACAATGACAAGACGAAATTATGTGAGTTAAATCGATGTTGAATGAAAAACTAAATTGATTGTTTCTAGCCAATAGCTATGTCTCGTGGACGATGGCGTCAACGAGGTCCTGGATTTTCTGATCGTGGTATTCAAATTCGTTGTGTATCCGATGATCAACGAGGTGTTGTAAGTTGAATTCAATAAAAAAAATCATTGATTTCAATTCTTTTTTTTTATCGATTTCATAGGAAAATACTCTTCATTATTTGGATACTGGTGCTATAACATTTGCTTTTATGTATCGTAAAGCAATGTACTTTATTCCCGTGATTATGATCCTTAAAATGTTAGCCGACGAAAATACATCGGATCGAGAAATCCATGCAAGTCTCACGCGTGGTGCTTATAAAAACAATACGGCATTCGATAAGTATGTTACATCTTCTCTCGAACGATCTATTTATTTTTTTGTTCGTTTTTAGTAATATTAAATATATGCTCCGTCAATTACAGAAAACTTATTCGTGTGAACAACCATTGATAACTCGTCAGTTAATCGTCGAATATGTTGGCTCACATTTTCGTACACGATTTCAACGACCATCTTGGCATACGAATGCAGAGATCGCACGTTATTTACTTGATAATTACGTTTTAATTCATTTGAAAAACAACAAAGCCAAATTCAATATGCTCGTGTTCGTATTGAACAACGAATTTCTAGTTCTTTTTTTTAAATTTCTAATCATTGATTTTCGTTTAGTTTTATGATTCGTAAATTGTTTACCTACGTACGTGATGAATGTAAAGCTGAAGATCAAGATGCACCATCGATGCATGAACTTCTTCTACCAGGCCATGTTTATCTCGCATTATTATCTGTAAGAAAACAAAACAAATTCATATGAAATTTGTCTTTGACACTTTGTCGTTGAATAGGAACGATTAGAAACCTGGTTGATTTCATTACGTGAAACATTTAACAAATTAAATAAAAGTACGAAAACATCGGGCGATGCATCGATAACAACAAGTGAGTAACGAAGAGAAAATTCTATTTGAATGGGAAATATTCGTGTGTTTTTGATGATGTAGAATTGCGATTAGCAATGGATACAATGGATAAAGAACAGATTGCTCGAGCATTTGAACATTTTCTAGCAACAGGAAATTTAACATCGAAAACAAATCTCGGTTTACGACAAGTTGGTTTTTTTTTTGTTTTCTTTAGTTTCAATTGAAAATTCATTTTTTTCTAGTCAAGCGGCTTTTCAATCATCGCCGAACGTTTGAATATTCTTCGTTTTATATCGCATTTTCGTTCTGTACATCGTGGTGACGCGTTCACAGAAGCGAAAACAACATCCGTACGTAAATTACTACCTGAAGCCTGGGGTTTTCTCTGTGCTGTTCACACTCCTGATGGTTCTCTCTGTGGTTTACTCAATCATCTTTGTATGTCATGTCAATTGACACAAGATCTATCGACGAATTCAGCTCTGGATGCTTTAACTGACACATTGCTTTCCTATGGAATGAGACGAACACCACCGATCGATGTCGATTGTTACGATGTTGTTGTTGATGGGCAAGTTGTTGGGTAAGAAAAAACGATTTTTTTTAAATTTAAAATGAAATTAATTACTGTAGATTTATTGATGATAATCGAGCCGTATTAATCGCTGCTCAACTTCGTTTTGATAAAGCTACTGGCCAACGACGTCGACAAGGTGTATCCGAACATGCAGAAATTGTTCTCGTACCTAAAGAACCTCACGGTTTATATACACTCTATCCAGGTCTATTCATTTTCACGACACCAGCTCGAATGATTCGTCCCGTAATGAATTTAATTACGAAAACAACTGAATACATCGGAACATTCGAACAAGTTTATCTCGGTGTCTGCATTACTCACGATGAATTCGTGCAGGGCGTATGTATTTCTTTTATTTTTGCAAAAACTTACGCTATCGTGTCTTGTGCTTAGTATACAACTCATCAAGAACTAAATCAATATAGTTTTCTTTCGATAACAGCAAGTTTAACACCATTCAGTGAATACAATCAATCGCCACGTAATATGTATCAATGTCAAATGGGTAAACAAACAATGGGCACACCGACATTAGCCTATCGAAAACGAAATGATAATAAATTATATTACATTACTACACCGCAAGCACCGTTAGTACGAAACAAAGCTTATACTCAACATGCATTGGATGATTATGCGATGGGCACGAATGCGATTGTTGCTGTATTATCGTATACAGTGAGTAATGACGATTGAGAGATGGAAATCGATGAATTTCGTGTTCTAGGGATATGATATGGAAGATGCAATGGTTATCAATAAAAGTTCAGTTGAACGAGGCTTTGCACATGGAGCTATTTATGCATCAGAAGTAGGAGAGATGATTTTTTTTGTTAAGAAGTATTTGGTTTTTTTTTCACTTAAAGTTAGTGGATTTACAAGAACTAGTCACGGATAAAAATGATCAAGGAAAAAATCCGCTCATATTTTGTAAAAATCATTAATTTTCTCATTTCGATATTTATTTTTTTGTATTCAATTTTCTAGCTTTGGATACTAAAAATCCAAATTGGCGTCATTTAGATGCTGACGGTCTACCAGTTATCGGTTCGACGATTCAACCCGATGAAGTTCTCTGTTGTTATTTAAATACTCTAACACAAGAATATAAAACAGTTCGATACCATAAAAAAGAACCAGCACACATCATGTCAGTTACACTCGTTGGAGATGAAGATGGAAAACTACCAAAATCAAAAGCTTGGATTATGTATCGAATATTGGTAATTACTATTTATTCGAAAACACTGAAGACTCATTATTTTCTATATATTCTTTGTTTTGAATAGCGTACACCGATTATTGGCGATAAATTTTCTTCTCGTCACGGTCAAAAAGGTGTTTGTTCGCGTTTATATCCAACTGAAGATTTGCCATTTACAGAATCGGGTCTCGTACCTGATATTATTTTCAATCCACACGGTTTTCCATCGCGTATGACAATCGGTATGTTAATCGAATTTATGGCTGGCAAATCATCGGTTCTACATGGTCTTTCACATGATGGTACACCATTTCAATTCAATGATGACTATCCAGCTGTTGATTACTATGGAAAATTACTACGAGCTGGTAGAATAAACAACGCGATTTCTATCAATGAATTCAGTGGAAATTTTGTTTGTTTTAGCTGGATTTAGTTACTATGGAACGGAATCGATGTATAGTGGAACAACTGGTCTTCAATTAGAAGTCGATGTGTTTGTTGGCGTCGTTTATTATCAACGTCTTCGACATTTAGTTAGCGATAAATTTCAAGTAAAAATTAAAACAAACAAACAAACAAATCGAGAGAAAAAAAACGATTGTTTTCTTTGTATTGTAAAGGTTCGAACAACGGGTCCAGTTGATGCTCTCACGAATCAACCTGTCAAAGGTCGTCGTCGTGAAGGTGGTATTCGTGTTGGTGAGATGGAACGTGATGCTCTACTTGGCCATGGTGTAGCTGGTATTCTTCTCGATCGTCTTCTTCATTGTTCAGATGAAACACGTGCCTATTTATGTACGCGTTGTGGTTCATTGTTATCGTTGGTTAAATCGAAATTTGGTTATGTTTGTCGATATTGTTGTGGTACATCGACAAATACTGTTCAACGTGTCACAATACCATATGTTTTGCAATATTTAATTGCTGAACTTGCATCTGTTGGCATAAAAGCTAACTTTGATACGAATACAGTTGTACGAAATTTGGTTTTATCTTCTTAATATCAAAAGAAGATATTTGAGAATTCAATAAAAAAAAATTGTTCGTTGTTTTTTTCATAATCGTTACTAAGATACCTTTTGATTCGAAGGAAAAAGTTATTGCGAGAGTATAATTTATATGATGTGTACAAAAAAATAGAAATCATAGAAGAATTCTCATTTATACAAATCGCAAGTGTGCAAACGAAAAAGGGGAAAGAGTAAAAAAAAGAATTTGTGACAATATTCTGTGTGACCCTGATGTTTTATACTAAGTAAACAAGAGACAAATCGTTGAGTATAAGTATTGCTCTTTCTTAAGCTTTTTAATACATTTTCAAATCAATTTATAAATCAGAAGTAAGTTAATGTACTTCATGTGGAACATTGTTTGGCTATTTTGTTTTCGTTTAAAGTGAGTGATAATGATAATAATAAAAAGGAAACAAAAATTGATATCCCACCACCATCACCACCTGATGGAAATTGGAAAACAATCGATGTCGAAGTTCTATATGACAATGATAAATGTGATTTAACTAAATACGATGTAGATACAGTTTATAAATTACTTGAGTATGTCTATCGAAACGAAATATGAATGAGATGTTTGTTTGTTTTTCTTCTCGATATAAATAGAACGTCACCTAAAGGTCTTACTGACGATCAAGTTAAAGAACGTGTTGAAAAAGTAAGTTTTGAGTGTTTGATTTCAACATTGTATTATGATATTAGTTTGGAGAAAATAAAATCGAACATAAAGATCGTCATCCAGTCATTCAATTTCTTCTATTTATGTGGAATCCTCTTTCTTGGTAAATTTTTTTATTCAGCTTTCGTTTTGTTTTTTCCATATTTATCTGTTTTTTTCTTAGGGTTATGGAAGCTGCTGCTATTGTAGCTATTGCTCTTAGTAACGGTGGCGATGAACCACCAGATTGGCCAGATTTTGTCGGCATTCTTCTTCTTCTATTAATCAATGCAACGATTGGTTATATTGAAAAGTATCGTGCGGGCAATGCTGTTAAAGCTCTCATGGAATCATTAGCTCCTGAATGTCGTGTTAAACGTAATAATGGTTCATGGTCAACTATTGAAGCTACTCAACTTGTACCAGGCGATATTATTGCTATTAAATTAGGAAATGTTGTTCCAGCTGATGCACGAATTATCTCTTCTCCAGGTGGGGTTCTTTCAATTGATCAAGCTGCATTGACTGGCGAATCATTGCCCGTTAATAAGAAAATAGGCGATGTTATTCTTTCGTCAACAACGTGTAAACAAGGAGAATGTGAAGCTGTCGTTATATCGACAGGTAAAAATACACAATTCGGTCGTGCAGCACAAATTGTTGGTGGATCGAAAGATGAAATGGGACATTTACAACGTATCCTAGCTAAAATTGGCAATTTTTGTATTGTCTGTATTGGAATATTCATCATTGCAGAAATCATTGTTATGTATCCAGGATTTCAATATAGTTATCGACGTGGTATCAATAATATCTTGGTACTTCTCATCGGTGGATTACCTATTGCAATGTAATAATGATATTTCGATGTTGAAAATGTGAGAATATATATATTTTGTTTCTTTAGGCCAACTGTTCTATCTGTTACATTAGCTATCGGAGCTAAACAATTATCCGATCGTAAAGCGATTGTTACACGGATTACTGCCATTGAAGAATTAGCTGCTGTAACAATTCTTTGTTCGGATAAAACCGGTACATTGACGTTAAATAAATTAGTCATCGACAAAGAAACAATTGTTAAATATACAGATATCGAAGTTGATGATATTATTCGATATGCTGCTTATGCGTGCAATCGAGATAATCCAGATGCAATGTACATATTGAAAATAGAAATAACAAATAAAAGAAATTAAGTTTTTTTTCTTTCTTAGTGATACTTGTGTGTTAGAATCCTATGGAAAAGCTGACACAATCAACGATGAAATTACAGTTAAATCCTTTGTTCCATTTGATCCAACTACGAAACGAACTGAAATCACTTTTGATCCTAAAACAGATTCGAAAGTTCATCGAGTATCGAAAGGCATGCCAGATGCTATTATACGTTTGTGTAAAAATGTTGATCATGTTGATAAAGTTCGTAAAGATGTCAATGAATTTGCTGGTCGTGGTTTGCGTGGTTTAGCTGTTGCTATATCGGATGGTGGTGACAGTTTTAAATTAATTGGTCTTTTACCTATATTTGATCCACCACGTGATGATACAGCTGACACAATTAAACGAGCAGTTGAATTAGGCGTACGAGTTAAAATGATAACAGGCGATCAATTAGAAATTGCCAAGGAAACAGGACGTCGATTGGGCATGGGTGATACGATGTATGTTTATGAAGATTTAATTCGTGAGAAAAATAATGACGACGACGAAGTCGATAGAACAGTTTTAAATGCCGATGGTTTCGCAAGTGTTTTTCCTGAACATAAATTTGAAATTGTGAAACGACTTCAAGATATGGGTCATCTTGTTGCTATGACTGGTATAATAACAAAAAAAAAATTCTATCGAATTTGTTTGTTTGTTTTGTAGGTGATGGTGTCAATGATGCTCCAGCTTTATCGAAAGCAAATGTCGGTGTTGCTGTTGCAGATGCTAGTGATGCTGCTCGTTCAGCTGCCGCTATTGTTCTGACTGAGCCCGGTTTGTCTGTGATTATCGATGCAGTGCTTGGTTCTCGACAGATCTTTGCTCGTATGTCGAGTTACGCTATTTATACATGTTCAGTAACAATTCGTATCATTGTGGCATTTGCTTTACTTATATTTATATTTCATTATGATTTTCCACCATTTATGATTTTAATTATGGCAATTTTAAATGATGGAACAATTATGACAATATCAAAAGATCGTGTTGAACCATCGCCACAACCGAATGAATGGCGATTGAAAGAAGTTTTCATTTCTGCTATTGTCTATGGTCTCTATTTGGCTGCATCGACAGTTGTTTTCTTCGCTATTGTTGTCGATACGGATCTATTTCAACGACTTTTTGGTGTCGAAACAATATTGGCAACAGCTGATGGAGGTTATACTCATCATCATCTTCATTCTATGATCTATTTACAAGTTTCATCGATTAGTCAAGGTTTAATTTTTATAACACGTTCTCGTGGTTTCTGTTTCACTGAACGACCAACAGTTTGGCTTATTCTTGCGTTTATACTTACACAATTATGTGCAACATTCATTGCTGTCTATGCCGTATGGGAATTTACGGACATACGAGGATGTGGATGGACTTGGGCTGGTATTATTTGGATTTATAATATGATTTGGTTTGTTCCATTAGATTTCATTAAATTTGCACTTCAAGCTGTATTCCATCGTAGTTTACATGCGGTTAAACCTTTCGAACATTTACATAGACGTATTATTGCTTCGAAACAAGCTAAAGGAACAGTTGTACCATTAGAAGTAGCTGAACGATATGCCATTGATCGTCGTGAATATCTCAAACAAATCTCTCAACATGAACAACCATTAGAACCAAAAGCACCATCTTGTTTACCAAGTACAATCGATCAAGTAACACAAACCGGTTCATCATTCTATGCACCATATACAGATACACTTGCAGCTTTGAGAACACACAATCCATTGTTACGATCAATGTCTTCGACATAATCTTTTGTAACTTTTTTTTTTAATTCAGCAAATTAATAAATAGCAACACGTATGTTATATAGTGACATCCCGGATGTGATGTAGAAATCTTGTTAATCGATTGGCTGATCATATCTTTCAACAAACACAAGAACGAATGAAGGAAAGGAAGGAAAAAAAAGATAAAATAATAATCAAAATGGATGATGATTTTCTTGCCGAACAGGTTCTATTTTCATTAAATCTTCCGAATTCTTCGACTACAGATATTTCAGTTGATGAATTAATTGATTCAACAACAACAACAACAACAAATGTATTTTCATCGGATGAAATTACATTGAATGCTAAAGATGAACATATTGAATTAACGAGTAAATTTTTCAATAATTCACAATTATCCGATATTTGCCTTCGAGTTGGTAAACATCGTTATCATGCACATAAATTTATCTTAGCAAAATCCAGTGATGTTCTAGCAACATTACTCTATTCACAACATTGGACATCGACCGATGATGAAGTTCAATTAGAAGAACAAGAACAATGTCAAAATGAAGTATTCGAACGGTTCTTACAATTTTTCTATACAGCTAAAATAACCTTACATGAATCGAACGTTATCGGTTTACTCTATCTTTCGGATAAATACAATGTTCAATCGTAGGATTGATTATTTTTCTCGTTGAGATATAATTATAATTTCTATATTTTAGTCTTCGTCAATTATGTACACAATTTATGATAATGAAAGCTAAACCACCACATGTTCGTAATGGTATTCTTTGGTATTCGATAGCGAAAGAATTTGCTCTCGATGATTTACGTGATGCTTGCATGAAAACAGTCGGCTGGAATATGGAATATTTAATCTCATCGAATAATCAAATCGAATGGTTTCGATGTGAATTTGATTTTCTTCGAGATTTATTATTGAAATCGAATATTGTCATTTCGAATGAATATCGTTTATATCAATCGATTATCGAATGGTTATTAGCACAATCATCGGAATCATTGATAACAACGTATGCCAATGAATTATTACCATTGATACGTTTTTCTCAAATGTTACCACAACAATTATATCAAATTGAACAGTCAACATTCTATCAAAAGAATACAAATCAACAAGTACAAACACTTCTTCAACGTTTATTATCTCAAGCCTATCGATTTCATACATTGGCACCATTGAGACAAAATTGTAATCAACCGGAATTTTTACCATTAGATTGGTATTTACCAAGAGAATATACAGAAATGAATATAACGTACGAGCACAAACTATTTCTTATTGCCTATTGTTTTTCTTTGTGCATAGTGATCGTGTTGATATTCAATCGACGCTTCGTTTTGGTATTCAAGTTGATGTTCAAACATGTTCATCGCCAGTACCATCGATTGATCGTACAGCTGATTGGAAAGTTGTCTATCGTAAACGTAGTCATGATAAATGGACATTAAAAGTGCATCGAAATGATGAATCATTCGATACATCAGCTCAAATTACGGCTATAATTTATGATTGTCAACGACGCGTTCTACAAGTTGAACAAGGCGAAACATTTCGTTTTACAACATCGAATCAATACGAATTAGAAATTATTCTAACAAATCCATATGAATCAAAAGAACTGTATCTTTTAATAAAACCTGTCATATCTTAGTCAGATTTCAGACAACAACAACAACAACAAAAAAAATTGTTCATTTTTGTTTCAACGAACTATCGTCAGCTGTTGTTAGACGTGCCATAATTACAAGAATATCATCTGGTTTAATGTAAAAACGAATAGCATGATTAACAAGATGATTAGCTGCTTGTTTAATGGACGTATGCTAGAAGGAAAAAAAAACGATTTGATTAAATAATTTTTGTTTTTTCAAATCATGTTAAACTTTAGCAAGAATTTTTTCGATCAATTGATTGGGAATATTATCGAAGAGACCATCGGTTGATAAAATAACGATATCATCTAATTCTAATTGAAACTTTTGACAAATTGCATCAGCACTCCTGAAATATTAATTAGTTTTATTTCTTTTTTTTTTCGTTGTCCTTTTAATAAACATACGATATTTGAGTATAATTAAGTCCTTTCTGTTTTAATGATGCTGTCCATGGATAAACATCTAATTGTCTTGGACAATCACCGTTCATTTTCTGTGAACGTGATCGATAAACAACTTGACCTTTACGAACAATAACGTAACCTGAATCACCAATGTTAACTGAATGAAGTTGCCCATTATGACAATCGATACCGACGACACATGCCGTTGCACTACCGAAACAATTTTCATTTTGAACACGATCAAATGCATGACAGAGAAGACGTTTCGGTTCGTTTGTAGGATATTTGCCTGTTCGTGCAAGATTTGAACAGTGACGCATTAATGATTCCGAAAATAAACGAGGATCGAAACCATACATTGCATTACCACCAGCACCATCGGAAATTCCTAGAAAATTTTGTTCGTTCGATCGTGTTGTAAATCCAGCATCATCGCCGAAAGAACCGTCGATCAACGAGAAGTTTTCAACTGGTACAGGCAATCGTGTATTTTTTTTCATGCCACATGATGCAATTTCAAGTGCAAGTGATTGATATTCGTTCGACGATGCTGATGTTGTCGTCGTCGTCACTGGTTCAGGTGCTTGTTTAGCTTGTTGATGATGATGATGACGTCGTCGATAATGATGATGATAATGGTAGATATCTGTTAATGGTCGATCTGAATGGAAATCATCGGTTATATTAATGTAATTATGCGAATGATAACGATGATGATGGGTCGATGGATTCGTTGATACGATTTCAAAATTGGATTTTTTATTTGGTAATGGTTGGTGATATCGATGTAGATAGTGTGTTAAATTTTCGACATCAGCTTTGGATAATTTGCTTGGTTGACGTTGGAGAGAAGATGGTTTAAGAATATCTTTTCCGATGTCTTCTAAGCCAATGATTTCGAAATTAACTACTTCAGGCATTGTTGATTAGTTTGGCCTCCACATTGATAATCTGTCGTACAATATTTGTGTTTTGGTGTTTGGCTTGTTCGAATGTTGATATCGGTTTTTTCTATTTGTATACGTATGTGTATTGCTTGATTGATTCAACAGAACGAAAAGCAATAGTAATGATAGGCGAAGAGAGAAAAAATCGAAAGTAAGATGAACGTATATTTAAGTGTAGAATCGTTCGACCGGAACAATATTTGATTTTTAACAACCAGAGCATTTTTTTTCTCTTTTCGCTAGATGTTGTATTGCAAATAACAACGATGAATATTAAGGAGATGTCCTTGTTTGGTATCTAATTATTGACAACGAAGATAGAAATCGATTTTTTTTCTCTCCTGTTACATGACGAACTAGTTAGTTAGATAGTTTATTTTATTTGTGTCCTTAAAAATCTTTTGTTGCACAATAAAGGTAAACAGCAGCATCATGAAGAGCTTCAGGTGTATAATAGTGAAGAAGGTCGTTCTTCCAGAAGTCCCATGAATCTGAATCGACGAGTTTTGGAACAGGACGATCAAGAAGTGTAATGGGTGTGCCTGATTCGTAATGTTCAGCAATCCATTGAACTGCTTTGAGGATACCATTTGATTCCACATTTAAGACACAGTTGCAAACAGGTGCGCTTGGTTTAGGTGAAAGTTCTCGAACTTCTTTTTGAAGACGAAGCCATAAATCGTGCATATGAAATTTATGAACAATACGTTCAGTTGAAGACCAATGAGCACCGAGACCATCATCTGATTTTCCAACCATCGATAAGATTTTATCGATCATATTCATTGTAAAATCGAAATAATCTGATGGAAGTGGATCATTAGGTGCATACATAAGAACTTTACCATGAGCTGTATCATGAAGATTATGATTGACGGTGGGAACTCGATTTAATTCATTGGCACGTGGATTAAAAAGTTGTAAACCTTGAACGGTCATCGAATGAATTGCATGGCCAATACTTTCATTGTAATTCGATGAGAGCCCAGCAGCACGTAATTGCATTGCACATCGAATTGGAGCAATAGCACCATAGGTTGCATGTAATGCAACAAAAACAACAATAGCAATAGATTTCATCATTTTTTTACTTATACACTACTGAGAAAACAACATGCTCTTCTTTATATACAAGACTTATCAGTACGATGATATATGCAAAAATAAGATGATAAGATAACGTCATCTTTCACATGATCATGCACAATGTATTTCTAAAACATTATCTTTTTATTTTACTCAATAGTCTTTATTTCAAAAAAAAAGAAATACATCATTTTAAAACCATCGCTGCTCAATCTATCACTTCCATTGCACTTACTACACCAGATCCATCTATTGTTTCCATCGTCACCCAATCGCTACTGCTTGTGATTAAACTCATCGAAATTGAACTAAGATCATCTATAGTTATTGTATTTTCTACTGTCTCAACTAAAGAAGTCGGAGCATTTGTTGTTTTATCACCAAGATTTGTAACTGCTTCTTCTGTTGTCATACGTTCCTCTGTTGCCAATCCTTCACTCGTTGCCACTGCAGGAGTACTCGTTGCGATTTCCTCGGTTGTCAACCTTTCGCTGGTTGGCATTGAAGTGGGTCATTTTGAAGTAACATCGGCTGCAGTGGTTCAGACTTTTTGTGTAGTGATATGTGCATTAGTAGTTCTTTGTTCAGTTGTAACCAACGTTGTTAATTTTTCGGTGCTCAATCGGTCACTAGTTGACATTGAAGTCGGTGCAGTCGAACTAACACCAATCATGGTTGTTCCACTCTTTTTTGTAGTAACATCTTCACCAGTAGACATTTCTTGATTTCCTCCTAAGGTGGTTACTCCAATCGAAGTATAATCAGGAGTACTTGTTACACTTCTTTCAGTCGTTAGTATTTCCGTTGTCAATCTCTCGCTGGTTTGAATCGAACTTGGTACAGCCGAACTACTCTCAACTACAGTTGTGCCATCATTTTGGGTAGTAACATGTTCACCAGTAGACAATTGTTTACTTGTGGCCAACGTCGTTAATTTGCTGGAAGTATGATCCAGAGTACTTCTTACCATTCCTTCTGTTGTCAATCTCTCACTTGTTTGAATTGAAGTACGCCCATTCGAATTGTTATCAATTACAGTTGTTGCTACCTTTTCTGTGGTGACCTGTTCATCAGTAGACATCCGTTCACTAGTCACTAACATTGCTAATCCGATCGAAGAACGATCAACACTGCTTGTTACGGTTCGTTCTGCTGTTAATTTTTCGGTGCTCAATCGGTCACTGGTTGAAATTGAAGTCAGTGCAGTCGAAGTCACCCCAATCATGGTTGTTGCACTTTTTTCTGTCGTGACTCGGTCGATAGTAGACATTTTTTCACTTGTGACTAACGTACTGGATGCAATTGAACTAGGATTACGTGTAGTTGTTGCTATTCCTTCTCTTGTGAATCTGTCACTAGTTCCAATTGATGTGGGCCCATTTGACGTAATATCAGCTACAGTTGTCCCAACCTTCTGCGTGGTAATGCGTTCATCAGTAGAGATTTGTTCACTTGCGACCTTCGTAGTAGATGCAACTGAAGTCGGATCAACAGTACTTGTTACGATTCCTTCCGTGGTCACTTCTCCAGTGCTCAATCTTTCGCTGTTTGCCATTGAATTGGGTCCATTTGAAGTAACATCAACTACAGTTGTTCCACTTCTTTGTGTAGTAATATGTCCATTAGTTGTTATTTCTCCCGTCGTGACCAGCGTAGTTAATCTAATGGAAGTCGGATCAGAAGTACTGGTTACAATTCCTTGCGTTGTTAGCTTTTCGCTGCTCAATCTTTCATTCGTTAGAATCGAAGTTGCTGCAGTCGAACTGAGATCGACTACAGTGGTTCCAACCTTTTGTGTAGTAGCACGGTCATCGGTAGATGTTTGTTCATCTACGCGCAACGTGGTTAATTCCATGGAACTAGCATCAATCGTAGTTGTTATGATTCTCTCGGTGGTTACTTTTTCTGTTGGCAATAATTCACTTGTTTGAATTAACGTAGGTCCGTTTGAACTACTATCAACTACTGTTGTTCCACTCTTTTCTGTAGTGACACGTTGATCATTAGACGTTTGTTGATTTTCTCGCAACGTGGTTAGTCTGATGAATGTCGGATCAGAAGTACTTGTTACGATTCCTTTTGTTATTAGCTCTTCCGTACTTAATCTTTCACTCGTTTCCACTGAAGTGTGTACATTTGAAGTAATATCAGGTACAAGGGTTTCACTCTTTTGTGTAGTAACATGTTCATCGGTAGAGATTTGTTCACTTGTGATCATCGTAATAGATGCAACCGTAGTAGGATCATCCGTATTTGTTACCTTTCCCTGAGTGCTTAGTTTTCCGGTGCTCAATCTTTCGCTCGTTTCCATTGAACTAGAAGCAGGTGTACTCGTTACGATTCCCTCTGTTGTTGGTTTTTCTGTTGATAATCGTTCACTTGTTTCAATTGACGTTGGCGCAGTCGAACTACTATCAACTACTGTTGTTGCCAGCTTTTGTGTAGTAACACGTTCACCAGTAGACATTTGCTGATTTACTCCGAAAGTTGTTAATCCAATAGAAGTAGTATCAGGAGTACTTGTTACAATGCCTTCCGTGGTTATTTGCTCAGAGCTCAGTGTTTCGCTGGTTGCCATTGAAGTGGGTGCGTTAGAACTACTGCCAACCATAATTGTTGTTCCCTTTTGTGTTGTGATCTGTTCATTCGTAGACATCTGTTCATTTGCTTCTAACGTAGTTATTTCGGTCGAAGTAGGATCAGGAGTACTCGTTGCGATTCCTTGTATTGTCGATATCTCACTTGTTTTTAACAAAGCTGCAATGGTTGAGCTACTATCAGCCACAGTTGTTCCCCTCTTTTGAGTAGTAACATGTTCGTTAGTAGACATTTCCTCATTTGCTACCAACATAGTTGATCCTATGGAACTCAGACCAGAAGTACTTGTTGCAATTTCCTCTGTTGTCAACCTTTCACCTTTTTCAATTGAAGCTGATGCGGTTGAACCACTATCAAGTACAGTTGTTTCACTTTTTTGTGTAGTCATATGTCCATTACTAGTTATGTGTTCAGTTGTGACCAACGTT
>ERZ781398.2704-NODE-2704-length-14576-cov-4.386888_pt1 | contig 14576 bp, 9 predicted proteins | sample MGYA00433077_ERZ781398 | MGnify/ENA primary metagenome ERZ781398 (study PRJEB29847, sample SAMN06458254) | wastewater metagenome | isolation source: Wastewater bioreactor | place: South Africa: Cape Town | study: EMG produced TPA metagenomics assembly of the... | reverse complement strand
ACAAGGAAATGCCGAGCTATGCTTTTCCCTTTTCGCCCGCTTATATCCCGCGCGGCCCGGTATTCGAATTTCTCCTCAATCATGTGGTTGCGGTCGACGATCCGATGGAACTGGTTCGGATCGAATGGGTCGATCTTGCGGCGCAGGAGGGGCAGCAATGACAAGCGTCGGGACCGTTTGCGACCTCGTCCGCTCAAAGAACGCCGGGCCATTCTGGGTCACGATCGATCTGTTCTTCAAAGGTGCCGATGAATTTGCTCGCTATGCGCGGAGCCCGCCCCTCGACGCAGTATCTATCGCTCAACTCTACGATGTCGATTCCGCGCAGGTGCAGCATTATCTGGTCGAGAATCTTGCGCTGCTGAAAATTTCCTTTCCGCGACGAACGCCGCAAGGTGGAGTGGAAGAACGTGACTTGCACAGCGGCCAGCAGTTCGTGCGTTTTTTGGACATCGCACTCGATGGGTCGGAATCTTGATCCGAAATGCGTCGTCTCGGTAGAGTTTAGGCTCTTGGGCCCGGCGGCGCCGAGGAACGAAGAGCGGTTTCTGAGGTCAGGAAAAGGGCGCGGTGCCCTCCGCGTGCCGCCGAAAAGTTCGGGAGCCTCTTTTCCTGCATTCACAGCGAAGATCGCGGGGCGGCGTGGTACTTAAAACAGGGTCATAGCGGTTGCTATTATCCTTACGGTTTCGAAATGGGTTGGCAGGCTCGACAGTTAATGCGGCAGGCCATCAGCGAAGGCTGAAAAGGCCCTGTCTGAACCGAACGGGGTCTGTCCAAAACTAGCTCCAGCGCATCTTTTTGTGAATCGAACAAGCGTTAGACCGTCAGAAATGTGGGGGTGGGTGTGGGGGTAACAATTTTCATGCGCGATAAAAATAGTTTAATATCAACACTTAATGTAGAGGTTCGATACAAGCCCTGCCATATCGGCAATGTGAAGTTGGTCATGGCGGCAACGAGAACGCCCGCCGCTTCTGGAACTGGTCGTCACGGCTCCGCGCCACGAAGTTTCGTAGCTGAAATTCGGCCAATCGGGCTGTAGCCAGTTCCAACGCATGTTCGATTATGCACCTTTCTATTGATCAAAATAGATCTCATTCTGATCCATAAAAGATACTTCTATCCATCAAAGTTGGTGGTCAAAGCGGTTCGGATCGCTTGTAGGCACGGCAAGAAATTCCCTCGAGGTCCTCGCGGAGCCATCTTGTTCAACCACGATTCATATCGTGGGAGCGTGATTGTTCAGTCAATGAGGACTCGAACCTGTGCCCAAAAATTTTGTAAGGTATCGACGAGGGTATCGGTGAGAAATCGCACAATATTTTGTCTTTAGTTCAGTCCACTAGATGGACTTTTCGAGTGTTCTTCTGGCACCATCTGTTCTCCTCGGAATGTCCGAGGACGTCCAGTAAGCGGCTGGTTTCTCACCGCTTTTTCGATGAGACTCGCTGAGTGGAATCCAGGCTGATCCAGCCGGAACCATCAGCGTACCATCAGCTTTGATGGTGTTTTTGATGGTTTCGGTCAGCCTATCGAAGGTGAAACCATCATGTCGCTTACCCACATCCAGATTTCGAACGCTAAGCCCAAGGAAAAAGCCTATAAAATGGCTGACGCCGACGCCCTGTACCTCGTGGTCAGGCCGAGCGGCGCAAAAGTCTGGCGAATGAACTATCGCTATCTCGAACGGCAAAAGACGCTGTATTTCGGGTCGTGGCCCGATGTCGGCATCGCGTCCGCTCGGGAACTTCGCGACGAGGCGCGCAAGAAGCTTGTCGCCGGGCTTGATCCCGCAGCGGAGAAGAAGGTCGCGCGGATCACCCAGAAGATCGCGCAGGACAATACGTTCAAGGCGATCGCCGAGGAATGGCTGGTGAAAATCGAACGAGAAGAGCGCGCGCCAGTCACGCTTCGGAAGGTGCGATGGCTCCTCGACATCGCCGAACCGATGATCGGCAGTCGCCCGATATCGAAACTCACCGCGCAGGAAATCCTGGCCGTTCTCCGTAAAGTCGAGGCGAACGGCCGATATGAAAGCGCGCGGCGCATGCGGAGCGTGATTAGCCGAGTGTTCCGCTACGCCATTGCGACCGCAAGGGCCGACCGCGATCTGGCGGCCGATCTCCGTGGTGCGCTGATCACTCCGAAGGTGAAGCACCACGCCGCCATCACGGCCCCGAAGGAAGTCGGCGCGCTGCTCCGCGCGATCGATGGCTACGCTGGTCACGAGCTCACCGCGGTCGCGCTTCGATTGACGCCGCATCTTTTCGTCAGACCGGGCGAACTGCGCCAGGCAGAATGGGCGGAGATTGATTCCCATGATGCCGTCTGGTCGATCCCGGCAGAGAAGATGAAAATGCGCCGCTCGCTTTGCGTCCCCCTGTCACGGCAAGTTCTTGCGATGCTCGAAGAGCTCCACGCCCTTACCGGCCATGGGAGATACCTCTTTCCGTCCTTTCGGACGCCCCGCCGTTGCATGTCGGAGAATACTGTCAGCGCCGCGCTTCGGCGGCTGGGCTACAGCCGTGAGGAGATGACGGCTCATGGATTCCGCGCGACGGCCGCCACTCTCCTCAATCAGATGGGAATGTGGCACCCGGATGCGATCGAAAGGCAACTGGCACATCTCGATGCCAATGCGACGCGCCGGGTCTACACCCGCGGCGAATATTGGGACGAACGTGTTCGCATGATGCAGCATTGGTCCGATTATCTCGACGAGCTGCGCGATGGGGCGCAAATTCTGCGCCCCGCCTTCGGCAAGAGTGCGACCTCGACCGCCTAGCGGCCGATCAGGGCCTTGAGGCTCGTATAGAGGACCAGCGTGGACCGGCCGACTTTGACGACCTCAAGGTCGCCGGACACGATCAACTCGTAGATTCTTGACCGACTGAGCCCTGTCAGTTCGACTGCGGTCGGAATCCGCACGGTCAATGGCTCCATGAAGACGATTTCGGACCGTGACAAATCGAGATCCTGCATTTTCCTTGTCCTCGGGATGGATCAATGTCGCGAGCGCGGTTCCAACGCAGCATTCGCCATCGCAAGCGTGCCGGTTGCTACGCCACCTCACAATAATCAGGGCAGGATCGTGCCGTTGAGCGGTGTCGCCGCGCCGCGTGACTTCGTCACCAGGTGGCCGCGAAAAGCACGGCAGGAGAGAGGGGGAGCTTGAGCGAAGTCTGATCTGATTGCGAGAATTCCAATGTCTGTTGCCCTTTCGACTCTCCATGATTCCGAATTGGAGGCTGCCGGGGCCGCACTGGTCAGGGGCCTTGGCGGTTTCTGGCAGGGGTCGACTGGAATGTGTCGCTGCCCAGCCCACGATGACCGAACGCCGAGCCTATCGGTTCGCGTTGGCGACACCCGACTCTTGTTCAAATGCTTTGCCGGCTGCGACACGCGCGACGTGCTGCGCGCCATTCGGCGGCTCGATCCGAATGCCTTGGGCGCAAAGGGCAATGGAATCGCCAAGCAGTTCAAGCTCGACCGATGGCTGCAAAAGCGCGCCTTCGATCTTTGGAGGGTCGGACGGCCGATAAATTGGACTATCGCCGAGACCTACCTACGCAATCGGTCGATTCACATCGCGCTCGACTCTTTGCGCTTCTGCGACCGAACTCCGCTCGGCAAGGGCAAGGCGGCACGGTTTCGCCCGGCGATGCTCGCCGCCGTTACCGACGATTCCGGTCTGCTCGCCGTCCAGAGGACCTTTCTCGATGCCCGCGGGCGGCGTGCACGCGACCTTCGCCATCCTCGACGCCTGCTAGGCAACCCCTGCGCCGGTGCTGTTCGGCTCGCTTCCGCCACCGAGACGCTTGGGATTGCCGAAGGTGTCGAGACAGCGGTTTCGGCGATGATTCTGCTCGGCATCCCGGTCTGGGCGACGCTCGGCAATGAACGCCTCCCCCATGTTGCCATCCCGAAATCCGTGAACCGCCTCATCCTGCTCCCCGACAATGACAATGCGGGACGCTTGGCCGTGCCGCTTGCAACCGAGGCCTATACGGCACCCGGGCGGCAGATCGGCACGATCTGGCCGTGGCACGGGCGGAACGACTGGAACGATGTCCTACGGGAAGGAGGGAAGGGGGTGGGGGACTGGCGGCGCCGAGTGGCCTGATGGTCGGGCCTCCGCCGCCAGGAGACGGACTATGACATATCCGATCGTATACGCGCTTGCGCGTAACTGCGTCGCTTCCCCGCTGAATGTCCGAACGGAAAGCGACTCCGACGCCGACGCCGAACTGGAAGCGATGATCGGCCAAGCCGGCTTCGTGCTCCAGAACCTGATTGGCACCGCAATAAAACGCAAGAAGGACAGCTACAGCATTTTCGGCGGCGGCCGGCGTCTCGCGCGGGTTCATGCCCTGATCGAAAAGGGCCAGCTTCCCGAAGACTTCTGCGTGCCGGTTATGGTGATGCCGGACGCGAAAAACGCCATCGAGCTCAGCCTCGCTGAAAACCAGAAGCTGCCGATGACCGCCGCCGATGAATGCACGGCCTTCAAGAATATGATCGAGAAGGAAGGCAAAACCCCCGCGCAGGTTGCCGCGCGGTTCGGCAAGACCGAGCGTTTCGTGCTCGGGCGCGTTCGTCTCGCCGATCTTCACGAGACGATCTTCGAGGCGCTCCGCAAGGGCGACATCACGCTCGAGGTCGCCAAGGCCTATGGCAGCACGTCCGACACCGTTCGTCAGGCCCGTGTGTTCGAGCAGTATCAGGACAGCTATTACGGGGACGACGTCTACACCATCCGGCGCGAGCTCGCCTCCGGCAGCTATCGCGGCGGTGACCCCAAGGCGCTGCTTGTCGGCCGCGAAGCTTATCTCGAAGCGGGCGGACGGATCGACTCCGACCTCTTCTCCGACAGCGCGTCCGAAAACTGGATCGACGGTGACATACTCGACCGGCTGACGGATGAAAAACTCGCGGTCGAAGCCGAGGCTATCCGCGAACGTGAGGGTTTTGGCGAAATCCGTGCGCTGCCGACGACGCGCGTCTCCTACATCGAGCTTGACGGTCTGAGCCCGGTTCGCGGAGAGATTCCGCCACCCACGGCAGAGGATGAAGCGCGCTGCGCCGAGATCGAGGCCGAAATGACCATCATCGGCGAAGCCGCGAACGAAAGCGACGACGGCATCACCGATGATGACGAACAGCGTTATCGCGATCTGGAATCCGAACTCCGTGAAATCCAGAATCGTCCGCCGGTGTTGTCCGATGACCAGAAGGCCTCGGCGCTCGCCTTCGTCGTCCTCGGTGAGGATGGCCAGCCCCGGGTTCATCATCAGGTCTACCGAACCCCCGAAGCGATGAGCGAAACCGATGACTCAGACGATGACCGCGACGATGCGGCTCCTGGCGGAGCATCAGGCAAACCCGCGATCAGCCAGCGGCTTGCTGACGAACTCGCAACGATGAAGGCGGAACTGCTCCGCGTCCATGTCGCCAGCGACCCGCGGTTCGCGCTCGATCTCGGGACGTTCGTGATGGTCGATGCCGCGCAGCGGCGTTACGGGGCGAGCGATCTCGCGAGCGAACTGAGGGCCGATGCGGCGCCGTCGCGCGTCATCGGGTTCGAGAGTGGCACGACGGCGGCCGAGGAATGGGCTAAGCTCGAAGCCGGACTCGATCGGAGCTGGATCGACCCCGATGCCGGTGTCACTGGCCGCTACGATGCCTTCTGTGCGCTTGGTGAGGAAGCACGCGCGGCATGGCTGGGTTGGGCGATCGCCCGTACGATCCACGCCGTGCCCGCCAAGACGACCGGCAGCGATTTCGTCGACCATCTCGGCTGCAAGCTCGGGATCGATGTCGCCGCCTGGTGGCGACCGACCGCGAAGAATTACTTCAAGCGGCTCACCAAGACGACGATCCTCGACCTGTTCGCGGAAATTGGCGGCAGCGAACTCGGCCAACGCTATGGCGCGTCAAAGAAGGATCTCCTTGCATCCTCGGCCGAACAGCTCTTCGCGGGCAACATCATCGTGGAAGCCGACGTCAAGGAAAAGGCGCTCGCCTGGCTTCCCGACGCGATGCGCTTCGAGCATCCCGTCGCTGCGCTGGCGAACGACGATGCCGACCTGGAGCCTGCTGATGCCGCCGAAATAACGTTCGACGACGAAGCGGTCGGTGATGGCGACGAGGACGAACCGATCGCCGACGCGGCCTGACCCGGCAAAGCCGACCTCGATTGGGGCCGTGACCACGCGTCGCGGCCCCTTTTTCATGCCGCCTTCCACCCTGGAGGAGAGGGGGGAGGGCTGTGTGCGGCGGGGGCAGGTGCCCCGGAGCCCGTTCAGGAGATCTTCCATGACCCTTCCGCTTCTCAATCTCGCCGAGACCCCTGATTCCAGCGCCCGGGAAAAGGCCGAGCGTCTTCACGGCGTAGCGCGGGCTCTGCAATCCCGGCTCGCCGACCCGCATTCGGTCACCCGTTCGCTGCTCAAAGGGCTCATGTCGGAGGCGTTCGGCGGATCCGATGCCGACGGACACTGGTCGATGCGCGACGCCTATGATGCGCTCGAAGCGGCGCAGGCTTCGAACATGTTGTCGCTCGGTGAAGACCAGAACCCGGACTGCCCGCCCGAAGATGCCTTCGCAGCCATTCTTGCATTCGAGAAGGCGCTACCAACGCAGACCTATCGCAGCGAGCATCAAGTCGAGATGCAACAGTTCAGCACGCCAGACGCGCTGGGCTGGCTAGCGACACGTGCAGCGGCGATTACGGCCGACGACCATGTGCTCGAACCGTCGGCGGGCATCGGCATGCTCGCCGCCCGCGCGATCGCCACGGGCGCCTCCGTAACGCTCAACGAACGCGATGCCTGCCGCGCCGCACTGCTCGCTCTCGTGACGAACAGCGACGTCACCACACACGATGCCGAATTCATTCACGACCGGCTGCCGCCGGATGTCCGTCCGACCGTCGTCCTGATCAATCCGCCCTTCAGCCGTAGCGAAGGCCGCGGCGAGGATCGCCATGCCGGCGCTCGCCACCTTCGCTCCGCGCTCCTCCGTCTTGCCGACGGCGGACGCTGCGTTGCGATTATGTCGCCGGGATTCGCGCACGACGGCAGCGGTGCCCGCGGCTATGTCTCGGTCGCCGAGATCGGACGTCCGCGCGTTGAGATCACCATTCTCGGCCGCCCGTACGTCAAGCATGGCACCGGCATCGCCGTTCGGCTGATCGTCTTCGACAAGGGCTGGATCGGCGAGACCGAACGCCACACCGTCGACTCGATCGAGGCGGCGCTGCCCATCGTGCTCGCGCTCCCGCCGCGATTGGGATCGTCCGATGAGCCGCCCCCGGCCACCCCGGCGGTGATCCCGTTCCGTCCGGCGCTCAAATCCGGATCGGCATCGCTCTTTTCCGGGCTCGCGAGCCCCAAGGTCATCGCGCCGTCGCGGATCGCCGCGAAGGACGATCGCGCCGAGCCGCTTGCTTACTCGGTTCGCGACGCGCCGCTTCCGGTCGGCGATCCGGTCGGCATCTACGCTCCCTGGCGGCTTGCGCGCATCGATATACCGGGCGCGACGCCGCATCCGGACAATCTCGTGGAATCGCTTGCCATGGCGTCGGTGCTGCCGCCGATCCCGCGATATCGGCCGCTCTTCCAGAAGCGGGCAAGCAGCGCGCTGTCCGACGCCCAACTCGAAGCGATCATCTATGCTGGCGATGCCTTCTCGCGCGACCTGCCGGGCCGATTCGTGCCCAACGAGGCGGGCGACCAACTCCGCGAGGATGCCGACGGGCACGCCTATCGCATGGGTTTCTTCATCGGCGACGGCACCGGCGTCGGCAAGGGCCGCGAGGGCGCCGCTATCATCCGCGACCAGTGGAACTGCGGCAACCGCCGCGCCGTCTGGATATCGAAGGGCGCGACGCTCCTTGAAGACGCGCGCCGCGACTGGACCGCGCTCGGCGGCCTTCCGATCGACATCCAGCCGCTCGACGCCTTTCCGCTTGGGCAGTCGATCGGCATGGCGAGCGGCATCCTCTTCCTCACCTATGCGACGCTCCGCTCGCAGCGTCGCGATCAATGCTCACGTCTCCAGCAGATCCTCCAATGGGCGGAAGGCACTTTCGAGGGCGTGATCCTGTTCGACGAATCCCATTCGATGGGCAATGCGGCGGGCACCAAAGACGAATATCGCCAGGCCAAGGGGTCTGAACAGGGATTGGCCGGAGTGCGCCTGCAGAACGCACTGCCGCGCGCCCGGGTGGTCTATGAATCGGCCACCGGCGCCACCAAGCCCGAGAATCTGAGTTATGCCTCGCGGCTCGGGCTTTGGGGGCCCGACACGGCCTTCGTGAACCGCGACGCTTTTCTCGCTGCGATGACCGACGGCGGTATCGCGGCGATGGAAATCGTCGCCCGCGACCTCAAGTCCATGGGTCTCTACACGGCGCGTGCGCTCAGTTTCGCCGGCGTAGAATATGACCCGCTCGAGCATCGGCTGACGCCCGACCAGATAGAGATCTACGATGCCTATGCCGACGCCTGGGCGATCGTTCACCAGAACCTCGACGAGGTGCTGAAGGCGTCGAACATTGTCGACCGCATGTCGGGCGAGACGATGAATGCCATGGCCAAGGGATCGGCGCTCAGCCGGTTCGAGAGCGCCAAGCAGCGCTTCTTCTCCCAAGTGCTGATCGCGATGAAAATGCCGACCGTCGTTCGTTCGATCGAGGAGGAGCTGGCAGCAGGCCATGTCGCCGTCGTGCAATTGACCAGCACGGCCGAGGCGATCCTCGAGCGCCGCCTTGCGGGCCTTTCGCCGGACGAACGCGCCAACCTCGCGATCGACGTCTCGCCGCTCGATACGCTGATCGATTATCTGAAGACAGCCTTCCCGACGCGTCAGATGCGCGCCTTTCGCTCATCCGACGGAGCATTGCGCTCCGAGCCGATGCACGATGGCGACGGCAATGCTGTCCTCTGCCAGGAAGCGGTCGAGGCGCGCGATAATCTGGTCGAAAGCCTCTGTTCGATGCCGCCGGTCCCGGCCGCGCTCGACTTCCTTATCGCGCATTTCGGAACCGACGCGGTCGCAGAAGTCACTGGCCGCAGCCGTCGCGTTGTCATTGACGGGCAAGGCCGACAGAAGCTCGAGCGCCGCAGCGCCAGTTCCAATATCGCCGAGACCGACGCCTTCATGTCAGGACGCAAGCCGATCCTCGTCTTCTCGGAAGCGGGCGGCACCGGGCGCTCCTATCACGCCGACCTGGATTGTCCGACCGCGAACAAGCGGCGCATCCATTTCCTGCTCGAACCGGGCTGGCGCGCCGACATCGCGATCCAGGGTCTCGGCCGCACGCATCGGACGTACCAGTGGAAGCCGCCGGTGTTCCGGCCGGTCACGACTACCTGCAAGGGCGAACGCCGCTTCATCAGCACCATCGCGCGCCGTCTCGATACCCTCGGCGCGCTCACGCGCGGCCAGCGTCAGACCGGCGGCCAGAATCTATTCGACCCCGCGGATAATCTCGAAAGCAGCTATGCTCGCGAAGCGCTGACCCAATGGTATCATCTGCTCCATGCCGGCAAGCTCGCGAGCATCGGTCTCGAGAAGTTCCAGATTATCACGGGCCTGAAGCTCGTCGACGAGAATGGAACCCTGCTCGACAAGCTGCCGCCGATCCAGCGCTGGCTGAACCGCATCCTCGCGCTACGCATCGCGACCCAGGATGCCATTTTCGAGGAATATATGGGGCTCATCCAGGCCCGCGTCGACGCCGCTCGCGAGGCCGGCACGCTTGATCTTGGCGTCGAGGCGATCCGCGCCGAGCGTATCGTCGAGCTCTCGCAGCAGGTGCTGAGGGAGGATCCGGTATCCGGCGCCGAGACCCGGCTGCTCCGCCTCGAGCTTCACCTCAAACCGCGCGTCACGGGGTGGGCGCGCCTTGACAAGATCTGGGGCGGTTCCGCGGATGGCCGGTCTCTGCGGAACAGCCGTTCCGGGCGCGTCGCCCTTTGCGTTCCGTCCTGGTCGATCACCGACGACGACGGGAGGCCCGTCAAGATGATGGAGCTTGTCCGCCCGACAGGTTCGAACCGCATCCAGCTTGCCGGGCTCGCGCACACGCACTGGGAGGAGATCGACCGCAAGAGCTTCCAGAGCTTCTGGGAAGCCGAAGTGACCGAGGCGCTCGACAAGGTCGATATCGAGACGATCAGTGTCGCAACGGGTCTCCTGCTCCCCGTCTGGAACAAACTGCCGCAGGACGACGTTCGTGTCTGGCGGATCGACGACGCGGCGGGGACGTCGATCCTCGGCCGCATCGTCATGCCCGGGGCGATCGAGAAGCTGCAATCGGCTTTCGGCCTCACTTCCTCGATCATGCTCACGCCTGGCGAACTGATCGAGGCTGCCCGGCATGGCGACGGCGCCTTGATCCCTGGGCTGCACGGCGCACGTCTCGTGTCGGCGATGGTGAACGACAGCCGCCGGATCGAGATCCGGGACTTCCGGCCTCAGGACCGCGAATGGCTGAAAGCGCGCGGCGCGTTCAGCGAGGTGATTGCATACAAGACCCGGCTCTTCCTCCCGGCGGGAAAGGCCGATGAAATCCTGAGCACCATCATCGCCGAGCCGCCACAGTGAAATCGAACCTCTCATAGGGAGAGGGTCATGTCGCGGGCCTATGGGCAGGTCGACCGGCAGTTCGTCGACGGTTTCGACACCGCGATGCCCGTGCTGGAAGCCGGGCGAGCATGCCGCCCGCGACCTTGCCGACCGATTGCACCATATTCGAGCTTCTCGACGAGGGGGGACTTGCTGAACTTGGCTCGTCAAACGCGGAACCTACGCGCCTCCATGCTCGCCCCGCGAAAGCAATTCTCCGGAGGAGGGAAGGGGGTGGAGCGGGGAGTGGCGGCGGAATTGTCTGCCGACCACCAAGAAGATGGAGGTTCCCATGGCAGACCGGGCATCCGCCATGATCCGGATCGGCGGCACGATTTCTCGCAATCTGATACCCGCGCTTCTCGAAGCTATCGAATGCGATGGCGGGAAAGCCGATTGGGAAGGGAATTCGATCGAGTTTTCCCATATTGCCGACGGGCATATCCTGGAGGTTTGTGCCTATGAACTGATCGGCGGTCAGTTCGAATGTGTCGAAGCCTTCTGCTGCAATCACGGCATCGCCTTCGTTCGGCGCTCGGACGCGTGTTCCGGCGCATTCGGACCCGAGCGCGCGGTTCATACGGGCGATCGGGCGCCCCGACACTACGAGGTAAATGACGCTGACCAGATCGTCCTCAATCAACGAGAGCTGAACGACCTTGGTTCGATCGCTGCGGCGAACGCCTGGTTTCAAGCGGGCGATTTCGCTCTGCCGCCCTTGTCCATCGGAACCCGCGAAAGCCCGTCCTTGTGCCGGGAGAATGGCGATGGCTGAACATTATCTCGAGGCAAGCTTCAGCTTCGCCTGCACAGATGCCGAGCTGGCGCTGCTCAAGGAGATATTCGGGGCGGCCAGCGACATGATGAGCGGTATCGTCGCACCGGCGCCAAGCCCGAAAATCCTCGAACTCTTTTCTCCTGAAGACGAAGATGATCTGTGGAGCGGCCTTGGCACGATATTCTGCGATGCGTATTTTCCCGATTTCGGTGCCCGTTTCGAGGCGGGAACTGCGTCGATCGACGGGGTCGGTCAGATCGCGCATATCTATGGCACGCCAACCTTCCAGCCCGACCCGGTCGCAACGGTCATCCATCGGTGCTGCGCCGAATCCCTTCTTCGCGCCGCTATCGGTTTCGAATGGTCGGAAAGCTGCTCCAAACCTCGCGAGGGCGAGTTTGGCGGCGGCTGGTGCGCCATCTTCGCGGATCGCATCGAGATGCATTCGACAAGCGAGGCCTTGTCGGCGGCGCTCGGGCAGTCCGCGCCGAGCGACCCGCCTCACCTGGAACGTGATGCCTGGACCGAGTATCCAGCCCACCCGCTCGCGGATTGGAAATACCAGATCGCGAACGACGACACACGCCTTGGCTATCGGGACTGGATTGCGGCGCGCGTGCTTGGCGAGCCGCACGATACTGCCGGGGACACCGACGCGACCTCGCCTGTCCCGGAGGCGCCCGGACTCTACCTGCATCTCTATCACGGCCGCAAGGATCCCGACGAAAATCTTGAAGACTGGGGGAGCGAAGGACCGGTGATCGGCCCGCTCGCCTATGTGCACACGACCTATATGTGCGACGTCAAGTTCGCGGCGGCTCCCGATGTCATGGACCGATTCTTCCCGGCGGTCATGGCCGAATGGTGCGCACGCGGATTGTCCAACGTCGCGGGTCCGCTCTGTGATTGGCGCCTGACCATCTTCGACGACTATGTCGAATATGACGGCATCTACTATGGCGACTGGACCGTGTTCGCCGCCACGCCCAGTGAGGTCGATGAGCGGTTCGCCAAGGTGGCGAAGGCGGCGTGATGGCGCACATCGTCAAAGGCTAGGCCCTCTGCCAGAAACCGGGCTGCACAATGTCCCGGCACCGCGATCCCATTCTCGAGGTTGTCTGCCCCAACTGCCACGCCGCGGTAGGTGTCGGCTGCCGCCGGCCGAGTGGGCATAGCGGGCCATTCGTCGAATTTCACACCTCGCGCGACATCCTCGCTGACCGCGAGGGCAAGTATGGACCGTGCCCGCTCGGGCTCTGCGGTCTCGGCTGCGTTTCGCCTCAACTGGGCCTGCCGCTGTTCGATTGAACCGCGGCGCCGCCAATCGGAGAGGTTTCCGCAATGCCCGAAATCATCCCCATCACCGTCTATCAGTTCGACGAACTGGACGAGCGCGCTAAGGACAAGGCGCGCGACTGGTATCGTCAGGGCGCCTTCGACCATGACTGGTACGACTTCGTCTTCAGCGACTTCGAGGCGATCTGCGACATCCTCGGTATCACGCTTCGCACCAACCCGGTTTCCCATGTCGGAGGCACAAAGCGCGAAGAGCCGCAGATATTCTTCACGGGCTTTGCCAGCCAGGGAGACGGCGCCAGCTTTGCCGGCAGCTACGCCTATCGGCCCAGATCATCGAAAGCCATCCGGGTCTACGCGCCGCAGGATGCCAGGCTTCACCAGATCGCCGATGCGCTTCGCTACATCCAGCGCCAGCATTTCTACCGGCTCAGCGCCGATATTCGCCACCGCGGTCGCTATTACCATGAATATTGCATGGACATCGCGGTCGAGCGCGAAGGGATCGCCTTCGGTTCCCCCGCGGAAGAAACCATCATCGAAGCACTGCGCGACCTTGCCCGCTGGCTCTATCGGCGCCTCGAAAGCGAATTCGAGTATCTGACGTCCGAGCAGGCCGTAGATGAGGCGATAACCGCCAACGGATACACCTTCGTGGAGAATGGCAAGCCGTTCGGCTGACCACGTCTTTCCTTGCCTCGCTGATGGGCGTCGATGGCAAGACGGTCACGTTCTGCACCGCCTGAGGGCTGCTCAAGGCGAACCGGCGCGGTACCGACCAAACGAGCGCGCACCACGCCATCTGACTGCCGGTCGGGAGGGAAGGGGGTGGGAACGGGGCGAGCCGGTCAGTGATTTCGGTCCGGCTCGACGTTCCACTCTTGCCGGAGATTTCCCATGACCAATCTTGTCCCCGCTGCCGACCGTCCGGTCGGCGGCGCCTATCGCGTCGATATCTCCCGCGGCCGCAACATCGGCCGCGTTTCGTCCGAATGGTTCTCGCGTCCCGACGACGAGCGCTTCCTCTCGCTGACCGATCTCTATGATGTCGTTCGCGCCCGCGCCGACCGGGCAACCACGCGCGTCGTCGACAGCAAGGCGATCCGTGTCGAGGCGCGGAGCGATAGCCCCGAGCGACTCTCGCTGATGGTCCCCGACGAAGAGCGGCCCGTTGCGCCGACGAACTGGGCATTCGGACAGCTTTGCAGCCTCGTCGGCGCGCCCGCGTCCTATCTTCGCGAGCTTCCGGCTGCGCTTGCCGGCATCAATCTTCAGCACGGCCTCGTCGCGCACCGCGGCGAGCAGGTGAAACTGCTGCAGACCGACGACGGGCGGACCGAACTTCGCGCCGCGACCGGGCCCGAATATGGCCGTATCTGGGATTATGAGCTCGTGGAAGCGGTGATGAAGATCGCCGGCGACGGCATCGGGCAAACGCGGTGGAAGGTCCCCGGCGTGCTCGACTGGTCGAGCATGCACTATAATCCTTATGTCGACGTCACACGCGACACGACGACGCTTTATGCCTCCGACCGCGACGTCTTCATCTTCCTGGTCGATGACACGCACCCGATCGAGGCGGGCAAGCTACCCAATGGCGATCCCGATCTCTATTTCCGCGGCTTCTACTGCTGGAACTCCGAGGTCGGCGCGAAGACGCTCGGCATGGCGACCTTCTATCTGCGCGCCGTGTGCATGAACCGCACCCTCTGGGGCGTCGAGAATTTCGAGGAGGTGAAGATCCGCCACTCGAAATTCGCTGCCAACCGCTTCGCCCATGAAGCAGCGCCCGCGCTCGAGCATTTCGCGGACTCTTCGCCGATGCCATTCCTGAGCGGCATCAAGACCGCGCGCGAGCGCATCGTCG
>ERZ781398.2699-NODE-2699-length-14603-cov-8.472780_pt1 | contig 14603 bp, 14 predicted proteins | sample MGYA00433077_ERZ781398 | MGnify/ENA primary metagenome ERZ781398 (study PRJEB29847, sample SAMN06458254) | wastewater metagenome | isolation source: Wastewater bioreactor | place: South Africa: Cape Town | study: EMG produced TPA metagenomics assembly of the... | reverse complement strand
AATATTTTCCACTATTTTTTAGTACTGATTAAAATTTTAATTTATGCTAGGAGAACTTAAAATTGTCCTAAATTTTAAGTTTTACTGTGACATATATGTGTTTTTGCTCTACCACTTCCTATAAAATTCTCTCTGAAATCCTCAGGTAAGACATGTGCACAGTTATAAACGACTATTATAAAAGACATCTCATTCGTTTGGTTGATACCGTATACGATTATATTTCATCGTGTGTAAAACATCGTAAATAATTGAATACTCGATTATCAGTTCCCTTGATGGTAGTTGTAAATTGGATACGATACGGTGATATATGATCGTAATACGATTTCCCCGAAATGTTTCATTTACGAGCAATAAATCATCGTCCTATGTAGTGTACATGTATACTTGTTGTTTTGTACTATTCGCCCATATAAAATTCTCTCTAGTTTAACTCTGATAGAACTCCACAGTTCATTACTTGAAATAGGCTAAAACACATCTAACTCAGGTTTAAAATCTACGTGTTTAATGCATTTTTTAATTAAAACAACCTCATTTCATTTTGTTTTGTATTTTTTCTATGTTATCAATCCTTCGTCGAACCAAGAAATTTTTGCCTATTGATAAAATTACCGCCCATTTTGCCCATCGATTTTTTTCGATACAAGAGAAGTTTGCCCACTACTCGAAAAATCTTGGTTGCGCCACAGCGAGAATCTGTTCCTATTTCAACAATTTTAGAGCTTAACTTCATTAAATTTATCGAATAATCAAACCGAAGGTTTCATTGAAAATTAAAATAAATTTCAATTGCTACATTTCATAATAACAAGAAGATCAATATCTCTTTTAGCACTATATCAAACATAAAAGAATTATCCGTCTTTCATTCTTAAAGATCATAAAAAACACTCTTCATTGACGTTCTATTTTGAAGTTATTTCATGAGAAGTTTAGTAGTCTATTTGGTAAACTTGACTGTTATAACAATCAAAACGATTCTGAATATTGTATAATATTGATTCACTATTTACAGAAGTTCATTCAATAATCAAAGTAACCATCGAATTAGCTAATGGCTAAATTTGATGTGGCTTGTTTTTACAAGAAGAAGAAATAAATGACTTCATATTTCGTTCGACAGCAGATGATATTATGTAGTGACATCTTAGTTCGAGAATGCACTTTTTCGTTGTCTACTTGCCGTCTTTTTCAATGGACGGAAACGAACAAAGAGCAGAAAGAATAAATAGACGTTGCCAGTCTTCTCGAATTCATTTTATTATTTTTTCTGTATGATGGGATTTTTGAAAGTAAGTAGATCTTCTTTTCTTCTGACGTTCTAGATGAGTACAAATCCAAATTCAAAAGACATACTACAAACATCAGAGATCGAAGTAAAATCCATTATTTTAATTTAAATCTTTAAAATTCTTTGTTCTTAAAATAGAATATCGATCCAAATGCAATAATCATCCCTGCACCTGTTCGAGCAGCGTTTCAGTTCATAATAGATCGTTATGAACAACTTTTAGCGGGATTAGACCAGAGATATCAACAATTATCAAATCAACATCACCAACTTATACAGATACGAAATAACGTAAGAGTGATTCACATGTTTTCATGACATATACTAAAGTGTTGATTTTTCTTTTAGGAAAATGCTTTGTTAACAGAAGAAATCATTCGGCTAGTCATTGACCAAATCATTGATCGTATTGAATACGAATCTTGAAAAGCTTAAAGTATATTTTTTGATAATCAATGAAAAGTTTAAAGATAAGGTTTTTGCTCTTTCATTTGTTGATATTTCATTAATCAAATTGTAAAATGTGTTATTCTTCAATGTGTTAAATCGATTGATAATTATTTTCTGAATAAAGGATAATTTAACAGAATTAGTAATTATAAGATTTAGTTGACATTTGGAATGATAGAATTTTGAAATGAAAAAACTATAAAACTTGTTGAAGATAGAGAAAAGAAAAGGAGCGCTTTCTTTGTTCAAAAAAAAAGAAATGCCTTGTTGTTTTTGTTTGTTTATTGTTAATTAATTAATGTTTCGACGTATCTTTGGCGAATCAAAAACGAAAGAAAATGAAGATACAATTCGAACGATCAACGAATTACAACAGAGCGAACAACTTATGCAAAAGAAAATCGACAAACTCAACGAACAAATCGATTCAGTTGAAGATAAAGCACGACAATGTCTGAAAAAAGCAAATCCAGATAAACATGCAGCAATGGAGTTTCTCAAACGAAAGAAAAAATACGAAATTCAACGAAAGAAATTCTATAAAATAAAAGAAAATCTCGAATCAGTCAATTGTCAAGTTCAATCATCGCAATTAAATCGACAAATTACTCAAAGTTTACATCTCGGCAATAAACATTTAAAACAATTTGAAAAAACAATATCATTCGACAAAACTGAAGCTCTGATCGATGAAATCAATGAAACCATCGATAATCTCAATGAAACATCGGACATCTTGGCAAGACCGATTGCTGAACGAAATGATTTCATTGTTTCAGATGTTGACTTAGAAAACGAACTCAATCAATTGAATCGACAAATTGTTGAAGACAGTCTAGTCAAAATCGATGCATTACCATCGGCTCCCTCTCAACCAGTAGCGACAACAGTCGAACAACAAATCAAACAACTACAACGTTTGATTGCTGAATAAAAGAAGACAAACGTTTATTCGAGAAAAAGAGACGAGACAACGATGTGATTCAATTTATGAGTGAGAGAGAAAAAGAAAAAGATCGAATTGTTTTGTGATTACGATGCCCATTGAGTTAATTCATCCAATTCTTGATTTTTAGTTTTATTATTTTGTGCATAAGTTGGTAATGGATGAGCCGGAACAGACGGTAGATCGACATGTGTCATTTGCTGTGAAATAGCTTCTTGTTCGAGAAGAGCCAATTCATTTTCTAATTCTCGATCATCGAATTCTGCACCAAAACCAATGGGATTGGAAATGGCATTGCTAATTTCATTAGCTAATTCGTGTTGTTCAGCAAGATCATCCATAATATCTTGAACATTATCGATATCGAGTTCTTTGTGAACATTTCTGAGAGCACTTGTTGCACTTTGTAATGCCGAAAAGGCTTGTCCATTCATTGCAGCATTTTGCAATGCTTCACGTTGATATTCGAGTGTTGTCAAAGTTCCATCGATTTGTTGTAAAGTTTTTTCTAAACGTTTCTTTCGTTTCAATGCATTCAATGCATTTCGTTTGTTGACACGAGCGTCTCTTCGAGCAATGGCTGTTTCTTCGTTGATTCGTCCTTCTAAATGTTCGACTTTCTTATTGAGAACTTCTTCGACATCACGTAACTGTTGAATTGCTTCTTGAGGCGTCTTCGCTGTTTTCATTTTATCACCTTTGCCCGAACCGCCAAACATTCGAGACAAAACACCACTTTTACCATTTGAGCTCATTCTTCTTCCTACTTTGGATTTGTAATCGATAACTGTGTCACTTAAAAAGCACTTCGCTTATCTTGAATGGTGAATAATAATTGGCAATATGTCATCCGAATGTTTTTTTCTAGTAATGTGAGTCACGTCTTTTCCATTTCATTGGTCTTTCATTTGAATTCAACGGAGTCTAATCCATAGATGTCACTGGTTGACATCGAAGAGAGATAAAACGAGAGAGAGAGAGAGAGAGAGAGAGATTAACAATCTTTTTTTTTCTTAAAAAAGTAGAGCAAACATTGATTCCATTTTTGATTGCGAAGAAGAGAAGAAGAATGTCAAGCTCATTAAGTGATTATTTAAGCGAACTAACAAATAAGTTAAATGTAATATTTGGAATTAGTTTTATTGTAATTGGAGGCATTGGCGGTATATTAAATATAATTACATTTATAAGTCACAATCTGGTGAAAACATCATGTGGAATTTATTTTCTGTTTGGTTCGATGTTTAGTGTTGGTTTAATTGTTGTTGGTCAATTGTTTCGTTTGTTAACTTTGTCAAATTCGTCGATATTCTTAACAACATTTTGGTATTGTCAAATTCGAATTTATTTCATAAATGTGTTTGGTTTAATCTCACGTTTGCTAATTGTTTTAACATCATTGGATCGTTTATTATTTTGTTCTCGAAATGCACAAACTCGTTCATGGTGTAATTACAAATTGGCTCTACGAGTTGTCGTTGTTTGCATAGTGATTTCATTGGCATATCCAATTCATGTTTGGTTTAGTTACGAACTTCGTTTACCATCTCGTTCATGTCGAAGTGATATCTATTGGTTGAGTACATATGATTTATGTTATCAATTTATATTTGTATTTATTCTACCGAGTTTATTGATGAGTATCTTTTGTCTGATGTTGATTTCTCGTTTACATGGTCAACGAATTCGTTTGTCTCGTCAAATGAATCGTCGTGATCGTGAATTTCTGTTGATGATCTTGATTCAAGTATTGTTTTATATTGTAATTCATTTGCCATTGCCAATCAACATGACTTACAATCGATTGGCTTTGTATTTGGTCAAATCTCGAGATCGAATCGCCATTGAGAATTTCTTTTCGTTTTTAATCAATTCTCAATTATTTTATTTTTATTTTTCTTTAACATTTTATTTGAATTTAATTGTTTCATCGAAATTTCGTCAACAATTATTTGGAATGTTCAAAAGACGATCTTTGAATGGAACAACAATTCGCAATACGACGAGAATAGCACCAGTAAATCCGTCTAATCGGGATTAACTCAATGTCAATCTGTCAAAACGTTTCTTTAAAATAAAAATTCATCTATTTGAGTGTTGTTTCGTTTGCCCCCAATGAAAAAAAGAGAAAAAAAATGATGTTTTGTTTCGATGAAAACTAGATAAGAAAAGAAAAAAAGTAAAATGAGTAAACAATTTGTTTGGTATAAAATGGAAAGAAGTAATTCATCGTTGAAAACAACATCATCCGATTGTTACAATGATGATAATGGTGAAAATGACGAATGTTCGTCGTTATGTATTGCTTTAGCAAGTTGTTTGTCGATGTTTGGTGAATCAATTTGTAATTGTTTGACTTGGATAGTTTGTTGTGCAAATATAAAATAAAAGTTTTGGTTTAGAAACTAATTCTTTTAATAAAACCATGTTGATGAATCGAGAAGAGATATTCTTGTTGACGATCAACAATAAATCGTTGTTTATCTTGTTTTTTAATAAATGCTTGAAGACCTTCGAGAGGACCATCACAAGGTCCATCGAATGCCGATGATTGACAATATTTCGGATGCCATTTTCTTGATAGACGAGTATCTTGAACAAGAATATAATTTCCAATATTTGTTAATAAATTGGAATAATAAAGTAATTCGTGATAAACAGCATTTGCAGTATGATCACCATCGAGAGAAATAAAAACATTCTTTGGTTTCAATTGATTAAATGTAACATTGACGAGTTGTCTTGCTTTATCTGAATTACTACTATCATGAATGAATTCAATAAACGAAGATAGAAGTGGATATTTGTCAATGTTTGGTTTGCCTTTTGCATCGATATCAATCGTGATAATTTTAAATGGTCGAACGGATTTGTCCGTGGCATTGTATCGATATTGATACATCAATGAAGCAAAGAAAAGAGCCGATGCTCCTTCAAAAGCTCCTGTTTCAATGAATAAATCAATATCTTGATTAAATAGAATTTCAGCAATTGTAATTGCATCATTTGGATTTTGAAGAAATTTAAATCCCATAAAACTTTTCTTAAACCTAATCACAAATAACAAAAACAAACAAAGTTAATTGATCGATGATGATGATGATAAGATTTCATTACCATTCTTTATTTAATTCATAATATTTATAATATTCTTCATAGAATTGTTCGATATTTTCTTTATCCAAAGTCAAATTAAGAGTTGCTAACGAACAATTTTGTATTTGTATTGAAATTGATTCGATAGTTGTTGAATTGACGATGATTGGTTTGTCTTTATCTTTGACATGAATTGAATCGATTTGAAATGTTTGTTGTTGTTTAGGTGAAGATAACAAATGCGAACTAAACAGAATTCCTGAAATAAATGATAAAAGACAAGCAAAAATCAATCGTTTCGAATCAGATCCAACACTCATTTTCGAATGAATTTCAACGAGTTCGTTTTTTTTTCTTTTTCTTCTTCTTTAAACAAAACTTGAAAATTCCATAGAAATGAAACGAAAAGCACATGTCCAATGTCGACAACTCGGCTTGCGTTCTCTCTTTTAGCAAATGAATAAACAACATTGATCGATTCAAAAATCTACTAAACGAAATCTTTATTGAAAAAAGCATTTTTTGTTTTTGATTGGTAAAAGAACAGAAATTGTCTAAGAAGAGAGTTCTAGTCGATTAACATAAAATGAAAGAGTCGGATCGATGCAAAATACATTCTAATGGTTAAAGACAAAGAAAGAAAGAAAGAAAAAGGTTGAATGTTGTTGAGATGAATTGCTTTGTTTTGTTTGTTTTTTTTATAAAGTATTGGTTGTACCTAAATCATTGAATGCTTCTTGAACACGTTTCTTCATTGATAATTCAGCTTCTCGTAACCAAACTCGTGGATCATAGAATTTCTTATTGGGTTGTTCGTTGGCATCGAGAACACCTTGAAGACGACTTTCGTTTTTTTTGTAGAAATTTAAAATTCCTTCCCAATAAGCGTATTGTGTATCGGTATCGATATTCATTTTAACGACACCATTCGAAACAGCTGTTTTGATTTCATCTTTTGTTGAACCTGAACCACCATGAAAAACAAGAAAAACAGGTCGATCATTGTCGGTATTCAATTGTTTTTTAACAAAAGCTTGATGTTTGCCAAGTAATTCCGGATGAAGACGAACATTTCCTGGTTTATAAACACCATGAACATTACCAAAAGCAGCAGCAATTGAAAAATGTGGAGCAATTTTCGATAATTCTCGTTGAATATCCCAAATATCTTCTGGTTGAGTATAGAGTTTAGCATTATCAACACCAGTATTATCAACTCCATCTTCTTCACCACCAGTAATACCAATTTCCATTTCAAGCCAAATTTTCATTGGTGCCATACGAGTTAAATATTTTTTACATGCATCCAAATTATGTTCTTTCGATTCTTCAGAAAAATCTAACATATGTGAACTAAATAATGGTTCACCATGTTCTTTAAAATAAGCTTCATCGGCTTCGAGCATTCCAACAAACCAAGGTTCTAATTTCTTTGCACAATGATCACTGTGTAATACAACGGGAACACCGTAACTTTTAGCTACTGTACGAACATGATGAGCAGCAGCAATTGAACCCAAAATACTTCCTTTTTGACCATCGTTATTTAAACCTTTGCCAGCAAAGAATTGGGCACCACCTTGTGAAATTTGAACAATGACTGGAGCTTTGGCATCACGTGCAGCTTCGAGTACAGCATTGATCGACGATGATGATGTTACATTAAATGCTGGAATTGCAAATTGATGTTCACTTGCATATTTAAATAGTTTTATGACATTGTCACCAGTTAATACACCTTTACAAACAAACAATTTTCATCTTTACAATCAACGAGATAACAAAACAAAAAACATACCCGTTGGAACAAGATCAAGAACACCCATTGCTGCAATTAATTATTAACGAAGATTTTTAGTTTTTTTTTTCTAGAATTAGAAAAGATACGCGCGTTTATCTTATTTGTTTTATTAAACTGCACTGAAAATGTACCGAAAGAGTCAACATACTTTCAGACTAATACTAACAAGAGAAAAAGAAGAAAAACAACACCACACAACAGTCGACGCGTGCATCATTTATATACCATCAACAGAGAACAGACTAGAAGAAAGAAACAGAATTGGAGGAAAAATAACCCCATTTTTATTTTGACTATATATTGACTAAGAAGAACGAACGAACAACACACCAATGAAAATCAATGATCTTTTTTGTGATATTCGACTAGTATTGTTTCCTTATTGAATTACAACAAGTCTCTATTTCATATTTCGTTTGTTTTCTTGATTTTTTTCTGTGAAATAATTACAAAAGATTGTTGAGAGGTGAAATAAAAGTCGATCATCATCGGCATCTATTGATTTCGATTTGACATCAGAAAATACGTTTAGAGAATTGTTATTTTCGAAAAAAAAGGAAGAGAAAAAAACGAAAGAACACGTGTGTCAATAAGACAAATTTTGAAAATAACTTTCCTTCTTTACTTTGGTTTTTTACAAAAAAAAAAGGTAGTGTGACGTTATAAGTTGTTTTTTCTTTCATCGAAAAGAATTCTTTTAGAATTATTCAACGATGGCAAGTGGTGTAGCAACAACTACATCCGATCCAAGTTTCAACTTCGAATGTTTAACTTTAGTTTGGGTTGATTCACATCTAGATAAAGATAAAGATAAAGATTCGTCATTGAAACAATGTTTCAGACAAAGAATAACAACGAATGTGAAGACATTCAATGATCCAATCGTTTGTCTACGATGGTTAAGATCAACATCATCAACAGAAATAATCTTTTTAGTTGTTTCAGGAGATTTTGCCAAACGATGTCTTGCTGATTTAAATCAATTCCAATTGAAGTCAATCTTTATTTATATTTATCCTGAATACAGTGGAGTTTATATTGAGCAGATGCCTAATTATGACAAAATTCGAATAAATACTTGTGAAACAGAGAAATTAATCGATATTCTTGTTAAAGATCGAAGTTATGTAGAAAATGTTGAAACAAGCAAATCATTAATTTGTTTTAAAGCTCGAACTTACAGTGCACTAGTTGGACAAGTTGATAATTCGTTTGTTTTCTTCAAAGTTCTTCTTGAAATTCTTATTTCGACTTCGTATTTCTCTTGTTCGATTTCGTCTCAATCGTTGATCGATTTTGTTCGTCAATCAAATTCTCTCGAATTGACTTATGACAAAAGCAAATTAATTCATTATTTCGTAAGTGATGGTCCATTAGTTCGTCTTGTTAACAAAGCTTTACGTGATCAAAACATTTCGATGTTATTTTATTTTCGATTTTTTCTCATTGATATTCAAGAACAATTGAGAAACAACAACAATGAACAATTCTCTTCGATTGTTGTCTATCGAAAACAATTGATGAACAAACAAACTTTAGAAAATCTTAGTCGAGGAATTGGTTTTTTTTATTTAATGTTCAATGAATTTCTGTTAACTTCAAAAGAGAAACAAATCAATGTGAATGACAATATTCAAAGACAAGACAACAATGAATATGCCACTGTCATCTTAGAAATCAATGCAACTAATGTGAATGCCAATGTTTTATTTGGTTCAATCGATGATAACAATGTTTTATTTATGTGTGGATCGATTTTTCAAATGAAATCTCTATCGAAACAATCCGATGATCTTTATAAAATCGATTTAGTTTTAGAACAAACTGACAAATTACAACGTTTAAATGTTGAACTAACAAATCTACGAGAAAGCAAAGATTTGTTTCTGATTGAAAATCTATTCAATGGAAATCAACAATCCGATCAAATTTCTATCTTTTATCAATGTCTTCTTCAACAACTCGATAAACACGATCCACTTTCAATGAAAATTCATGATCGATTAATTCTGAATACTAAAGTTCAACCAAGTATTTTTTCATTTAGTTTCATTTTCGTTGATTTTCTATTCTTTTATTTTTAGTTGGTTTGACTAATGCAAAAGTGTATGTTGTTCATATATTTGCTAATTTGAATTCTCTGTCGAAATCAATGTTGAATTCACTTGAAATGTTAACAAATAATACGATTCGAATTTGTAACAATTTGTCAGAGATCGATTTTAGTCAACGATTAATTCTTTTAACAAATAATGAAATATTGAAATCAATCGAAGAACGATTGACACCGACAAGTAAATATTTTCTATTCGAAGAAAACGATCAAAGTCAACAGTTGATATTCAAATTTGCACAAGAATTATACGATAATTATCTTTGGGAAAGTGAACAAGACGCGAGAAATGGACAAATTCAATTAGCTCAACAAAAGAAATCGTTAGCAAAACAAATTCCAATTGAATTGAAAAAAATCTATCGAAATAATCATTTTGAGATTCGAAAGCCAATGATTTTGGATCCTTCAATTGATCTATTCTGGTTAAAATTTGATAAAAAATCGAATGAATATATCAGTAAATGTCGAAATCTGCTCGATGGAATCATTGAAAATATCTATGAATTTGATAATCCTCATGATTGCTATTTATATTTATGTACAAATGTCAATGAACATTTGATTTATTTAATCATCGATGATAATTATCACGATACAGATATTGCGAGTATTCATCAGTTGAAATCAATTCAACAGATATTTCGTTATCAACAATCAAATGCAAATCAACATAGTTTCATTCAAAACTTTGTTCTTTTGTCTTTAATTCATAAATTATTGAAACATTTTTCACATTTAATTGATCTCTATGAAACAAACAAAGATCAATCCAATCGAGAGAAAACTCTTGTCAAAACAAACAAATTGTCCAAACTTATTTTACAAATTCAAAATCTTGAATAATAAACATTTGTTTTTTTTTCCTATATAAGTGTTCTTTCTATTTTTTAGATGAATACTATTAATGATATTCAATTTGATAACAATGTTTTCTTTCCCAGTGATCAATGGATAACAGTACTTTATCAACTTCCCGATGGTCCATCGATTTTCATTCCAATTCGACGTGCTGATTTACTAAGTTTTGTAATTGCCTACGATGATATGATTCATTATCAAAATGTTGTTGAAAATACAACGAATAAACGATTTGTTCTATTTGGTTATAGTGACAATATTGAAACATGGTTGTGGAATAATAATCGTATTCCAAATAATTTAGAAGAAATCAATATATTTTGTCCATTTCGAGAAGATATCGAATATTTACGTCAATTCACAAATAGTCGTACAGATAAAGTGAAACAAATCTTTCAATATTCATCGATTGAACGTCATTTAGTCATCTATGGAATGGATTATATATTTAATTTAATAAATGATTATCAAAATCAACCAAATGTATTTCAACGATTAGTTGATCTGTATACGAGTTTATCTCTTGTTTTACCAACACTTTCTTAAATAAATTTCTTAGAAAAGAAAAGAAAAGAACAGAAAAGAAAGGCAGATTAAGACGAATGTTTTCCAGTTGTCCATCCGTGTGTTTGTAAATGTTTTTGTCCAGCTTGAATAGCTCCTGGTTCGATGGTTGTTGCCATTGAATCATTCCAACGATTTAAATATCCGAATAAACTAATAACACCAAGAATTTCAACGATTTCTCCATCATTCCAATATTGACGAAGATTTTGTTGAATACTTTCATTGACTGCATTCGGAATTTGTGAAGCAGCAACAGCAAAATCGAGAGCCGCACGTTCAGCAGGAGTAAATGCTGAATGAGTTGAATATTGACAAATATTCGCTAATTGTTGTTCATCGGCTCCGTATCGTTCAGCTGCGAGAATAGTATGAGCTTGACAATATTGACAACCTGCTTTCGAACTCGAAACATAACCAATTAAACGTTTCAATGCACTCGTTACACGACCTTCATTTTTCATAACACTTTTATTTAATTCAATAAAAGCTTTCGCTATCGATGGACGATGTTGCATTGTTAAAACACTATTCGGACAAAATCCTAAGGTTTCATTGAAAAACTTTGCTAATTCTTTGACTTCTTCATTTGTATCGGCTGGTAATGGATCAACTAATGGTTTCGATGACATTTCTTACTTTGTCTTCTTTTTTTTTAAATATTTGAATTGTTATCAGAAGAGATAAAATAGACAAATATTCCTTCGATAAGAATCAAATTCTATTATATGGTTTATTCAACAAAAAAAAATCTCGTCGGATAAGAATCATCATTGACAAGAGCTTGAATTTCTTTAAATTTCAATTGACGAGAATAAAAACGTAGATTATCCAGAGCAATTTTAGTTTGATACGATTGTTCTGTGATATCTTCGACATTACACATCGATTGATATAAATTACCACTTGCTGTCGAAAGTTCAGGATTTCCAATGGTCATTGTTAAACGAACTTCAGATTCATAAGCTGATTGAAGAGGACTCTTTTCAATTTGAGATGATGCAACAAGTGTTCCATTGACATATAAATCGAGAGTATCTGTTCCTGAGACAACAGCAAAATGAAACCAACTTGAGTAAACAATCTTCTGTGTTGCTGTTATAATGATTTTCTCAATACCACGTTGATATACAAAAAGTAACAGTTGAAAAGTATTGGCACCTAAATTCGTATCATTTCAAATTTAAAAAAAAACAAGTGAAAAAGTGTAGTGAATTATATACCTGTTCTATTCGCAGCAAGCATAGAATAACAATTATTAATTGAATATTTCGATTGATCTTTTGTATAAACTAAATGAATGAGAGGTATTAACGAAGACATAGTCGTTAAATCCATCCAAAGTGAATATGAATACGAATAATTATAAGTCGAATGAAGAACTAAACCAACCGATTGAAAATAAGATAAATTAGGATTTAATAAAATCAAAGTCTTTTCATTTGAATGTCGACTATCAACTAAATGTGAAACATTGAATCCTTGAGCATGATTACTATTCACACTTGTATCCTTAAATAGAAAGTCACTGTCGAAATTATAAAACACGACAAGTGTCGCTTCATCTAAGATATCGGTTGGATTTTTCACTTGAAAACTAATTGACAATTGATCGATTAAACCATCGTATTGATTGAAAGCATCATATCCTCCAATTGTTGTTCGTTGGATTTGAGAATTGTCATCAACTGGAAGATAGATCGTAGTAGACGTACGTTGAAGTCCATTGATATAGATCGACATCGAGCGATTCTCTCGATCGAATACAAATGTAACATATTGCCATATAGAATCTTTCAATTTGGGAGAACACGAATGAAGTTGAGATGCATACATACGAACATCAATACATTCATCGACTATTCGCATCAGAAACGAACTACTTTGATAGACTTGAGTGAATAGATAAGACAATTTCAACGTTTGATAACTAGGTTTTATCCAAACACTCATAGTGAACGATCTATTTAATAAGATTGGCGATTGAACAAGTTGAATATATTCAAATTTAATATCCGAATCAAGTTTCATTGCTGCACCTCGATTCGAATAATCGGGACTGACATATTCAGGTAATGATGATTTCGATTTGTTATTCTACAAATATTCTCTTAGAAATCTTCTGACAAAATCAATTTGAATAACTGACTAGTTTCGTTAGAGCTGCAAATCCATTGTATTTTTCTGAAATGTCATCAGTTGCATTGTAACAATCAAACGAATACAGAATATCAGCTTTCATATTAAAAACACGACGAACACATTCTAAAACAATCGAAATCGATCTTTGATAAACAAAACAAAAATCGAATTGTTTACTTTGATTGACTAGTGAAGAACTAGCAGAACTGTCATATGATGAACTATAATCTTCATGCGACACTGATAGTGCGTAGTACAGAGGACCAATAGCCGCTATCATAGGTAATCCTATTATCAGAAATCCGAAGAAACATGAAAGTAGTATTTTTAGAGCAAGTTGTGGTTTCGTTGGTCGATTTTGATTGTCAAGGAAAATCAAAGGTGTATTATCAGAATTGATCCCATCAGACTCATTCGATTCATTTGAAGATAGGATTTCATTGTTGACATTTATTTGCTGTAAATGAACAATTTGCAGACGATCTTCGAAATTCATTGGTTGACTTGTTGCTTGAACATTGACTCCAGGTGGAAGTATGACTTCTTTTTCATCTGGAAATGCCGAATATTTGTCTATTTTTTTGGCATTAATTGCATTGATACTGAATAAAGTTCCCGTTTCTCCGAGAAAATTTTGAACAACATTCAAAGCAGTCGAAGATGAATTGATACTCCACCATGTATAGGTTTTCTCATGATCGATGATAATCGAATATCCAATATGACCTGCTACTGCACGCCATACAGTCACTTGTGATGATGGAACTTTATTGAGACCAGTTAAAAATAATTTTAAAAATGGAAACCACGGTTTCAATGCACGTCGATTTTCTTCTCGAAGTGTTCGATTCAAATAAGAAAACACTGGTGTTGACATTGTGTACAGATAGATAGCTGCTGATTCATCCCAAGTCAAACCATCCGAATCACGATAACACTTTTGTTTAGCACAATGAATATATTGCGAAAGATCGCCAATCAATGGAACAACTTTTTCCATGGCTTCTTCCAACGACATAAGTGCTTCTGTTTCGTAATCTTTAATAGGATTTTTATTCGCTAATTCAAGATCCGAAATACTTTGGTTTACATAACGATTGTTTCTCTCATGGTCAACTTCCTTAATCATTACCTTTTTTGTCACGTTCTCTGTCAATGTACAACTGATCAGTAATTGCGAAAAATAAATATGTTACCTATATGCATTTGGATATTTTTTCTTTAGACGACTATGATTTTATAGTGAGGTTAGTAAGAAAAAAAAAATCATATGACGAAGAAAACAGAGTATGCGTCATTCGTAGGTAACGATGCGTAACTTTTTTCAATAGAA
>ERZ781398.2692-NODE-2692-length-14647-cov-4.304276_pt1 | contig 14647 bp, 14 predicted proteins | sample MGYA00433077_ERZ781398 | MGnify/ENA primary metagenome ERZ781398 (study PRJEB29847, sample SAMN06458254) | wastewater metagenome | isolation source: Wastewater bioreactor | place: South Africa: Cape Town | study: EMG produced TPA metagenomics assembly of the... | reverse complement strand
CATGCGGGATCGCGCTGCTCCAAGTTGCAGCCAACCCCTATGTCGCTGTGATCGGGCCGCCGGAAAGCGCGGAATCGCGGCTCACGTTCGTGCAGGCGTTCAATACGACGGGCGATGTGCTCGCGATCCTCTTCGGCAAGTATCTCATCCTCGCACGCACCACCGCAGGCACGACGCTGCAGGGCACTGAGCTGACTCCGGCACAGCGCGTGGCCGATGCGCAGGCGACCGAGCTGCCCTATCTGATCGTTGCCATCGTCCTCGCCGTCCTCGCGGTGCTGATCGCGCGGGCCAAGCTGCCGGCGCTCGGATCGGCGACCGCGCGGGTCTCGGCCGAGGCGCGCAAGGGCTTGTCGCTGTTCCACCACCGCAACCTCATCCTTGGTTGTGTCGGCATCGCGCTCTGCGTGCTCGCCGAGATCGGCGTGGGCAGCTATTTCATCAATTTCGTCTCGCAGCCGAGCGTTGCCAATCTGACGCAGGAGCATGCGGCCACCTATCTGACTCTCTTCTGGGGCGGGATGATGGTCGGCCGCTTCATGGGGGCCGCGCTGATGCGCGCGATCCCGGCGGAGCGCGTGCTGGCGCTGTTCGCGCTCATCGCGATCGCGGGGTCGCTCGTCGCCGTGTTCGCGACCGGCCCGGCGGCGATGTACGGCCTGATCATCGTCGGGCTGGGTCTCTCGATCATGTTTCCCGCGATCTTCGCGCTGGCGATCCGCGGCCTGGGGCCGCTGACCGAGGAGGGGTCGGGGCTGCTGGTGATGTCGATTGCGGGCGGCGCGCTCGCTTCGATCCAGGGCAAGATCGCCGACACCTATGGCCTGCATTGGGGCTTCATCGTCACCGCGCTCTGTGCGCTCTACGTCCTGTTCTATGCGCTGTGGGGTGCGCGGCCCACGAACGCGCTGCCACCGGAGGCAATCGAGTCTAGGGCCTGAACCATGGCGCGCCGAACTTGGAATGCCGGCCTCAGCCGCCGAGCTTTACGAAGGCATTCCGGCGTGGCTGCGGCCCCGCTCGCCTTGGTCAAGGTCCACTCCCCCGCGATCCTCGGCAATCTCAAATTCGAGGTATGTCGATGAAGCGCGCTGCTGTCGCCGGGCTGCTCGCGCTCTCCCTGTTCCGGGCAGGCCCGCTCGCCGCCCAGTCGGATCCGCTTGCGCCGATTGGCCGCTGGAGCGCCTATACGCGCGGCGCGGCCCAACTGCCGCCGATGGGCTGGAACAGCTGGAACGCCTTTGCGCTCGACATCAGCGAAGCCAAGCTGATCGGCTCGGCCCGGATCATCGTTTCGTCGGGGCTGGCCGCCAAGGGCTATCGCTATATCGACCTCGACGAAGGCTGGTGGGCGCGCCGCGCTGCCGACGGCCGGATGGTGATCCGTGCCGACAAATTCCCCTCGGCCCGGCTTCCCGATGGCCGCACCAGCTTCCGCCCCCTGACCGACAAGCTGCACGGCATGGGGCTGAAGGCGGGTATCTATTCCGATATCGGCCGGAACAGTTGCGGGCAGATCCACAGCGACGACATTCCCAACAAGCCGAGCGGCACGCTCTTGGAGCGCGAGGTCGGCCTATATGGTCATGTCGATCAGGATATCGCGCTCTATTTCGGCGAATGGGGCTTCGACCTGATCAAGGTCGACGGCTGCGGCATCCGCGGGCTCTGGCCGGAATCCCCGAAAGTGTTGTCGGGTGAGTTCCGGGCCCTGACCCCGCTGGTCGATAGCGGCTCGCTCGGCAGGACGGATATCGCGGCGACGAGGGCGCTCTATGACCATGTCCGCCAGGCATTGGAGCGCAACAATCCCGATAACGACTTCATCTTCTCGCTCTGTCTGTGGGGGGCGGCCGACGTGCGTTCCTGGGCGCGGCAGATGGCGGGCATCTCGCGGACCAGCGAGGACATTTTTCCGATCTGGGGGCGCATGCTCCACAATATGGATACGTCGATCCGCCGTCCGCTATATGCGCATCCCGGCTCGTGGAACGATCCCGACATGCTCTATATCGGCACGGGCGATTTCGACGCGAAGCACCTGACCGAAGCGCGCTCGCATTTCAGTCTCTGGGCAATGCTGAACGCACCGTTGATGATCGGCTATGATCTGCGGAGCGCCGACCCCGCGCTGATGGAGATCCTCGGCAAGCGCGAGGTGATCGCGCTCAATCAGGATCCTGCGGGCAACCAGGCGGTGCTCGCCTATGATTCCGACGATGTCAGCATCCTGGTTAAAGCGCTCGCCAACGGCGACAAGGCGATCGCGGTGCTGAACCGTACCTCCGATCCGGTCACGGCGTCGCTGACGGCGGGGCATCTGAAATTCGCGAGTGACGCGGACGTCTCGCTCACCGATCTCTGGTCCGGCACGCATGCTACGCTCCGCGACCGGCCGCGCGAAACCTTGCTGTTCCGCGCTACCGGCAAGCGCGTTCTGCCCGATGGCCTCTACCTCTCGGAAATGCCGGGCAGCGTGAACCCCGCGGTCGACGGAGTCGTCGCTCCCGAGGTCGACCCGCTCGTGCACCGCGCCATCCTGCCCTGGGCGGGCACGCGCATCTCGCGCGAGCCGCCGCGCTACGGCGGCTGGGGTGGCGCACAGGCCGACAGCACTCCCTATTCGGAGCAGATCGGCATTGCCGGGAAGCGCTTCGATACCGGCATCGGCATCCTTGCCAATTCCCGGATCGAAGTGCGCAACAAGGGCTATTCCCGTTTCAATGCGCTGGTCGGCGTCGATGATTCCGCGCGGGATCGCCGCCAGGCGGTGACGTTCGAGGTCTATGGCGACGGGAAGCTGCTCGCGCGCTCACGTCCCATGCGTTTCGGCGAGCCGGCGGTAGCTCTCGAGGCGGATGTCGCGGGCAAGGGGTTGATCGAGCTGGTTGCGCGTACGCCCGGAGCGCCGCGCTTTCCCGATCCGCTGGCTTGGGCCGATGCGGCGCTGCGACGCTAGGCCGCGCGGCCTACATCGCGGAGCGGGTGTCCTCGAGCGCGAGGTCGACGAGTATGCGCATCGCCTGGCTCGCGGCCTCGCCATCGCCGGCGGCGATCGCGTCGAACACGCGGACATGGTCCGGAAGCGGATCGCGAGGCAGCGCGCGGGCGCGCTGCTTGAACTGGGTGGTCCAGTTCACCGCAGCGCCGATGCTCGCGCTCAGGGCGATGAGCGTGCTGTTGTGCGTCGCCCGGAGCAGTGCGTCATGGAAGTCCCGGTCCGCCGCGCGCCCGGCTTCGGTCGCAAGCGTGTGGCGGCGCATCTTGCCGATCGCATCCTTCATCGCCTTGATATCGGTCTTGTCGCGGCGTTCCGCTGCCAGCCGGGCGGCATTGGGCTCGACGATCCCGCGAAGCTCGAACAGATCGCGGACGAATTCGAGGTCGGGCTCTCCAGAGAAGGCCCATGCCAATACCGCAGGATCGAGCATGTTCCACTTGCTGCGCGGCAATACGCGCGTGCCGGCCTTGGGGCGGCTCTCGACCAGGCCCTTGGCAGTGAGGACCTGTACTGCCTCGCGATAGGCGCTTCGAGACACGTCGAGCGCTTCGGAGTTGGCAACCTCGCCGGTCAGCCGCTCGCCGGGCGCGATCCGGCCCGAAACGATGGCCGTGCCGAGATAATGGGCAACCGCGCCGCGCAGGCGCCTGCCGGAACCCTTGGGAGACGGCGTCAACGGGTCCGCGGCGGTTGCTGCAGCCGGTTGCGCCTCCTCCTCCTGCAATGCCATCCGGCCCGTGCTCCTGTCCAAGTAAAGCGGTCTTATCAGCGTACTACGCACCGCATGCAAGTTGCGTTTGACGCACTCGAATAATATGTCGGACTAATTGAATCTGCGCATGGACGATAGGCAAGGGGAGGCGTTTGGCGTGACATTGCGGTTGCTGCAATATCGGGAGTCGGACGGGACGAGGCGGGTGGTCGCGGCGCGTGCGGAGGGAGCGGGCTTCGTCGCCGATGTGCCCGATATCCGCACGCTGGCGTTGCAGGCCATCGGATCCGGGCGCACGCTCGCGGAGATGGTCGACGCGCTCGGCACGCACGGTGCCGTCGACCTTGAGGCCGCGCTCGACGAGGGCAGGCTGATCGCGCCCATCGATCATCCCGATCCCGCGCATCTGATCCTGACTGGCACCGGACTGACGCATCTCGGCTCGGCGGAGGGGCGGGACAAGATGCACCGCGAGGCGGCCGCGGCCGCTCGGCAGACCGACAGCATGCGCATGTTCCTGGAAGGTGTGGAAGGTGGAAAGCCTGCGGCCGGCGAGGTCGGACAGCAGCCGGAATGGTTCTACAAAGGCAACGGCATGCATGTCGCGGGCCCGGGCGACCCGCTTGAGATGCCCGGCTTCGCTCAGGACGGCGGCGAGGAACCCGAGCTCGCCGGCATCTATCTGATCGGTCCGGACGGGACGCCGTGGCGCCTGGGCATCTGCCTCGCCAACGAGTTCAGTGACCATGTAACCGAGCGGCATAACTATCTGTGGCTCGCCCATTCCAAGCTGCGCCAGGCGGCGCTTGGCCCCGAGCTGCTGGTCGGGGCCGCCCCCTCGGACGTGCGCGGCACCAGCCGGATCCTGCGGGCGGGGACGACGCTATGGGAGAAACCGTTCCTGTCGGGCGAGGCGAACATGTCGCACAGCCTTGCCAATCTCGAGCATCATCATTTCAAATACCCGCTGTTCCGTGCGCCGGGTGACGTGCACGTCCATTTCTTCGGCACGGCCACCTTGTCGTTCAGCGATGGCGTTCGCGCCGAGCCGGAGGACGTCTTCGAGATTGCAGCGCCGCCATTCGCCCTGCCGTTGCGCAATCGGCTTGCCCGGAGCGCGGATGCGGGCCCGGTTACGGTTCGGGCGCTCTGAGCATGGCAACGATCCGCATCGCCCTGATCGGCATGGGCAAGATCGCGCGCGACCAGCACGTCCCGGCGATCCGCGGAGATGCCGCGTTTGCCCTGGCGGCGACCGTCAGTCCGCATCACGCGGGCCTGGACGGGGTGCCGCATTTCTCCAGCCTCGACGCATTGTTCTCGGAGGGCCCGATGGTGGACGCGCTGGCGCTCTGTACGCCGCCCCAGGTGCGCTATGAACTGGCAACTGCGGCGATCGGGCGGGGCAAGCATGTGTTCCTCGAGAAGCCCCCTGGCGCCACGCTGAGCGAAGTCGCGGCGCTCAAGGGGCAGGCACAAGGCGCGGGCGTCACTCTGTTCGCAAGCTGGCACTCGCGTTTCGCTGCCGGCGTGGCCCCCGCGCGTGCCTGGCTGGCCGGGCGCGAGGTTCGCGGTGCGCGCATCGTCTGGCGCGAAGACGTCCGCGCCTGGCACCCGGGGCAAGCCTGGATCTGGGATGCGGGCGGTCTCGGCGTGTTCGATCCCGGCATCAACGCGCTCTCGATCGCGACTCACATCCTGCCGCGGCCGGTTCTCCTCGTCGATGCGCTGCTCGAATTTCCCGAGAATCGAGAGGCGCCCATCGCTGCCGGTTTGCGGCTGCGCGACACGGCCGGCGCGCCGATCAGCATGGACCTGGACTGGCGGCAGACCGGTCTGCAAAGCTGGGACATCGAAGTCGATACCGATGCCGGCATGCTCAGGCTGTCGGAGGGCGGGGCGGTGCTGACGGTGCCCAGTGGCATCGAGCGTGCCGAGGACCGTGAATATGCCGGGCTCTACGCGCATTTCGCCGCTCTGGTGGGGCGCGGAGTCAGCGATGTCGACGCCGATCCCCTGCGCCTCGTCGCCGACGCGTTCCTGCGCGGCCATCGCAAGACCGTCGAGCCCTTCCACGATTGAATTGCCGGGATGGCGAAGGCGGGCGCCATCCCGGCAAGGCATCAGCTTTCGATCTGCACCATCGCCACGGACTTGCCCGGCAGTTCGAGCGTAATGTCGCCCTTGTTCGCCTTGCCGGCGAACGGCTTGGGCGTCACGACGTTTGGCGCGTCAAAGCTGTTCACCGAATCCACGCGCGGCGCGGTCAGCACTTCGCCGCGAGCGCCGCGCGCCTGCAATCCGGGGAAGCGTGCGGTGATGCGAACGGGCTTGCTCGGGTCGAGATTGGTCACGGCCAGCCATAGCCTGCCCGCCATATCCCGCACCGCCACGGCATCGACCCGCGGCAGCGTGACGTTGCCCTGAGTATAGACGCCAGCGTCGAACTTCACCGGCACGAAGGTCGCGTCCTGGAACGGCAGGTACATCTTGTAGATGTGGTAGGTCGGCGTGAGGACCATCTTCTCCTTGTCGGTGAGGATCATCGACTGGAGCACGTTTACCATCTGGGCGATGTTGGTGAGGCGCACGCGATCGGCGTGGCGCGCGAAGATGTTGAGGTTGAGCGCCGCAAGGATCGCGTCGCGCATCGAGTTCTGCTGCTGGAGGAAGCCCGGATTGCTTCCCGGATTGGGCGCGAGCCAGGCGCCCCATTCATCGACGGCGATCGCGACCTTCTTGTCAGGATCATATTTGTCCATGATCGCGGCGTTCTTCGCGATGGTCTCGTCCATGCCAAGCGTTTCCTTGAGCATGCGTGCGTAGCGGGCCTCGTCGAAGCCGGTGCTCGGCTGAGTGACCGGCCAGCCGCCGCCGGTGGTGTAGCGATGCAGCGACAGGCCCTCGATGCTCCAGGCCCAGTCATGCGCCTTCCACGCCTTCATCACGCTTTCGGTATAGGCGAGGTTCTCGTCGCCCGGGCCGACCGCGATGCGCTGCATCGCGCCGGGGCTGTCCGCTGCCTGGGCCGGGTGGTAGTTCCGCACGAAGCGCGCGAACGGCTTCATCATGTCGGCATAGTGATCCGCCGTCATTGCGCCGCCACAGGACCAGCTCTCGTTGCCGATGCCGAGATACTTCACCTTGTACGGTGCCGGATGGCCATTTGCCGCGCGCTCCCTGCCCGCGGTGGTCGCGGGGTCGGCGGTCATGTATTCGAGCCATTCGGCCGCCTCGGCCACGGTGCCGGAGCCGAGATTGACGGAGATATAGGCGTCGCTGCCGATCTGGTCGGCGAAGTCCATGAACTCGTCGGTTCCGAAGCTGTTTGGTTCGGTCGCGCCGCCCCAGTTCGAATTGATCGTGACCCGCCGGTCCTTCGCGGGGCCGATGCCGTGGCGCCAATGATATTCGTCGGCGAAGCAGCCGCCCGGCCAGCGCACATTCGGTACACGGATGGCGCGCAGGGCGGCGACCACGTCCTTGCGGATACCGCGTACGTTCGGGATCGGCGAATCCTTGCCGACCCATACGCCGCCATAAATACCGGTGCCGAGATGCTCGGCGAACTGGCCGAAGATGTTGCGATCGATCTTGCCGCCAGGCTTGGCGGTATCCACCGTCATCTCGATTGGCGCCGAAGCATCCTTCTGGGCCAGTGCCGGCGACGCGGACGTGAGCAAGAGCGCGACAGCGGCCCCCGGACGGACAAGGTCGAACATCATTCCTCCCTCTTATGATTCGCTCCCACGGAGAGCGGCTCTCCGGCGTCGCGCAAATTCTAGTCCGACAAATTATGAGGTCAAGACGTGGCTGAATTGTCTCTATAATAACAGGGACTATGAGAAAATCTCCGGAGTATTACGATCCGTCTAGACTTTATTAGTCAGGCTAAAATGCCAAGATCCGGATTGCTCCATCCCGGGGCCTCAAGGAGCCGCCTTGCACCGCCGGATCGAGTTCGATCACCCTGTCCGCCGGGGTGCATGCAACTGTGCAGAACGGCCGCCGTCTTGGTAATCCGAGTTGGTCAGAGGGCAGTGGCGTAGAGCGCGCGATGGGTGAGGATGAAGAGCGTCCGCCCCTCGGCTCCGCCAATCACGAGTTGCAGGGGCCGCGGCGGGATGGGCCGCGCTACTTTCCCATTCTTCCGAGCCAGATGGCCTTCGCTCCGCAATTCTGCGCTCGTTGCCCATGAGTATTACCGAACGGGCTCGCTCGCACGGTGCCGTCGAAGGATAGCTCTCCCGGACGTGCAGATCCTAGGGTCAGGACCCATTGATGTGAGCGTCTCGATCTGATTCAGGCTCCGTGAGGAGACCCGGATGAGCGACCTGTTTTGGCTGACGGACGAGCAGATGGAGCGTCTGCGGCCGTTCTTTCCCAAGAGCCACGGCAAGCCCCGGGTCGATGATCGCCGGGTGTTGAGCGGCATTGTGTTCGTCAACCGCAACGGCCTGCGCTGGCGCGACGCACCCGGCGCCTACGGACCGCACAAGACGCTCTACAATCGCTGGAAGCGGTGGGGCGAGCGGGGCGTGTTTACGAGGATGATGGAAGGGCTGGCTGCGGCGGATGCCGAGCCGAAGACCGTGATGATCGACGCGACCTACCTCAAGGCGCACCGCACGGCATCCAGCCTGCGGGTAAAAAGGGGGACCTTGGCCGCCTGATTGGCCGCACCAAAGGCGGCATGAACACCAAGCTCCATGCCCTTGCCGACGCGAACGGCCGCCCGTTGAGCTTCTTCATGACCGCCGGACAGGTCAGCGACTACACCGGCGCGGCGGCCCTGCTCGACGAAATGCCCAAGGCGCAGTGGCTGCTCGGTGATCGCGGCTACGACGCCGACTGGTTCCGCGACGCTCTCCACGCCAAGGGCATCCAACCCTGCATCCCAGGCCGGCGATCGCGCAACGAGGCGGTCAGATACGACAAGCGGCGCTATCGGCGACGTAGCCGCATCGAGATCATGTTCGGCCGCCTCAAGGACTGGCGCCGCGTCGCTACCCGCTACGATCGCTGCCCAACCGCCTTCTTTTCCGCCATCACCCTCGCCGCCACCGTCATCTTCTGGCTGTGATCAACGAGTCCCGACCCTAACGCACGCTTTCCATAAACAAGGTTCCCTCGAACCCGATGCTCGACGATGTTCGGATAGACAGTGAAGTTCCCGTTTTTTGTGATCGCGCCGCTTCCTCGGCTAAGTTCGATAAAACGGTAGCCATTCGGGAGCGCCTCCTCACGCTCGCCGCATCCAGCAAGCACAATCAGGATCGCTATCGCCAGTCTCTTCATATCGCCGATGCCTCGCCGGGCTAGTTTACAGCCCCACCGATCATGTCCGCAACTGGGGCGGTAGCCGCCAGGCCGCTCCTGGCCGGCAAATTGAGACCGGAATGGCTGAGGATGGGTGGAAAGCCGACCTAGGGCCCATACCGACCTTCAAGTCCCGAGCCTGCCCGCCGCCACGCGCGGTGGGCCGACGCTCACAACATCGACGCAGTGGTTGAGCGTAGTAAGAGACCAGTGCTCAAGCGGCCCCGGATACTCGTCGTCTGCGAACGTTGTCTCGGAGACGTACCGGAAGAAAGCCGAGTTAAAGCGCCGCTCCAGCATGCTGCCCCGAGGCAACTCGTTTTTCTCCTCCTTCCAAAAACTCTCGTTTCTGACTGAGTAGGCCACGTAATTGTCCCAGTGGAGCTCGTAGGATCGGCTTTCGTCCGTTACGAGGATCGGCCTCCCTTCACCGAGGTCGACGCCTTCGATGTCGATCTTGGCCGGCTTGCCGAGCAGGCCTTCTGCCACGACTATCCGCAACCGGTTTCCAGCGGGTTCCCCAATGTCAGTAAGATAAAAGTCGATCAGACCGCTGGGAAACTCCACCACCAGATATACCTCCCAACCCGCCTCAAGAACACGATGCTAGCTGAGCTACCGCAACGTCCGCAAATGGGCCGGAAGCGGACCGGCAGCTTCCGGTGGACGCTCCCGGAAAGCGGACGTTTCCGCGTCCGCCTCCATCTTGGCGGGACGGCAGTTCGTCGGCCCGACTTCTGCCATCCCTGACTGATCGGCCAATGGCCAGACCGTTCACCTGAGACCCCGGCGCGAGCTTGGTGCATGGCGATGCGTTGGATCAATCAGGCCCGTTCAAGCCAGCCTGCAAGGCGAAGATTAGGGAGGCGTCTCCGGCATCGACCACGATAAAGCCAAGGGCGCGATTTACTCGGGTTCTTAGAGGCTTGACCATGTGCTATCTGTCCAGATGGCGACGAGAAATCTCGGCCAGACGGACCGAAGTTGAGGCGCCGATGACAATATTCACTCGAGATGCGAACGGCATGATGCGTGATGCGCCAGATAGCCAGCGCACGCTCGATCGCCTGAATGTCAGGATAGGCGGAGCGGGGCACCGAACGATGGTATTCGCCCATGGCTACGGGTGCGACCAGAATATGTGGCGTCTCGTCGCGCCCGCATTCGAAAGTCAGTTTCGGACGGTGCTGTTCGATTATATCGGGGCGGGCGGATCCGATATCTCGGCATATGACGCTGATAAATATGGCTCGCTCGAAGGCTATGCCGACGACGTGATCGATCTGGCGGGCGCCCTCGGCATCACCGATGGCGTGTTTGTGGGTCACTCGGTGAGCGCGATGATCGGCTTGATCGTCGCGCGCCGCGCGCCCCATCTCTTCTCGACCTTGGTGCTGGTCGGCCCTTCACCCTGCTACATTGATTGCGGAGACTATGTGGGCGGGTTCAGCCGCGAGCAGATCGACGAGCTACTTGAGTTCCTCGACAGCAATCATCTGGGCTGGTCGCAGGCGATGGCACCCGTGATCATGGGCAATTCCGATCGGCCGGAATTGGGCGACGAGCTCACCGCCAGCTTCTGCCGCACCGATCCTGACATCGCGAAACGGTTCGGCCGCGTCACCTTCCTGACGGACAGCCGCGCCGAACTGGGCGCGGTAGATGCGCGCGTGCTGGTTCTCCAGTGCCGCGAGGACATCATCGCGCCGCCGTGCGTCGGCGATTTCGTCCAGCGAGCCATCCCCGGTAGCAGTCTGGTCACGCTCGATGCGACGGGTCATTGTCCCAACCTGAGTGCACCGGAAGCCACGATCGCGGCGATCGAAGCCTTTGTCTGAAACCGGGCACCAACAGGCCGACACCGACGGTGCCATCGACTTCGAAGACTTGTTCGAGACGGCCCCATGCGGCTATCTGCTGACCGATCGCGACGGCCGCCTCGTGCGCGTCAATCGGACCTTCGCGAACTGGGTCGGGTCCAGCCCGGAAGCGCTTCGCGGCAAGCGTCTCCCCGACATTCTCACGGTTCCAGGCAAGATTTTCTACGAGACTCATTTCGCGCCGACACTGCGGATGCAGGGCCGGCTCGACGAGATCGCGCTCGACCTCGTGACCGCCGACCAGCGCAAGCTCTCGGTGCTGGTAAACGCCGCCGAGGCGCGCGGTGCCGAGGGCGCGGATGTCCAGGTCCGTTTCGCCGTTTTCATGGCGACCGAGCGCCGCGGGTACGAACGCGGCTTGATCGCGGCCCGCGACAAGGCGGAAGCGACGGTCGCCAACGAGCGCGCGGAATCCGAGCTCCGCGAACAATTCATCGCGGTGCTTGGCCATGACCTGCGCAATCCGCTGGCGTCTATCAGCAGCGGCATTCAGATCCTGGCGAAGGAGAGTCTGAGCGAGCGCGGCAGCAAGGTCGTAGCGCTGATGAGTGGCAGCGTCGTGCGCGCCGCAGCGCTTATCGACAATGTCCTCGATTTTGCCCGCGGCCGCCTTGGCGGTGGCATTACGCTATCCTTGGGCGCTAGCGAACCGCTCGAAACCATTCTTCGCCAGGTCGTATCGGAACTTCAGTCGATCTCGCCGGATCAGGAGATCGAGGCGAGCTATGCGTTGGTGGAACCGATCATCTGTGATCGCGTCCGGATCGGCCAGCTATTGTCGAACCTCCTGGGCAATGCGCTCACCCACGGCGCGAAAGATCAGCCCGTGCGGGTCGATGCCTCCACCGCTTTGGGTGACCTCACCATCTCGGTTTCGAATGGCGGTGCACCGATCCCGCCTGCCGCGCTCGAGAAGCTGTTTCAGCCTTTCTTCCGCGGCCATGACAGGGTCCGACAAGGTCTCGGTCTAGGATTGCACATCGCTTCGGAAATCGCGCGTGCCCATGGCGGCACCTTGGTCGCCCGCTCCGATGAGAACGCAACAACCTTTCTTTTCACCATGCCCCTCGCCAAAGCCGAGGAACCTGGCGAGTAATGTACCCATAACCGCCGCTCCCGCGTTGAGGAGCAACCAAAATGGCCGGGCACTTCCCGGGCGGAGAGCCGGGAATGTCGATCGATCATGGAGCAATGACTATATTGGTGGTCGAGGACGATGTGTTGATCCGCATGCATGGGGTCGACATCCTGGGAGATGGCGGCTTTCACGTCCTTGAGGCAGCAAACGCTGACGACGCGCTCGTCATTCTGAGCAATGGGGCCGACGTGCAGCTGCTGTTCTCGGACATCGATATGCCGGGCAGCATGGACGGCCTGAACCTGGCCCGTGTGGTTTGCGAACGTTGGCCGTCGATCCATCTGCTGCTGACCTCCGGCCAGCACGGGCTGCAGGATGGCGATGTTCCCGGGGCCGCCCGCTTCGTGCGCAAACCGTGGTCCTCGCAAGGCCTCCTCGATCGCGTTCGCGACATGGTGAAGGTCTAATCTTTCGTGCGCGATAATCCCGGTCTGGGGGCAGCGGCGAAGCAAGTCGCCTGAACCGTCAGGGACTGAACACAAGCACGAGGAAGACCGAAAATAACGAGAGGTGCACCGCCCCTTCCAGCATGGTGGTCCGCGTACCGGAGAAAGTGAGCGTGTTGAGCATCAGCGTTACCCCGAGCAGCACCATGTTGGCGGGCGAGACGCCCAGGATCACGGGCTGACCCGTTGCCAAGCCGATGAACAGAACGGCGGGCACCGTCAAACCCAGCGTCGAGGTGGCGGCTCCAAGGCAAAGGTTGATCGCTCGTGTAAGCTGGTTGGCCGCGACCGCGCGCAGGGCCGAAATGCCCTCGGGCGTGAATACGATCAGCGCGATCAGGATGCCGCCGAGGGCTGTCGGTGCGCCCAGCACTGCGATCCCATGATCGAGCAGCTTCGCCAGATCCTTCGAGAGGATCACGATGGGGAGGATATTCGCGAGAAGCAGCAACACCCGGCTCGTATTCGAGCCGGGGACACGCTCACCATGGGGCGGTGGGGTTGCGGCATCCTCTCCGGCCTGCTGCCCGACAGCGACGAAGAAGCCGCGATGCCTGCCGGTCTGGAGCCACAGGAACCCGATATAGAGTGCGATGGTGAAGGCGGAGAAGAACAGCGCCTGTGGCAAGGTGGTGAAGTTGGGGAGAACCAGCGCGATCACGCTCAGCGGGATGATGACAGCAAGATAGGCTGTCGCGCCCTGAAGATTGTAGCTCTGCTGGTGGAAGCGCAGCCCGCCGACCAGCAGGCACAAGCCGACCACGCCGTTGAGCACAATCATGAGCACCGCGAACATCGTGTCGCGTCCCAATGTCGGCACCGCCTTGGCGCTCAGCATGACAGCGCCGATCAACGCCACTTCGATGATGACGATCGACAAGGTGAGCACGAGCGTGCCCAGCGGCTCGCCCAGGCGCCCGGCCACTTCCTCGGCTTCATGCACCACCCCGAATGCTGCCCACAGGATCACCGCCAGCAGCCACGCGAATAGCAGCCCCGTGATCACCGGATGCGCGCCGACTAGCCGCACCGGGTCGGCGAGCAGCATCGCGGCCACGGTGGTCCAGGCAACCGCGAGGCGGATAAATCCGGGCCTCGTCACCACCGGCTCATGGATGCGGCGGATCCTGTTCGGGCTGCTGCGCCCGGGCATGCGCGCGCGCTTCGCGGCGGAGCCTGCGCGCATATTGCCGCTCGTGCGTATGGTAGATTCGGTAACCCACGAACGCGGCAAGGAGCAGCGCCATGAGCAGCATCAGGGTATAGGCGACCATCAGTCTCGGTTCCATTTCATATCTCCGCCGCCCGCATATGCGCGCCGGCCTCTGGTAAGGATGCCATTCGCGCCTAGGCGGGCGCACGCACCTCCAGGCACGGCTGTGCGGTCAGGCCGCCGCCGGAGCTCACCGTTACCTTCACCGTCATGTCGATCAGATCCGCCGCATTCCCCGTATAGCGGCCCTCCAGCGGCGGAATCTGCGCAATGTTCCGCGCTACCGCGACCGGCACCAGGTTCGCCTGGCCCATCTTGCCGTTGGTCGGATCGAAGGCGATCCAGCCCGCGCAAGGCAGGTAAACCTCCGCCCAGGCGTGCGTCGCGCCATGCTGTAGCGCTTGCGCCTCATCCGCAGCGGGAGGATCATAGAGATATCCTGAGACCGCTCGTGCGGCAAAGCCGAGATGGCGTGCCGCTTCGATGAACAGCGTCGCGAGATCGCGGCAGGCGCCGGATGCGTGATCGAGCGTCTCCAATGGTGATTGTGTGCCTTCCTCGCGCCGCTCGACATAGGCGATCCCGGCGCGGGCAGCGCTGTTGAGGTCCTGTAGCAGGGCAAGCGTGTCGGTCCGCTCCGCAGCGACGATGGCTTGCGCCCAGGCCAGCAGCCGCCCCTCGGGATCGGGATGCTCCGGCATCAGCAAAGCGCCCAGATCTACGCGCTCGTCGTGCGAATAGGCGAAGGGATAATGGTGCGCGTGCGGGGCGATCGGGAATACCGGCCAGGCGGCCGCGTCCTGCTCGACCACCAGCTGGCCAGTCACGGTAAGCGTGTCGGCCATTCCGAAAAAGCTGGCGGTCGCGATCAGGTTACCGAACACATCCTGTGTCCATTCGATATCGGCAGGAGGCGAGCAACTGAGCAGCGTCCTCAC
>ERZ781398.2686-NODE-2686-length-14677-cov-3.985638_pt1 | contig 14677 bp, 20 predicted proteins | sample MGYA00433077_ERZ781398 | MGnify/ENA primary metagenome ERZ781398 (study PRJEB29847, sample SAMN06458254) | wastewater metagenome | isolation source: Wastewater bioreactor | place: South Africa: Cape Town | study: EMG produced TPA metagenomics assembly of the... | reverse complement strand
TTGCATTGTTTCGAAATAATGATCAAGGTTCTATGCACAGCGGATCTTATAGACCAGCAGGTAGGACAAACTAGTTTCGAGTTGTTGTAACAAGTTCTTTTTAAAAAAAAATGACGAGCTATGAAAGGAACGAAACGACTAGGGCGTAGATCGATCTAAAACTTTGTCTTGTTATCTGCCATGTAGACACACGTGAAGATCCGAAAGGTACGTCTCGTACATCATTACAATACGTCGATGAACCAATACATCATCAGTCTCAACAAGCAACAGCTGTACCCGTACCACGCCGTGGTAATATTCGTGTACCGGCACCACAACCAACCACACGTGATAACAGTTTGCCTCGTCGTACTGGTGGAAGTCTGGGCGATGACACAGCTCCACTTATACCGAGTCAAAGACAAATAAGACCGGGCGATGTTACGACATCGGCAACACTTCCCGAATATAATCGACAGAATGAATATCCGATTTCGACAAGAAAACGAAGTGGACCATCAGAAAATGCCGGCATTGATTATTATGTTGGCTATGCACCTGAACATGAACAACAAACATTCCCGTACGTGGAATAAATAATGCTATTTCCTATTCCCTATTTGCTTTTGCTTTTTAACGGCATGCTTTTAATTCACATATAATGCTATGTGTGTACGCTTTTGCTATTGTTTTCCTCGCATTGAAATCCGCTTAACAAAGAACAAATTTAAATCGTTTGTCCTTTTTCTTTTAGACGATCATCCAATCAGCAGCAAACTGAGCACAATCTCACTCGAGTTAGGCTCCAATAAACATTTGCATACACCTAATTCTCAACGTATGTTATCCGGCCAATATTCCACGTCTACAATCCGTTCAGACAGATTTCCTCTCTATCGACGAAATTAAAACAAAAACTCTACACCAATGTTTTTCTTGTTTGTGCGAATGACGATTCTAATAATTTCTTCATTTTCTTTCTTTTTTTTTGTTTGTTTTTATTCTATTTCTCAGTGGAAGATCTATATATTGTAAGTTCGTAGCTTTTAATCATATTATCTATTGGCACAAATGGCCATTTTTCAATTTCTCTCTCTCTCTCTTTCTCTTATTTGAATTATTTTCATGCGCTTTTTGTTTTCTTTTCTACGACAGTGTTGCTTTCTTTCTCATTAATCTATTGTATATTTTCTCCATCGTGTGCGTGTGCGTGTGTTTTTCTATGTCTATTTGTATGTAAGTGGTTTTTGTCGTCGAGATATTCAGAAAAAAAAAAACTTTTTTTCTATATACAAAAACGACAACGTTCTGTTTTTCTTCAATCGTGTTTTCTTTTTTCATCTTTTTAAATGAAATTCTAAATATAGAAAATACAATTTTTATTGGTTTGAATGCGATAGAGAACGAATGTATTTTCTAAGGTCAATATTATTCGAAACTAGGATAAACGAGACATTCGTGTCAATATTGAACTAAGATAATGATCTATTGTTTTAGTCGCAATAGAATAGAAAACAAGATGGTTCACACAAACAACTATAAAAATATTTAAAAAAAACGAACTCATCAAATTTCATCTTATACTAATTTGCTAATTTTTTTCTATTTATTAAAGATGGTATAATGGTTAGCTATTCTAAAGAGTTGGAGACAAAGAACAGTAGCTATTTGCTCTGTGATTTCCCCAGACAATGAATTATTTGATTTTCTGATCTTCAATAAAGCTTAGGTTGATTTATTTTGATGTGTCAGAAGAAAAAAGCCATTCAGTCTATTTCACAGAATATAATATTACACTGTTTGTTTTTCTGTTTATGAATAAACTCCAGATCCTATTCAAATATGTCTGTTTAGAAACAAACGTACATGACATCATTCAATTAGAATTAAACACTGTCTAAAAAGACACATCTTTCTCGAACGTAGGCAACACATCATCTGCATTAATTGCTTTCTTTTCCTTTATGAGTACTTCTCTCAACTAGTCAATCAAGTTCTGTCAGGTCTATTACGTTAAAAGCAAATTAGTAATTTAGTTACTCCTCCGAGTCGACATACGGAATATCTATTACAATAAATTCTTTCGTCGAAATATAGCTAAAGGCAATTTTATTTCAGTTTAGATAAACGAAAAGTATGGTACATAGAAATATTTATTTGCTGATTTGCATTGGAAGCATTTTTATTCTTCAAGTATCTGCTCGAGTTTATCGTTGTAAGTAAAATGAAAAGGTTTTTCGATTCAAGATGTTTGTGTTCTAGTTCAAGATGATGATAGCAATGAATTTGAACCTATGAAACGCTTCCAGATTTTTGGTAAAAACACAGGAAAATCAGGATATTCGAATTGGAATCGATTTTGTCAACCGAATATCTGCGGGGAAGGAGAATGTATTTCGTTATTAACAACTTACTATTGCCAATGTCCATCGGATCGTTATGGTGCACATTGCGAAAAACTTACACGAAACATTGTGAAACGTCAATCATTTCATGATTTTTTCGAACAACTCAAACGTATTTTAAATAAACCCGAAGATCAAAAATCGGACGATGATAATGAACGAACTTATTACGATTCAGTAAATGGAGTTTCTTTTTAAATATAAACTCAATCGGACACACATTTTCTCTTGCTTTCTAATTAATTGAACTTTTGAAGCATATTCTTCATTAAATTTAATAATAATAATAATAAAAAGACAAGAAAATTTCAACTGTTCTTTTCGCACTAATATAATTCTGTACGTTGACGTCATATTCCTAAATAAACTTCGTGTTACTTGAGGACACGGATGACGCTGCGCATTTACGATAGTCTTGCTTGATCGATCTGTTCGAACGCGTACTCTACGTCTTCTCATCATGACCAAGGTGTTTTTTTTCTGTTTCGTATATAAATACTTGCGAATTACTTTCTTTTTTTACAAACAAAACATGTCTACAGAAAATCAGTCTGATTCTGCTGTACTCAATGCTCTCACATGTCCAATAACATTGGAATTATTTGTTGATCCAGTTCTAGCTTCTGATGGATACACATACGAACGTTCAGCCATTGTTGAATGGATAAAATATCATAATGACACAAGTCCATTGACTCGTCAATCGATTAAAATCAAAGATTTAAAAAGCAATCGTTTAGTTAAACAATTAGCCGATCAATATCGAACAACATCCTCATCAACAAATCTCACTTCAACTCTTCCAAAAGCGTTGACATCTTTCACTGGTGATGGTACTTTGCTAAGTAATAACCAAAAGATTGCAATCAATAAATTATTTTCTACTGAAAAGCGATGGTTATTAATTTATAAAGGTTCACAAGATGGTTTTGCTTCAGGAGATTTTCATCGTTTGTGCAATAATCGTGGTCCAACATTGACATTGATTCAATCACGTAATCGATTCTTGATGAAAAATCGAAAGTTCATTTTCGGTGGTTATACAACAGTTCCTTGGTCGTCTCAATACGGTTTTCATCGTGATCCTCAAGCATTTCTATTTCAACTTACTCAAGATAAACTAACTCGTTTTAATATTCATTCGAAAGATGATATTGCCGTGTCACATTATTTAACTGCGGGACCTGTTTTCGGTCTCGACGACATTCATATTTGTCATCGTGCCAATGAAAACAATTTGAATTCAATAAGATTTCCCTATTGTTTCGATGATTTAACAGAAAATGGCAAAGGACAAAGAACATTTTCGAACACAAAATATTTTCTAGTCAATGAAATCGAAGTGTACACAGTCATTGAATAATCTTTTTTTTTTATTCTGCCCACAAAATTCAGATAAATTAGTGTAATAAATAAAATAAAACCTTTTTTCTCGACATTTTTTTATCTCGTACCTCTAAAACAAGGACACGTCATTTTATTGTATTGGCGTATCAGCATAGGCATTCTTTTTTTCTTTTACATTCGAAACAAAATCATGACGGATAAAGTTGCATTTACGATGAAACTTAAGCCCAATGTGATCGATGAATACAAACGAAGACATGACGAAATTTGGCCCGAACTTGTTAATTTAATTCGTGAGAATGGTATATCAGATTATTCGATATTTCTCGATGAACCTTCGTTAACTCTATTTGCTGTTCAAAAAGTTTCATCGACAACAAATTCATCGAATGTTAAACTCCGAGAAAATGAAATTATGAAACGTTGGTGGGCATACATGGCTGATCTTATGGAAACAAACGCTGACAAATCACCGGTTACACATTCTCTTCAATTAGTTTTTCATATGGATTGATATTTTTCTTTTCGTTCTTTGTTTGAATTAAAAATACATCGATGTCGCTAGATTAACAAATCTTCTTTTCTTAGGTCATACCATCATTGGTTATCTTGTCATGCCAATAATGAATGAATACTTCCTTTGTTCTTTTATTTCACGTTCAGTCGTCAGTTATTCTATTCGATTTGAAGACAAAAAAAAACACCGAGAAATTTGTACGTTTTTTTTTTATTTTAGATTTTCATTGTTTTTCGAAAAGACAAAACGAAAGGCTAAGAGATCATGGGCCGAAACATCAGCGTTGATACCGACGATAAAAATAAAAATGAATCAATCGCAAAACAATCAGATTCTGATTCGACATCGGATCTCGATGAAGAAGAATTCATTGTGGAGAAAATCTTAAAAATGCGTACAACGAAAAAAGGCAAAGTTCTTTGTAAGTCGATCGATTCGGTTTTATTTGAAAAGAAAAAACCCATTTTTTTAAAATTCAGATCTACTCAAATGGAAAGGCTTTTCCGATAGTGAAAATACTTGGGTAAAAACGAGATTATATTTTTCATTTTCTAGGATTCATCGTTTTCATTTAGGAACCAGCAGAAAATCTCGATTGTCCAGATTTAATTGCTGCGTTCATGGCTGAACAAAAAGACAAACCACCAGCACCTATAACCAACGGTAAACGTTCTCTTTCGACAGCAAATTCCAACGATGACGAAGAAAATAGCACACCGTCAACAAAACGAGGACGTATTGAATACGAACAAACAGGTTATAGTCGTGGTTTAGTACCTGAAACGCTAATGGGTGCAACCGATATCTACGATGAAGAATTAATGTTTTTGTATGTCGAATGATTGACTTCGATTGTTTGTGTATTATCTGCTCGTTGTTTTCTAGAGTCAAATGGAAAGGTGTGCCGAAACCTGAATTAGTTCCATCGCGTATTGTTAACAAACAATCAGCTCAACTCGTTATTAAATTCTACGAAGACCGATTAACATGGAATTCGATGAACAATAATAATAATAATAATTCAAATGGAAAGAAAAAATTGAAATAAACGAGATTGTGCGTTTTTTTTTTGTTTATTACGTGTAAAACTATCTGTCTTTACGTTTGATTTCTCAGAAATTGTATTTTTGTTTTCGTTTTCTGTGTTGTTGTGCACGGATATGTTGTATATTAAGATGGTAGGACTTAAAACATTATCAAACTCAAATATATTCCCGTTCAGTTCTTGTCGAACTCGTGTTTTTCTTTCTTTTCTTTATTCAATAAAAAGCAAACATCAAGCGATTTTATTAAAGAAGATCTCGAAAATTGAATTTTACTATCTCTTAAGAAATTCTATCAGACAAAAACAGATACACATAAATGAATAAATACAAATGAAAAGCAATTATGTACAATTAATTAATTAATTAATAAAATTCTTGGCACTAAAATCACTTGTTTTTTTGGTTTCAAGATGTACGTTGTTTTTTTCTCGGCGGACAGATGATATTATTTTGCAACGATGCCATTGCACGATAGACATCAGCGAGCAGATGTGGATGCGTCGAAATCATCGATTGAAAGCCAACAGTTTCCAGCACGTCTACAAAAAACCAAATCGAAAATGTTGTTGTTTTTTTTTGTGTTGAAACTTCTACCTTGTGAATGCGTGTTGATGAAGTCAATAGCTTGTTGTCTTAATTGTGTTGCTGAATGTAGATCAGCTAATATCAAAGTATCGACAACATTGTCCTTGTCGATAGTCGTGCAAAGCGTTTCTTCACATTGAACTTTCAATCGTTCGAGACAATATTTATCAGCAGCAGGCAAAAGTGCATCAGCAATCTTCTCGATGTTTTGCGTTTTGCCCGTGTAGATAAATCGAAGTATTTCGTGCATGATTTCACCATCGATATCTTCGATTAACACACGAGATCGTTCGTTTTCCAGCATTTTATGTTCGAACATCGCTTGGAAAACTTTCGAACGACTGCTTAGTATCGCTTTATGAACGGGAAATTCTCGTTGACCGCAAACAAGTGTCACGTCCGAATAAACGGAATTGTCGAGTAAATTTTGAAAATCATCACTCAACCGACATTCAGGAATTTTAAACTAAAGAAACAAAATGTTTGTTTGAAAGTTTTCTCATCATGATTCGAGTTAACATACGAGACTAATTGGTGTTTGTCCGCTGACATTGACACTATCTGCAACGACGCTCACTTCACAGAATAAAGTTAATTTATCATCGGGCAAAAGACCGTTGGCTTCATCGATGAGAAAATCTCGACGAATGAACTTTTTGAAACCCCAATCTTTGCCCTGAACGAACCGATAGGCTCGTTGTGATTCCATGGCTTTGGTTTCGTCGCCTTTCGCATTGAGAATCGAAAATTTAAACTTGGCTCGTGTTTCACATTTGCTCGATGGTGCTGCGACCAGAAGTAAATAGAGCGAAAGATAGTCTTTCGATTCTTCATCTAAACCTTTCGGATTCAATCGTAAACACCATTTTAATTTATCATTTGCATTCGCCGAGAACGACGATGATTTCAATGCTTCGCCCATTTCTTCTCGGCAAAACGAGAAATTGTTTATTGTCCAATTAAATGAAAACTAAATCGAATTTTGCTTTTTAAAATAAGATTAACTCGATCTGTCAACCTACTTTAATCACTTTCACGCTTGTCAAACACCACGATTCGGACACGGGCTGATTCGTGGTTTGAATCGTTGGCTGTTGAGTTGTGGCGGTTGGAAGAACGAGATTTTCTCCGTTGATGCCTGTCGGTAGATAGTGAATCGACGGCGATGGCGCTCGGACAACGACGATATTTTGAGGCGAATCAGGAAGCATCATATTGCTGTTGAATATGCACGTTGTTTGCCTTGATTGTTGGTTAATTAAGTACAAGGACGAACACACACACACCAGCAGAAAAAAGTCTATTTTAATCAACGAGAAAAAAAGAAAAAAGTGATTTTCAATTGAGTCTTTTGCGCGCTGTATTATTTTGATTAGAAAAAATAACGAAGAGAAGAACGAGAAGACATTTGACCGACAAATACTCATACAGCGAACGAACGTGTATACATATATATATATATATATATATATATTCACTCAAAACGGTCAGATCGTCTTCTATTTGCTTGCTGTAGAAGGAGAAATCGATGACTCATCGAGAAGAAATCGTGACCGAAAACGAGAAATTTTTGACAGATGAGATTTTCAAATGAAATTACCGAGAGACGATTTATTTGCTTTTTATTTTCCAGTTTTTGAATTCGATTATTTAGCGATATCTATGGAAAATACTGATTTGTTCAATTGATTTACCAATGGCAATCGTTCAGCTTTTCAGATAGACAGAAATCTCGAACAAAACACGTCAAGTTTTGTTTTTCAAAATAATAATTTTCTACAGATTCAACAACATTTGATTTCCTCCCTCGAAGGTACTCAGTCCAACAGCAATAATCATGTCAAAAGAGAATCTCATGAAATTATGAGAAAAAAAAACTCGACTAGCGCCAAATGAGAAGTCAATCCGTACTCAATGACCGATTTGCACGTCTCAAGGACGAAAACTTTAACTTATATAAAATGCTTTGCAATATTTCGAGATAAACAAAACAACACGACTTTATTTTTGTGTTTTAGAATTCTCAAAATATGAGTTTTACATCGAGTCATAATTTCCGTTCGTTTTATTTGATTATCAATTCGTTGACATTCACTTCATCGTTTCTCGGTGGACCATCATCGGTAAAAAAGAACCTACTTTCAATTTGTTTGAAGAAGAAAAAAAAACACATTTTATAGAAAACGAAAATCCCGCCGTCGGTTGGAACAAATATCGAACCAGTTTATTCGGAAGATGTTCCACAAACAACAGCCAATCTAAGCAAACGGCTCGGTTCAGATCAAGGCAAAATCGAACGCACCATAGCACTTGCAATGCTAGCTATTATTCCGAGTTCATTTGTGTTCAATTCAGTTTTAATGAACTATTTACTAGCAGCTTCGCTTGTTCTCCATGCGCATTGGGGTTTGTCGAATTGATTAGAGATTTTCTCGAGTTCTTTTTTTTTGTGTGGATATATTTAGGAATGGATACAGTATTAATTGATTACTGCCCAAGGAAAGCATTGCCATTAGCGAATATTATCCGATATTTTCTTTCCACAAGTGCTTTTGCTGGTCTTTGGTAAAGAAAATTTTGTTGTTTGTTTGTTCTGAAAAGATAATTTTTTGCTTTTGATTTAGTTATTTCAACTATAATAGTATGGGCTTGACGAAAGCATTGAAAGCTCTGTGGAGTTTGTATTAAACGAAAACATATAATATTATTTCTTTTTCTTTTTTCTTCTTTTTCTTTTCTCTGTATATACATATTTGAGAAAATTCTTTAAGATTTATTTGATGTTATGAATTTAACCATTTTTATTTTGAAATAAAAGCCAACATTTGACAAAATCAGATCTATTAATGGTACATACGTTTGTTCTCGAGTTACATTTGTTGACATCCACGAATATCTTCTATAGGTCAGAAATCATTTACATCTGGCGTAAATCAACTTTGTTTTCGAAGAAGTATCTCAAATGTCAAAGTCATATTGGCAGACAGTTGATAAATTCGAAATTAAATGTTGACCTTGACCTAAATGTTTTCAGTGTTTAGCTAGTCAAATAATATGTACATTCATCACAGCTTGCATATTATATATCGGCATCAATACACTCCGAATCGAATTGTTTTTGTTTACATTAGCTGTGTTTTGATTATTTTTGGCTAATTGATTTCAACTGGAATCGTTTTGATATTTGATTATTGGTAAAATAGAGCTGATCGATCTGTATATTGAAACAGTAAAAGCTAACTGATTATGTTTCTGTTCGATATTTGATATCAAAAATAGGAAACAAACAAACTGAATTACGAAAATGAGACCCTCGATAAATAACCTTGACTTCCGTTGACAACAGTTAACTTTATAAATCGTTGTTTAGTCTAATCGACAAGTCGTCTGTTTATATATATAACTCACTTGTTGTTCTGTTTCGTTGATAATCGAACTTCGAAGACACCAAAGAGAGAGAGAGAAAGGAAAATATTTGATTATGTAGCAAATGTGATGATTTACTGATATTATCCATCAATATGATGGGCAGTATATACTTGTAAGAACAACAACAACAACATCTGTTTAAGTTGCGCCTCCGTTTTTTCTTCTGTCGATGCTAAATCTTACTGATAATACAAGCTCGATATAGCTCTTCGGTGTTGTTTTGTTTTCATAAGATAGATTACATTTAGACTTCGACATTTATTCGGTTGGAGACGTGCTAACGATAATCAATAGCCTGTGGTTTTACGTTTTCTTTGAAATTAAATATGGTAAGTGAAGAAACAAACAAAAAAAAAAGAATTTAATTAAATACTTCTGTTAATAGGAAGATACACCACATTTAGTCGCACATTTTATGGCTGCTGGAGCCGAACAACGTTTAGATGATTATCATTTTCTACGACATACATACGATACTGTGAGTTCAAGAGTTTGACGAATAGAACGGATTGATATTTTGACATTTTCTTAACTAGATTAGCGGACAAGAAATTCAATTAAATCGTATTTTACGTATGTTAGATCAGGATGAAATCTCTCTCAATTGGCATATTGATACAACACCCATTGGACGAGCTCGTTCACGATCCTATGATTTCAATTTCAATCGAACTGATGAAAAACTTCATCTACCCGGTCGTATTGCTTATTTACGTCTTCGTGAAATGGAACAAGAAGATACGAAAAAACGTCCAGTTTATCCGACATCATCATCAAATCGTCGATCATCATTAACCAATGGTCAAGCAAATCAATCTTCAGCTGCTCGATTACGTGCACAAGCTGAATACGAAGCTGAATTAGCCGAAGCCGAAAAACGACGAAAACAATTGGCAAGAGAACGAGAAATCGAATTGATTGCATTCAATGTTCGATACGAAGATAGTTCATCAGCGAATGCAAATCAAAATGATCTCGGTTCTCTTGTTTGTGAATGGATTTCGCCGAGTTCATTATCGGATATTAGTTCGTTTATGATTGAACAACAATGCACCGGACAAGACGATTGGTCACAAATCGGACAAACTATTGATAAAAGTCAAACGCAAACTCAATTCGATGTTTTATCATTGTTTACCGATCAAAATTATGAAAATAAATCGACACGTTTTCGTTTGACAGCTCAACTTGAAAATGGTAAAATCCTTGCGAGTAAACCGACTGATGAAATCAATTTGAAATCACTCATTGGCGATCGAGTACTCGTGCCGAACGTAGAAATTCTTTCGGATAAATCCGTTCAATTAACATGGACCAACGATGGAAATGAGAATAAATATGTTATTGAAAAACGAGAACCGAATGCAACTGAATGGACAAAAGTAACGAAAGTACCACTTTCACAAGGTTTAGCTCTATTAGAAGATCTCGATGATGCTCAACAATGTCAATTTCGTTTAGTTGTCGCAGCTAAATCAGGTTTCAATGATTTCGACATACGTATATCGAATAATATTTTCTTTTGGTTTAGATGATACGAGTGAATCGGATTTATTAACAGTTCATAATGTCAATGAATGGCTTAGTTCATTACGTCTTGTTCCAACATCAGCGACATCAGTTGATGTTGATATATTCGATGAAGGTTTCAAACAATTCGATCGATATAAAGTCGAATTTACAACAATCGATCAACTCGATCAATGGCAACAAGTAGATTTTCATCAACAATTGTATTTTTCTTTCAACAATCAACATATTTTTCTGTTTAGATTCCTGATATAACTCGTGATGTTGCTCATTTAACTATCGATAAACTTAAACAAGGCACTGATTATAAATTTCGTTTTACACCTGTTCTACGAGGAGCATCAACTACTACTTCTGGCAATGCTGAAGCAATCAGCTCTCAACTTGCATTAGTTCTCGATGTTAAAACACCGCTATCAGGCAAAGATCGATGTTTGTTTACATTTGATTATTCAAATTGAATATGTAGTTTTGTCTTTGATTGTTGTTTATTAGTAAAAAAACAAACGAAACCACCTGCTCCTCCTCCTCAATTTGCCATTCATCAAACCGATCCGACGACTGTTCTCATCGAAGCAATCGTTCCTTTGGATAAACCGGTTGCATTCGAAGATGTTTTCGATGTCTATTCGAAAAAAGAAACGCTCGAAGGAGAAGAATGGTCGAAAGTAAATTTCGTAATCGAAATAATCAAATTGATGTTTTTTTTCTTCGTATTTTTAAGATCGGTACTATTGATAAAGATCATTTAAATCTTACAATGAAAAATCTCTCGGAAAATACAGCGTATGTTTTTAAAATTCACAATCAGAATTCACCTGACGAAGAGAATAATATCATTCAACAATTTCAATTCGAAACTGCATCAGGTTTGAAAGTTAATCGACAATAAATCACATCGAACTCAGTTTTTTTGTTCAATATTTAGTTAAATTATACGATCCATCAGCTTTCTTGGAAAAAATTCAACAAAGTCTTGAAAATGTCGTTAGTGGAGTTATGCGAGCGGGTACTTTTTGTTCTTCATTGTTCAACTGTTAAATACTTTTGTTTTCTCGCGTTTAGCTGCTGGACATGAACCTCTTAACGATCCATTGAATGTCAGTCTCAACGAAGTCATTAAAGAAATCTTTCAAGATGAATCACTTGTTCCCAATGAACAGTACGGTTTCGATACATTAGCATTGAGCAATGATCTACAATTATTCTGTGGTCCTAAACAGATGATGCTTCAACAACTAAAAGGTAGTGAAACAAGTGAATCATCGAAAGTCAACGGAGAAATTGTCATTCATAATTATATTCAACCGAATCGGGAACAACAACCGGTTATTGTTCGAGAAGAAAATGGTAACACACGAATTGGTAATATTGATGGTGATGTTATCGTACGAAATGTTGTTACTGATGTTTTATTAATTAATGAAGAAACACGAAATCAATTGTCGATGAATATCGTTGGACAAGCATTCTTGAAAGGTGTACAAGGAATATTAATTGCTTCGAAATTTAAAGGAATTATCGTTGTGAAAAATGTACAAAAATCATAGAGCAAAGACTCAGAAGATTGTTTGTTTTTCTTAAATTAGATTTAGTTTAATAAATACAAGATTCTTTGATTGAGTAGTATTCAGTTCATGTTCGTAGTTTTCTTTTTCATGATCATTGATTATACGAATGAAAGAGCGAATGCAATCGACTATTCGCTATTATTAAATAAACAAGTAGATCGACGTAATGTTAGTACGCCTTCTAATGCATCCTAAGAACTCCTCCTATTTGATCAAGATCAAAAGCATACGGAAGAATATATGTATACTAGCTGAATAATGGAGTACTCGTTGCAAGATGGCAGATGAATTCAACAAAATATGCAATAAACCATTCGAAATATGAAACTATAGACACCTATATTCTGTAGTTAGTTTCTATTGGAGTTTAATGACATCATTTCATGAGTAATGCGTAGGTTTTGGCAATGAAGCATCATGACGCATTGATTGAGTATCACGAAAGAATATTCGCGTTTCGATTCATTCGAAAAGCAGAAACCAAATGAAATAGCAACGTCCTAAAATTTTCGATTCGTTCTCGCCTGAGAACAACAAAGGCCTAAATCTACCGAACTCATTAATAAATTAAAGTGGCAATCCATGATAAATATTAACGATAGATCGTAGCGCACTGTAGTTCGTCAACTCTAAGATCCTCATGAACAATTCGCTTGCATAATCGTCGATAGAACTCATTGCAATTATCTTGGCCCTATGAACATTCGTTTCTTATCCAATCGTCAGAGATAGCGATAGGCTTTTCTCATCTTCAAGATATGTGCAATCGTCGATCAATGGACTGTTTTTTTTTATTTCGTCATTTATCGAAAATCGTACAAGATCAGTTTACTGACCACCGATAGTGTCAATGTTAATGTGGTGAACAATCCGTGTATATACATGTATAATCTATTCATTGATACTGATCCTATCGCAAATCAGTTGCTGATATCACGCTCCTCCTATGAATTTACATTTATTTATCTTTGCTTTTGAAATAATTTCTATTTTAGAATTACGGTAGGTTCATCTTGGAACGTACTTTCCAGCTGTTGGACAAATTCTGACAGTTAAACTTATATTTTATAGTAAAAAACAAATGTAAATGCAACGGTTGAGTCATCACAGCCTTCTGTTGTTTTTGTTGAGTCAAAAAACAGAAAGAAAAAGAAAAGGGATGTTTTTTTTCTCCCCCTCATAGCAGATGCTATTGGACGATAACAACAATCCCATGCTTTTGCATACCAAAAGAAGCAAGAGGAAGGAATGCGTCATGCAGCTCTGACGTAGGCAGACTTTGCTGCGACAGTCAAATCGTACTCATGACGTCATTTGTGTAGGCGTAGTAGAGAGAACGAAAAAAAAATAGCAGTTTTATATATATATAAGAGAATGTAATGTCGAAGTCTAAAACAACGATATCATTGTATGCGATCAAATCTATTACCAATAGATCAACAACTGATGTGTATGAGCAAAAGTCAACCCGGGGATTTCCATCCCGTTCTAGCTTCGACTTCGATCAAAAGCGAACCATATCAACCGACGTCATCGGAAAGTAGTCGTGCATCGTGTGACGATAACGATACTATTGAATTCGGTCCTATTAAAGTTAAACCACGAAAGAAACCGGCACCAACATTAGCAACTGGCCGTCGATCGAAATACGAAATTTTACCGGCTGATGAAGAACAAAAACGTAATGTTCGTCGTGCACGTAATCGTGCTGCTGCCGAACGTGTTCGTATTAGTCGATTAAATATCGAACAACGACTTCTCGAGCAAATCGAACAATTAGAACAACAAGAATCCGCGTTAATGAATGACGTTGAATTTCTTCAACATCAAAAACTTCATCTCGAAACACGTATTTTTACTCATGAACAAATGTGTTCGAATGTACATTTACCGACCATCAATGAAGCCAATCTAATTCCAATTGAAAATCTTCCATTATTATTTCAACAAACCGATAAATTGGCTGAAATTGATTTCGATAGTTTGTTCACTGATTTGAATACCGAACAAATGTTTCGAGAATCTCAACTGCCATCGGACGATCTTCAAGATTTCTTAATGGATCTATGAAATCTCTTCTAAATCTCAATAGCAATAGTCGAATAAATCTTTTTGTATTTTCTACCTTCTTTTTTTGTATAAATATGAATGAATCTACACGTGTATATCTGTTGTTGTTGTTATGCATTCTCTTTTTTTTTCTTACTGTTCGATAGATTTGTAAAATGTGATTGATATTATATTAGTATTTCAAAACAAATATAT
>ERZ781398.2663-NODE-2663-length-14735-cov-4.467166_pt1 | contig 14735 bp, 14 predicted proteins | sample MGYA00433077_ERZ781398 | MGnify/ENA primary metagenome ERZ781398 (study PRJEB29847, sample SAMN06458254) | wastewater metagenome | isolation source: Wastewater bioreactor | place: South Africa: Cape Town | study: EMG produced TPA metagenomics assembly of the... | reverse complement strand
GTTTGAGATATTTCTCCGATTTTTCGTATTCGCCCATGTCACACATCTTCAAAAAACAACCAAAAAGACTTTTGTTTTTTTTAAAGGAAAAATGAAGGTTTGATTTTTACCAATCGACTTAACAACAAAGTTGAGAATGAATATTTCCAGTGATTTCGAGTAGAACACCGACAACATCCTTTCGTTGAGATTTTTTCGTTGTAAATCGAATCGCTCGTTGAATATCTCGACTCGTCGAAAAGAAACCATTCATCGAAATCAATCCACCGACATTCTGAAGCATTTGATTCATCTCTTCTTGTGTCAATTTCAAACCTCGATACACACAAAATCGTTTCGAATGATTTTGTCGTAATTTGTTATGTTCGTAAGCGATTCGTGTGCGTAGATCAACGATATAAACTCGAAATGTGTACAAAGCATCGATATCTTCGGTTCGAAGAGCTTTATTAACGAGCCGATAGACAAACGATTGTTTTGTGTACCAAATAATCGCATCTTCAGCTTTCTAAATTCAAACGATAAGAAGAAGAAGAAAAAAAGAAAACAAAAGTTACATAATTCAATCGAAATTGTTCGATTCAATTTGATTTCCTCGATAATACGATCGACAATTTAAAATATCAGTTAATAATTGAAACCAAAGGAATGACGCGGATTCTCTTGTTAAATATCTTGTCGAACGTTGTTTTCCATCGAATAATCCGAAAACAGTCGCTTGTTTTGTTACTAATTCGATATTATTTCTCAACGATATCATTAAGTGTTCTTGTTCAGTAAAAATATCGATGATCTTCGAATATTTCTCCTTCAACGGCAAATAAGTACTTCGATTGAAACAAAAAATAAAAATCGAATCGATCTGTTTGAGATCATGAGTCTTATGAAGATGTTCGGCGGCATAGGAACCCGTTGTAATAAAGAAAATCTTCTCTTTTTCAACTGATTTTATATAATCAAAACAAGGTTCAGCTTTCGAATAAAGTAAAACATAATCATTGATTTCTCTTAATAGATTCTTAGTTAATTGAACATCATCAGCATTTTCTGGATCGTCCATATTCTGATCGAACCAAATAATTGTTACATCTTCAACTGGCTTCTCGATTAATTCACAATTATCACATGATTTTGTTGCTCGTGATCGATTGAGTTCATTGAAAGATTGGTTACTCATTACGACAATGAAAAACAAAACGAAATGACGGGTTAAGAACAACAAGATGACGTTGATTTGTAACCAACGCCGTAGTTTTTTTTTCTATTGATCTAATTGAATTTTAGTTGAGCAATTTGGACATTCGACGATCTGCGAAAGATCTTCTTGTTGAAGATCTAAAATAGTCCCACAACGGCAAATAAACTCGTCGTTTTGTTCGTTGAACTGAATGTTCGTATGTGGAAGATTATGCAATCGAATTCGTTGTAGTCAATTTATGTTGATGTTTTATTTTGATTTGAAAAAGAAAAGAAAAGAAAAGTGTTTTAGTTTTATTGAATGGAAATATTTGTAATATCAACACATCCAGTTTGACCTGTAGCCGATGTAAAAAAAATATTAGCTTGATAAGTTCCACGAAGATCCGATGATGTGACATTGAATGGTAAACTAAATTGATGTCTTCCTTTGCCCAACGGACACTTACATGTTGCACAAACATCACACCAATCGGGATAATCACATGAGCCAACACCCTCGACACATGGACCTTTTATATAAAAGGGTCCGATTTTCTTTTTCAAAGTTACCGAAGTCTAAACGTATATTTTCAATATGAATTCGAAAATGAAAGAAGAGAAAACAAACTTGAATTGGTTGAACAAGATCTTCGGATAATTCAACAGCTAAACCTAATGTTGCTACATCTCCAATGTAAATTGGATCATTAGGTGCGATGATAAATTCTTGTAAATTAATGACACCAGGATTTCCAGGATTACAATTCACACCCTTCGCTTTACCTTCAACTGATATCTTTCAAAAACAAATTTCATATTTGCAAATCAAATGAAATTGAGGGTGTTGTTTGTCTTACTGTTGAAACAAGTAAAAGAGCAACAATTGATAAGAATGAAACCATGTTTTTTGGATTCTTCATTTCAAAGCTATTTTGCTCAAGTATTTATACGATGAAAAAGAAAAAACAAATCTGTTATCTTCGAAAAAAAGATAAAAGTATATCGAATTTTAGGTCAATTTTAGTTCCTATGAAACTCATCACGTGTTTATCATTTTGTTGAGTTTATTTTGAAGATAAGAAGAAAAGATTTTCTCTGTTAAACTATTGATAGAGAGTGATTTTAAGCATGAGAACAGAATGAGGATCGATATTCGGTGAAGTATAATTAAAACGAAAAGGTCCAATCGGTTGTTTAGCCCAAAGATCTCTGACAAGAGCCGAATCTCTCGGTGGAAATCCGATGTCAGTCCATTGAACAGTAATTGGTTCACTGATTGAATTGCCTCGATTGAGAAGAAGAACAGCTTGTGAACCATCATGAAGTGGACTTGACCAAACTTCAAGTTCAGGTGTTTCAATTAAACATTGTCCATCATGTTTATTTCGAAGAGTTTCATCAGTTGAATTCAAAATCCATTGTTGACCCGGTCCATGATTACACAAAGAAATCTCTACTGCTGCACCAGGAGACACTGCACGAAATCTATTCAAACTAAATTTAAAAGAAAAATACTCGAATAGAAATGCGAATATGAATATCGTCTGTCGAACCATTTGCCATTGAATTGTGAAACAATAGTTTGATCAGTTGGATTGAATGTCCATTGTTGATTTTTGCCTTGACATAAAGCTTGAGGATCATTGATTTGACATTGTGTTGCAACAAGACTTGTTCCATCTTTACTTTGACAATTTTCTATTGATAAACATTTTCCATCTTGAATCGATCGAATTGATCCATCAGAAGAATTATATTTCCATTGTTTTCGTTCGGCTTCTATTGAACAATTGGCAAGAACAATTCCTGTCGATGAATTCAACGAATGAGACCAAGACAAAGCGACTTTCTTTCCTTGAACACCTAATTTATCTTGATTGACTGCAATAACTTCATTGTTTGTTAAGATTTCAATCGTTCGTTGACTCATATTTGTCACATCACAACCAATTAACAATGGAGATTTACTTATTGACCAAAGAGAAAAATGAGCTACATATTCATTATCTGTCATTCCACCATTCCCTATTTCAAGCACTAGACAATCAAAATAGATCAATCAAATCATATCAACTAGTTTGACAAGCTATTTTACTATCAGGATCATTCCAACCACCTGGACCTGCATTCGTTGCATATTGATTATTCTATTTCAATTGACAAATAATTATGTATTGTTTAGTTATTTGTCTTACAATATCAATATTATTCAACATTGATTTCCAATTATCTTCAATATCATCTGTTGTTCTCCAACTATTACCAACATTTGAAGCCCAAAGAGCAGGTTGATCTGTTCCTTGTTCTTTTCATTGATTAATTAACATATAGAAACACACAATAAATCATTATTTATTAGACAAATGAAAAGAAAAGATACAAACCACAAAGAGAATAGAAAATCGGTCTTCCACTTGCATTGAGTGCATCTCTCATTGGTGGATATCTCAATTCGGGAATAGTTCCATCCGTATTACAATTATCATATTTTAAATAATCAACATTCCATTTGGCATACGTATTTGCATCGATTGTTTCGTAATGTAACGAACCTGGACGACCAGCACATGTTTTAAAACCAGCATCTTACAAAACGTTTATTTCATTGTTTTTTTTTTGTTTTCAAAAACAAAAAGAAAAAATGAATTGTAAATTACCAGAATAGAGTCCAAATTTGAGATGTTTCGAATGAATATAATCAGCAAGAGCTGAAATACCATTGGGAAATGCTTGAGGATCAGGTTGAATAACTCCTTGACTATCTCGACTTACTTGCCAACAATCATCCAAATTAACTTGAAAACGAACAAATTCAATTGATTTCAATCGAATTCTTAGAAAAAGAAACAAACCATATTCATAACCAGCTGCAGCAAGTCCAGTAGAAACAATGGCATCGGCTGTTTCTCGAATTAGTTTTTCATTGATATTACAATGAAAATGATTCCAACTATTCCAACCCATCTGAGGAGTTAAACCTAAACCATTATTTAATTCTTTTGAATTTTCAATTAACAACAACATCAACAACAACACTATTTGCAAAATCATCCTTTCAATTCAAATGCAATTTATATTCATATTATCAATTTTTATACGATCATTTGATCAGATATGAGAATACAATCACAGCTGACATTGTTGCTTTTTTTTCTTATCTCTTTTAGGTTTATTTGAAAAAGAAAAAGAAAAAAGAAAGAAGTTAGTGATTTGTACCAAAGAGTGCATATCGATTGTTCCATTCGTATTCAGTAAGACATTCTTGTCGTGGAATAAATCGATTTGGATCGTGAATACCAAGTGTTACATCATAAAATGAAATATGTGAAATACCAAATTTTTGACTAAATAATGTTCGATGAACTGGAAGACATTCTCGTAATGTCCATGATGAATGATATTCAACTGTATCATTGCTTGGTGTTGTAAAATTACCACCCCTACAAATATATTTAGTTATTTTATTTCGACATCAACTAAATGCAGTCAACAAAATTTACCATCGTGTAGTTAAAACACCTGAACCAGGAAATGATGATGAACCGACATAAGCTTCGCCATAGAACGTTGCATTGGGTCGAACACCAAAATCACGCCATTCTCGAGTTATTTCTCGACGAGTACAATTTCGAGCTTGATGATTATAAATAAATTCTGTTTTCGAATCGAAAAGAGCGATGATATCGAAGAATTGTGTTTGACCAGGTCGATCAATTTCGTCGGCAATTCGTTCACGACGATAGATTGCATCGTAACTTAAACGAGCTTCAACACGGAATTGTTGTTCTTCATTCGCATCGAATATACGAGCTTCAAATTGAGCTGGACTTTGACATGGTACTGGTTGTTGACTAACAATCAAACCAAATAATAAACTTGATAAAACTAATGAAATTAACATTGTTGCTTTTATTTCAATTACAAATCTTTCACATTTATATATATAGAAGAGACAGAGAGAGAGGGAGAGACTCACCGCATCTCTTTACTTTGAGTACGCAACTTTGAATAACGAAACTCAAGTGCAAACAAGTTTCGTAACTAATGACACCTACTACTGATAGCAACAATTCTCTTTTTTTTCTTATTTCAAGATTAATCAAAACAAAGACACAACACAGAGAAAATTATCTTCGTCGGTATTTGTTGATCATATAATCACGAACATTTGGATAAAGACATTTGTCAATATGATTTGCACAAGTACTCGTGTCATTTTGAAAATATTGTCGAATCTGTGTTGAACTAATCGATTGAAGTTGATGTCGTTGTTGATTCAATGGAATATAAATAATATTTGATGATGATTGACAATCAATTCGTTGTTCATCGTATCCAACACGATAGATAACTGCACATTTTATATTCATTTTCATTGTCATCATTTCGATTTGACGACATTTATTGAAATGATCTAATCCACAAACATAAACAATATCTATTGGATATTCAACTAGATTTCTTTCTTCAACAAGATAATTATTGACAAAATCTCGAAAATATTCTGTGACATTAGTAAAATCAATAAATCCATCGTGCCATTGACTTTCACCTCGACAAATACTTATCCACGATGATAAATCATTATTCTTATCTTCATATTCTAGAGCTTGTTCACAAAGATCACATCGATCTTTAGCTGAAATCCAATGTCTATCACCGAGTTTATTACGGACATAATCATCACTAATTCACAAATTGAGAGATAGAAAGAGAGAGAGAGACAATGAAATACAAACTGTGTAGGAGATAGATATCCACCAAGAACACGGAATGATTGTTTTTCAAGATATTCTTTAACAAACAGAAGATTTTGAAAATGTAAACGATGAATAGGATTAAATGAACCAGTTGTCAATAAAACACAACTAGAAAATAGAGACAAAAATCCAAGTGAAATGTCATTCAACGCGTAGATGTTTACTTGTTTCGATTTTGAAATGAAAATTGTTTGTTGAGATTTCGTCTAAGAAGATGAATATTTGTATTGATATTGTTAAACATTGATACTTGGATATTTGTAGTTCTAGTTGCTTCTCGATCAAAATTAATAAAACGTCTTAAATCATTTGTTTGTTGAGAAACTTGAAGATTTTGTTGTTGGTGTGAATTTAAAAGTGTACGAAGATGTTGTTGTGCTTGTTGTTGATTACCAGTGAAGACAAGACATTGATTGTTAAATCCTAATTGTCTAAGTGCCATAATGAATCGTGCACCAGCATTATGTGGACATCGTTCATTGTCACGATTCATATCAGTTACAATACGAAATGTTTTCTCATTTTTTAAACGTTGTCCAAATGGTGATCGAAGAAATGAAAGAGCCGTATCTGTATCCGATTTGGGAATGAAATGAACATTGATATCGAGTGCTTTGATTGCTGCATATTCCATATGTTGTTTATTTTCCCAATTTTCATCGAAAATGTTATCATCAACCCAAAGAACAGACCATTCACAAAGACCTAATTCCACTTGTCGCATGTAAATTACGTGTTTCTTTTGTTTTGGAAATGTTTTACGATTGAAAATAAGAAAAGTACTATGAGGTAAAAACAAGACTTCATCTTCTTCTTCGTAATTCGAAAATTGTTGAATTGGACGGCCTGTTAACGAATAAATTTTAAAGAGAACATTTCGATTTTGAAACATTTTCGAATTGACAACTTGTTTGCCTTTCTTTGAACTACTAAATTGAATCCAAGTAATGAGTGAACCTGGCCGATAGATGAGTAATTCTTCGTCAGTTAATTGACATGCTCGTGTGACATGACCCCAATAGAAAGGAATATACGAAAGTGCTTTCACAAGATAATAAACAATAATTGCAGCTTCATTGATTTCTTCTTCAGTTCGTTGTTCAACAACTTGTGAATGAGCTCGATGAGCAATAAGACTTGCACTTCGATTACAAGCTTCGCTTCTCGTTCCCGTATAAAACGAAAGAGAAAATGCTAAAGCTTTACTTTCATTGTCGGATAAACCTTTGTCACTAAAATATGAATAAGTTTTGTTGACACGACATTGATGTGTATGCATTGCTTCATCTACATCTTCACTTTGAAGATATTTTCGACAGACAGCTTTTAATTTGTCGTATGACGAATTCATTTGAACAATATCAAATAACGATTGATTGAAATTATCTTCGTAGACTAAATGTGTTCGTCGACTTTGTTGAATTTGTTGAGTTGTGTGTTGTAAAGTGATATATTCGAAAATAGCTTCGATATATTCTGATTGCATAATTGTATATTCTATTTGATTGAGATCATTTTCTCTATTTGATGTGATTCCAACGGATTCATTCATTGCTCGTATTATATTCATATCATCTTGATTTTTTAATCGACCAATTAAAATCATATAACAACTATGAGGTAAACGAATTGTAGCATCGGCTTTTTCGGGTTGATATGCACATAGATCTTTCAGTACACCTGAACATTTACGAAAATGAATATTTCTATCCGATTTATATTCGTCATTTTCTAATTGATCATCTTCACTTTTTATGGATACTTTCGCTCCCATTTCATTTGTTTTTAATGTTTTTCTTATCAGTGAATAGATATATGCACACATGTTACATGTTCTTATCCTGTTGTCCAATAGTAATGCATTCATTCCTATGACAACAACAACAACATTTGATGTTGTTTGTATTTTTGTTCGTTTCGATGGAATGAAATTGATTTGTCGATTGATATTTAGTTTAATTACGATTGGATTTGTATTGATTTGTTTATTGAACAAATTTGAATCTTCATCATCATTAAACAATCAATTGAAACCTCGTCATTGTCGAATCGAAGTATTTGGTGGTTTCGAAGGTGTTGAACAATCTTATATAAGTGGTGTTCTCTTTCGAGATATTCGTTCGATATGTTCATGTTATTTACATTATCAATCGATCGATCAATTTTCTATTAGTTCTTGGCAATTCTCACGAATTGTTTGGTGTATTTTAAAATGTCCCATCGATGTTATCGAATGGTGTCGAAATCATCGACATCGATCGTATTGTCAAAAAAATGTCATTCTATTTGATTTATTTGATGAGAATTTAGATTATCCAATCGAACATTATTCTTATTTTGCCAGTGTTTATCGAAATTATTTGAGATTTAATAGTCGAAATCAGTTAACTTATTTAACAAATGATCTCAAACAATTATTTGAAATCAATCAATTGAAATTATTTCATCGAACTTTAAATTGGACATTGGCTATTGAAATTATGAAACAAGAATGGGCTCATTTAGGATTTCATTTCAATAATATTTCTCATCGACCCAATGCAAACATTCGAAATGAAATCGATCGTCGAATTGTTCAACGAATTTTAATTGATAATGAAAATATAAGTTATCATACTTGGCCTAATTTAGATAAACAGATCAATAGTAATGTCTTTTGGTTTCCACTTGGATTTACAACAAATTATTTGTATAAAACAGTTGAATTCAATTCGATTCCATTGAGTCAACGAAAACGACTTTGGTCTTGGATTGGTTCAACAAAACTCAATGAACGAAATGATCTTCTCAACAGATTTCAATCGAATGATTCGTTGACTCGTCAAATAAAACAACAAGGATTTCTATTTGTTACTGATCGAGAAAAGAGAAATTTAATTGAAATGAATTATACATCCATATTATTAGATTCTCAATTTGTACCTTTACCACGAGGTTATTCACCTGAACAATATCGATCATTTGAACTTATTCAAAGTGGAGCTTTTCCAATTGTTAATCGACGTTGGACACAAATTAAACGAAATCTTCGATTTGAACCATTATCATATTTGAATGTGTTAGGTTATGATCCACCGACATTAAATCATTTCAACGAATTACCTTACAAATTATTCGAATTAAGTCATTTACCAAATCAATTATTAGACAATTGGCAATCGATTATGTTATTCAGACATCGAATTATTATCAATACTCTTACTAAACATATAGCCAATCGTGTTTGTCAAACAAACAACCAAAGCAGAGTTGCACGTTTTTGATGTTCTCATTGACATTGAAAGTAACCTTAAGGACTCTACGAAGATTTTTTTTTCCTCTTTCTTTCCTTGTCGATGTTTTTATTATTTTCTATACTAGTGAGAAGAAGAAGAAGAAAAGAAAAAGAAAAAAACGAAGTGTGTTGATCTTTGTTAGTTGTACTTTGAGTATCGATCGAAGTGAGTCTATTCCATTAGTAATGATTGGTGGTGTTTGTACTCCGTGTGTTGTCCATGCTTGTTCGATTCGAAATCAATCGAATGATAGTGTTTATGTTCGTGTTCTCTATGAAATTATTCAAGGGTCAAATGATGATACTTTCGAACGACGTTTAGAATTTCAATTAGGATCAAATCGTCAAATACATATCGATGAAGAATTATTTGATAAAGGTTCGTTTCAAATACGTCAAACCATTCGATCGATTGAAGTCACACGACCAAATGGAAATATTCAACATATTGATGCACCTTTTCAAAATGTTCAAGGAATCGAACTCGATTGGTTATTTATTATTGATAATCGATCGATTCAATCCATAAACAATTAAATTACATCTTTCTTTCTTTTCTTTCACTTGTGTAGTATAGTTTCATATCTTAATAAAAAACAAACGTTCCACACTATCATTTTATTTGAATGGATCTTTGTCCTTAGTATCTATTTATGCTGATATCAAACATTTGTTTGGTTTTTTACCATGAAAAGAAAACAAAAAAGATTAGACAAGAACATAGAAAATATTTGATGAATTATTTATTTACTGAAACGAAATTTTTTGACCGAAGAGATGAATGAAGAGATACGCGAAAAAAGAACAAGAACAAGTCAAAAAGTTCGTTTTGGTGATAAAATCGTTGAAATTGCAACTGTTGTCTTGAATGATGTTGAATGTTTACGTTTTCAAGATGTTCAACGACGTTTTCCTTCAGTGTCAGTGTTATGTTTGGATAATATTCAATTACCATTTCTCTGTGATAAAGATGGAAATGATTTGATTCCTTTACGAATTGAAGCATGTACAGATCAAATTCTAGAAGGACTTCAATCAATTGAACAACATTCTCACGAGAACAATAATGAACTTTGTCATCGACTTCAATCGATTAGTATCGATCTTGAAGATGTTCGGAAAACGAATCAATTAATTCTTGCCAATACTCAAGTAACACTTCTTCGATTAAAACATTTGATGACACAAATCTATGAATTAAAAGAATTTACAACGCCTCGTTATTTTTTTATTTTACCATCGAAATCAAATCCATTTTCAGTGATCAATGATATTCAAAATCTATTTGTTTTACATTATAAATTATATTTTCTATGTGAATGTTCCGATGATGCTGATAAATTACATGTAGCTCCACATTCAGGTTATTCAATAACCAAACCAAAAGAATTCATTAGTAAATATGGATCTTATCTAAGAACAACAATGACTGTTGCAAGAACTCTGTTGACTATTGGTGGTTTTGCTATTCCACAATTGGGCAATGTTTCAACAACATTAGCGAATACAATAGTTCCGGCATTTGACAAAATAAATGAAGCCAATTTAACAGACAAATTTGATTTTGTTGAAAAAATTCTCGATGGAAGTGAACAACGATTGAGTTTTCTGGACAGAACAGATTCGAATCAACATGAAGAAACACAGAATCGTCCAGTTCAAGGTGTAGAATTAAGAGAACTTCAAAATTATTTAAAATCTGTTGACAATGAAAATACGTTGGGTAATTTATATCGAATCGTCACCGATGATGGACATGTTCGTTGGGTTTGTTTTCAACATTATAATTCCATTGGATTTCATCGGAAAATGTCGGAATATATTAGACAATTCGAAAGTCTTGGAGGAACATTCAATGAACAAACAAATCATGGATTTATCAATGAAAACGATTTATCAACGAAAACAATCGATTTACTTTGTGATCAATTGACTCAAGGTTTTAATTTGTCATCACTTTCATTTCATCAATGTTCATTCAATGAAAAAGATCTTGACAAATTATTTGAAATTGTTATTAATCGTTCATCGATTCGATGTTTAACTCTATCCGATTTAACTATTCGACCTTCTCAATGGTTACGATTGACAAAAACAAAAGTTGAATATATTTGTGGATCTCTTTCGATTCATATCTATAATCATCTTTTGAAAATACAATTCTATCAACGATTTACTCAAGGAGATATCAAATTACTCATAAAATTGACATCACAAAATAAAATCTGTCGAATACTTCATTTATTAGGTGTTGATTTTTGTCAATATGGAAAAGATCTTCGATTATGTTTTCAATCGAATACAGAATTAACAACATTAATTATTAATTATTCCAATGATATTCAATTCTTAACTGAAATTCTCAATGGGAAATGTTCAATTCATCATTTAAAATTAAGTTTCTGGTTGAGTTCATCAAGATCATTGACGAATTTTTGTGAAATTCTCTCAAAGAATTCGACACTTGTTGAATTGACTTTAATGGATCATCTTTGTTTTGATGATCAACAATTTACTATTGAACTTGTCAATGTTTTACGTCATCATAAATCAATAAAACGTGTCACTTTACATGTTTATCAAGTTCACATGTGTCCAAACAAAGAAAATACGTTGATTGAAACATTATTTCATCATTCATTTCTCTATCGATTACATTTATCTCAATCGATTATTTCAACTCAATTGTTCGACGCCATTGTCTATGCTTTTCAAACAACAAAAACATTGACTCGGTTGGAATGTTATGATTGTCAAATCGATGAAAAACATATTCAAACTCTTCAATCAATAGAAATCGATGACAATTTTCTATTCTCAAAAGAACCCTATTGGATTTTAATGATTGAACAAATGAGAGAACAATTTCGATTAGATAATGTTACCTATCGAAATACAAGAATTGAACAATTGATTCGACAAGAACCATCTCGTTCAGAAATCAAGTTACTTAGAGAGAAATTAACCGATCGAGACATGGAAATGTTGATCGAAGAAGCGTTGATTGGTAAACAATGTATTGGACTTTATCTTGGATCGAATTCATTGACAGCGATTGGTATTTCAATGTTAGCTGATGCACTTCGATTCAATCAAACATTAGATCGATTGTGGCTCTACGATAATCAAATTGGTGATCATGGAACTTATTTTCTTTGTCAAACTTTTTCGATTTACAATCGACATTTAACTAAACTTGATCTTGGTAAAAATGGAATTAGTGATGAAGGTATTCAACATATTTGTCAAATGCTTCAACTCAATAAAACATTAACTCGTCTTTATCTCACTCAAAATGAAATCACTGATCGTGGAGTTCATTTCTTAACTCAAACAATTCAACAATCGAATTCAACTATTCAAATTTTACATCTCTCTCAAAATCAATTGATTACTGATGCATCGATCGAGTCAATTCTTTCGATGATTGAACATAATCAATCACTTGAAGATCTTCGTATAACTGATTGTCATCTATCCCAACAAGGAAGACAACGACTTCATTTATTCGATAAACAAAAAAATAATTTCAAAATTTGGACATAGAATATTTGTTTCCTTTGTAAATCGAAATATGCAATGGTTGACCATTGATTTCATAGAGATGATGATGTTTCAGTACATCTATTGCTTTATTTCGATTCGAACAACGAATTATTGCATATCTAACACAACAGAAAACACAAAATCCATTTTCAATTGCAATTCTTGATTTTACCCCTTTCGTAGTTTAGCAAATGGTTGTTGAATCAATTGAGCTGGATGATATTCTAATATTTGACAATGAGGAAATAATTGAGTGAAATCGAATAGAGACACATCACTTGGAATTTGTTTGACAAATAGATTGACATTCGATTGATTTAAATGTAAATTTGAATATTGAATTTGACATTGTTGACCAAGAATTTGATAATCAATCGATCGTTCAAGATTTCGTTGAGCATCTCGACGTGTTCGATGAATAACAAAAGCATATTTCACATTCGATGTTCTTCGATTTGCTTTTAAAATGATTCGTGTACATGTACGAAAATAATTTCTTAGAATTGTTTTATTGATATCATTTCTTAATCCAGATACAAATAAGACTTTACGATCTTTCAACCGATCATTTCTTTCTTCTTCTTCATTAATAACATTCATTTCCACATTTGATGATTTCATCTATTCAATAACACACAAATATATAACTATTCTCTCTCTCTCTCTCTATGTTACGCTTGAGTAAAGTACAAGTCAATACATACACTATCTTTATCAAATGATAACAAATCATAATCATAATCACAATTCGATAATAAATCCATGAAAATCTCATTGGTTTCATCGAAAGTCAAATCTTGAAGAGATGTTGTGTCTTGTTGTTGTTGTTGTTGTTGTTGTTGTTGAGATAAGTCTAAAGAATGTAAATGAAATGAAGTTTGAAGATTGAGTGATGTTTGAATATATTTGTGAATAAGTTCAGTTGTGAAAAGAGTATAATCAATTGAATGAAATGAATTTGTTTGACATTGACATGTTGGTAACGACGAAGCATGTCCTTCGACAATCCAACTTGGCAAAGCAAAAACAACGGATTCACTCCAACTACTATTTGTACTAAAACTTTGACATAAACTTCCAGCTGAGAAAACAACAAATTCATTTGGTTGTTGAATACAATGAAAATAACGAATTTCATGTTGATCTAATATCGAAGGATCAACAAAGATTTGACCATGATCAAGACAATAATTACAATTATTGATTAGTTTTTGTAAACGATCTCGTTGAGAATGAGGAATAATATACCAATGATGATTGCCACCTTCATGATGATAATCTAATCGAAATAAACGTTGTTTGCCACATGTCAATGGAAAAATGGAACCGGGACCATGTGCTCGTCTTACACCTTCAATACATTGATCTTTCCATTTCTTTTTCTTAACTAATTTTAATAATGATTCATTCGGAATTCGATTTAAATCGAATGATAAAGAAGATTTTCGTCGAGCAAAGAAACTCACATCACTTGCAAACGAAATATTTAATGGTTGACTCTTATCTTTACAATTCGATAATGAATGCCAAAATTCATTGGGATCATTCATTTCAACACATTGATCCGTTGATGATGATGATGAGTTCACTTCATAAATACATTTATTCATATTGCTTTGAATCACATTGACCTTCATTGGACGTAAATTCAAATTCTTTCGACGTTTTTTTAATGATAATTTACAATCCGAATTCAATTGAAGTTTAATACCACCAAATTGTTTTAATAAATCTTCTTGATTATAAATAAAACCAAGAAGATTTTCAAGGTCATTGGAATTAAGTAAAAATGTTGGAATATTCTTCTTCTGGTTCGACATCGATATCATCTATCTATCTAAATGGAAACACTTTTCTACAATCAAGTGTCAAAATGACAAATAACATTTTTTTTTATAGTCGTTGAAAAACAAAAATCAATAGTTCGCTTTCAAGGACATCACAAATTTCCTAGTATTTTTCCACCCACAATGGGT
>ERZ781398.2660-NODE-2660-length-14747-cov-4.331813_pt1 | contig 14747 bp, 16 predicted proteins | sample MGYA00433077_ERZ781398 | MGnify/ENA primary metagenome ERZ781398 (study PRJEB29847, sample SAMN06458254) | wastewater metagenome | isolation source: Wastewater bioreactor | place: South Africa: Cape Town | study: EMG produced TPA metagenomics assembly of the... | reverse complement strand
ATGATTTTTCTGTACTTCATAAGTTCGAATTGGGTGCGTACAACGTTTGAGAGCTTCGATAGCTTTTTGATAGGCGATACTACGACCTTTGTCATTCGTAATTAAATATATCTTCGACATTTCCTTGAAAAAAACTTTAAATAAAAATGAATTTCAAATCATCATTCGGCATTTACACGTAGTTTTTCGATTATTTTTTCATTTGGATTTCCAACAACAGGCGTTGCTGTTGAAGATTCCGAGCACAACCATATGCCAGTCTGAAAGTATTTCTAGATAAAACGAAAAATAGATTCGTCTTGTCTTACTGTTCGTGGTAAATCACCTGGTTGAATCGGCTGAATCTCTTTATAATTCTACAAAATTCAAACAAAAAAAATTCTTTCGATTGATTCGATTGACTTCATACTTTTTTTGGATTTCGTTCATCATCAGTATCCGAATTCGATGATGAAACCGATCGTTCTCGTTTCAACTGGCTTTGTTCCACAACTTTATTCGGTGCTGACGTTACTTTTTCTTCTTTTGAATGAATTGGTACTGCGTGAACAATATACGATTGGTGAGATAGAAGTTGATTCTGTTTAATCGAATCACTTAACCATTGTGTTCGAATAAGAATAGGTGTTGTCGATAGTTTGAAATTCTGAATAATTTTACTCGCCGAAAGATAGTCGAGTTCATCATCGATTAAAATCGAACAACAATCAGCAGTTGGTTGTTCGAGAACAACGAGATTGAATTTCGAACAAGCTCTATGAAAGATTTCTAATCGACGTTTGCCAACTCGTAAAAACGAAACCGTTCGAATCGTTGAATTCATAAGTATTACAATATAAATAGTAATAAAATTTGAATATATGCTGAACATTATTGGACATCGATCGATGTCCAGTGATGTCGCTCGTATCAGATGATTTCTTATTTTATTTATCATTTAAATTTGCACGAAAAACAGATATATGCGTAATATTAGAGATTTACAAACATTCACAGTGACACTGTCATTGCAGAAAGAAACAAATAGTACGAACAAATAAATACGAATAGTCTCCAAGACAAAAATTTGGAGTTCAACACCGATTTTCACTGATTTGATATAAGCCAAAATGACAACCGGACTGTAAGCATGTCTGAGTAGATCATCTTCGTAGAATCTCAATGCGAATATAAGTGCACCATATTTATTGAACAAAGCCTGACCAAGTTCAATGATGATTTCTTCCTAAAAACAGCAAATTTTCCGTGCATTTTCACAAGATCTAATTCGTCTTACCTCAACATCTGTGTTGTCAACATTTTCTAAGATTTTCAGAACACGTTTTAATTTACTCGAACTAATTTCCTGAAGACAATTTCTACAGAAAAGAAAATATTTTCACTCGAACAAAAAACCAAATCTTACTCTCGAAGTTGTTGACAACGTTGATGAAGATATCTCGTTTCTTGTAATGCCGCCGAACAAATCGTTCGTTCGTTATCTCTCAACTGATTCGGATCGAGTACCTGAAGAATTGGTAATTGCAACGTGGCTGTTAATTGAAAAACGAAATCATTCATATCCTTTTCCCTGAAAAACAAAAACAAAAACGTAAATCGAGTTCAAACGGAATCTCCATTCGTTATGCTTTTTGTTACCCTTCTTTTTTCTTTTCGATTTCTTCGTTGAGATTTTCCTGTGAATTCGCTTGCGAGAGTTCAGCTGGTTTAACTGTTTGACTCGGTGAATCATTTGCAGTTAAATATTCGTTTGATGATGAAAATAATTTACTCTCTCGTCGACGTTGACGCGCGCTCGAATTGGCACCTTGATTTAAATCGTAGGATTTCGTTACTCGAGCAGCTTGCGGAGGTCGAGATGCGTTTGCATTCGACTCTGCTGACTCGGCCGGTCGAGATTTTTCACGAGAAGAGAAACGATTCGGCGATTGATCTTGTTCGTCGGATGACGAACGTTGTTGATGTTGTTGTGCTGATCGATGACGTCGAATACGTTGCAGAGTATCATTATGACTGACATTCGAGAGAAATCGAAGATCTTTTTCATCGTTATTGACAGACGGTAGTGGAGAACTACGACGTGCTTGTAAACGACGACGAACTCGTGAATCACTGTAGAATGATTCGTTCGATGGACTTGGTTCGACAACAGGCGCCGAACGATTGTTTTCAATCGACGATGAAGGTCGAGAATGTGAAGATGGAAGGAGAGGATACGATGGTAGAACAGGAGTACTATGATTATGGTTCGATAAACGATTTCGTGGTGCAACTGAATTCGATGCACCACTCGCCGGACGAGACGGTGAAGACACCGGAGAAACAGTTACTATAGGCTGAGAATTGACTTGTGTTGGTTTTTGACATCTAAATATTTGAAAATAATTAAAGAAATGAAGGAAAAAATGTTTACTTTGCTTGTGCTTTTTTTAATAGTCGTAAAATATGTTCTTTGATGAATTTACTCTGAAGAATACTTTTTGCTGTCGGTCGACTGTCGGGTTCTTTTCGTAGCATTGAAGTAATGATTTCTCTCAATGGTCGACTATAAACTTTTGAAATTTGTGGTGTCTGAAAAAAGAAATTCTTTTTTTATTCGGACTTGGTAAAACAAAATAACGAACTTGTTCACGAGTAATTTTCAATGCTAATCGATTGACATTTTCAGCTGCGAACGCATGTTCAAACGTCGTCATTTCATAAACACAGATTCCAAGTGACCAAATATCCGACTAAGAAAATCGAAAAAGAAAATAATGACGAACAAAATAGAATTTTTATTATTCAATATACCTTTTGTCCATATGGTTGTGATAGAAAGATTTCTGGACTCATATAAAACGGTGTGCCGATAACAGTCTTTGCAAGATCAGTTTCTGAATCCAATACTCTCGCTATTCCCAAATCTCCGACTTTGACAATTTCATTTTTTGTTAGAAAAATATTTTGAGTTTTTAAATCTCGATGAAGAATATTCTTCTCATGTATGTACTGAAAAATAAAACGAAATTGTATAGAAGGAAGAAAAAAGAATATGCAATTGTTTTACTTGTAAAGCCATACAAATTTGTATAAACCATTCGATAATTTGATCTTCGGCTAGTGGCTCTTTTTTCTTTTTCTTTTCTTTTAATCGTGTATAAAGATCTCCACCTTCACAATAAGCCATGACAATATTGAGAAAACCATCGTTCGAACGAAATGATTCGGTATACGCAACAATATTTGGATGTTCAAGAGTTGATAGTAGTTTGGCTTCACGTTCAGCAGCTTCGACATCAGCAGCTAATGTTTGACGAAGATCCAAACGTTTGAGAACATTTTGTCGTCGAAATGATTTATGTGGCGAGGGTTTTTTGGGTAAAACAAGCCAAACTTCACCGTAGCTGCCTTTACCAATGCATTCCATAAATTTATATTTATCATAAACATTAATTTCATTGATATGCAATGCAGGTTCTGAACCATGATACTTGTTCAACATGATTCACGTTTTTTTTTCAATTACGTAAAATTTCAAATGACCTTTGAAAAGAAAACTGTTGTTTTAAGTATCTCGCACACGAGGAGGCGGAGATCATTGAGCGCGCTCCTTGTTTCACGTTACCATAGCAACGACTGACTCAATATGAATCATAAACAAAATTTGCAGAACATTATACCATAAAAAGGATTATTCACAATGTACGAATATACTTTCTAATGGGATTCACAGTTGATTTTATGTTTGTACCTATTTTTATCCAAAAGAAACTATGTAGGTAAGGAAACGAATAGATGGCAGGGGTTGTTTATTACTATTATGAGTAATTAATGGAAAATTCCAGGTGTTGTTATTTAAAGAAAAAAAACAATGAAAAGAGTTTGAGTAAGCTGATATAAGTAACAATTATTTGTATTGCATGATTAAATATTTTTAGAAAGGAAAAAAAGCTGAAGAGATAGCAGTATTCATGATCAGTGTAGCTATACTGACATGTTAATGGTGCACAAGTAGAATAATGATTTGAATAATTACTTGAATTGTCCCATGTTTCAATAAATAATTCGTCAATTAATGTGCCAAAAGAAATTGATGATATTGAATTATTAAGAGGATCCAAAGTACTATTTGTACCGATAAAATAAGCTACATCATTTAAGCAAGTAGAATTGTAAAAACATGTGAGCGAAGACGAACGAAGACCATACATTGGTAGACATCCAAATACGATTCCTATAAAAGAACAAAATCATTCAACATTCTCAAATCTTTTAATAGAAGAAAATAATATTCAATTCTAAACAATAAATCCGTAACATTCTCACAGAAAACATGATGTAAACAAATTACACTATTTATTAATTCATTACTGTTATTCAAACATTACTCAGTGCACAATATTTAATTATATAATTAATAAATCGAGGTTTTTTCTTTTAGCTAAATTAATATTTTTCTTGATTCTCCGTTTCGTAAACTTTATTTCAGTTAGATCAATGTACTTTTGAAAAAATTGATTCCTCTTTATCAAATTCAAGCGAAGCACAAAACGTGGACGAAATTATTATGCTGTAATAGAATCGAAATGCAGCAAGCGTTGGTGGTGTAACGGTTAGCATGGTTGCCTTCCAAGCAGCCGACCCGGGTTCGACTCCCGGCCAACGCACCATTTCGTTTTTTTCTAATATTGGTTTTCATTTTTTTATTATTAAAGAATAGAAATGCTGTTTTCTTTTCTTTTTATACAAGAGAAAATATAAATCTATCGAGCTTGAAGTTCATTATTCCAATTCGTCGGATTATTTTGATATTCAGCTGTACGTTGAATATTTTGCCATTGTTGTTTCGTTTGTTGTAAAGCCATCTAGATGAAAACATAATGTTTGTTTTTTTCTAATTTATCAATGATACATTCAAAGAACTTACGGAAGCAATTTCAACTTTTCGTTCCCAAACTTCACAATCGCGTTCAAGATTATAAAGTAACGCTTTCTTTTTAACATAATCTAATACTTCAGGTACTTGATAATTTTCCGTTTGTTCAGCAAGATGATGACGAACTTTAGCTGCTCGTGATTGTTCGTAATTAGCTTCGACCATTTCTTGTTCAGCATGTGCATATAAATTCGTCTGTTTGTCGATTCTCTGTTCAATATCTGCTAGTTCTTTGATTTGTCTGTGTAATTCATCTTTGTAACGATTTAAGGATTGTGTTGCTTTGCCAACTTGTCGTTTCAAAAGAATTAAATCGATATTTTTCTCATCGATTTTATCAAGAAATTGTTTATTTTCAATTTGTAATTGATTAAAATCGACTTCATGCAATGTTTCGCCCATTTCTTCTTTTTGTCTTAATTGAGTTTCTAAACGTGTGATTTGACGTTTCAAGCCCGATGAACGATCACGTAATTTATTGATCAATGATTCACGTGCTTTAACACGTTCGTTGAAATATCGTTCGATTTTCTCGCCGATTAATTTCCGTGTACGTCGATCGACAGATGCGTCTTTTGTTTTAAGAAATTCTGTGAGAGCTAATTCGAAATCCATAACTTCAGCTTCGATCCATTCGACATCAGACTGAAAAAAACAACGAGAATATTCGATGGTCTGATTGAAATAGATCAAACCTCGAGTTGATCGATTTTCTTCTCGGTTGCAACTTCGAAACGAGCTCGTTCGTTTTTAGCATAATCATATTCCGAGACGACAATATCAAGTTTTTGATCGAGTGTTAGTTGAATACGAAAATCACCTTGGGTACTACGTGATTTCGAGCGTTTGCGTGAAAGACGATCGCTACGTGTCGTGCCCATCGGTGCTGATAAATCTTGAGCAGAACCGGTTGGAGTTGTAGTTTGGGAAGCATTTGCTGCGGCTTGTGGTACGATGGTAATTGGTTCGGATTTTTTCCGTTCCAAATTATTTTCGAAAATACTATTTTCAAATGTCAATTCAATGATCTCACGCCTAAAAAGACGATAGAATATGAAATGATTTAACGTTGTTTTCTCGATACGAACTCGATTCGTTCGACTCGTTGATAGAGTTCGAAATCATCGGCATCATCACTTGCCGCTGCAAGTTGATGATCTACCGATGATGATCCACTGAAACTCGATCTAGTTTCAACCATTATCAGTTATTATTTGCAAAAATTAATCGAAGTTAAAAAGAAGAAACATAAGTTGTCAATCACACATCTATGTTACCACCGGCAATAGCCTCTCTTCAACTAGCAACTAGAAAGATGGCGTCATTGAACATAGTGAACAAAACTTAATTTTGTCACTATTCGTATTCTCAAGATAGTGTTAAGATGAATGAGAAAGAGTATTATGGTATTTCTTCTTCTTCTTTTTGAATTACTATGTGAAGATAATAAGTGAGTAGTGACCGATACTGACCTAATTCAATTGAACTAGAAAAATGATTTTTATATCAAATATGAATTGTTTAGCATTTAAAATGAATTGATTATGTTCTCGAAAATGTCATTTTGATCATTTAGAATGCGGTTTTTTGAAAACCTCGATAGATGTCAGTATCCGACAGTTGTTTATCCAAATCCACAATGTTTACTGTCCTCCATCATATATCAATCGATGTTATTTTTCTAAATTTCTGAAAATAAAAATAATTTCTATCGAATCATTTTTTTATTTTCTTAAACGAATTCATCAAATTGAAATCTCTATGCATTAGTTCTTGTTCGTCACCAATGAATAAAACCGATTATAAACACACGCACACGGTTTCAGTTTTTCTTTTGCTTTAATTCTATTTTGTTTTGTTTACTAATTTCGAATTTTCTGTCATTAAATTTTAAGATAAATAACTCGACCATTCAAACATGGCCACAGCAACTAATATCACAAAAAAACGAAAAGTAATTTTTCTTCATACGATTTCAACAAATAATTCTTTTCCTCAAATCTATTTGTTAGTTCATCCGTGAAGGAGTATTTCACGCTGAATTGAACGAATTTTTTACACGTGAATTAGCCGAAGATGGTTATTCAGGTCTCGAAGTTCGTGTTACACCTCAACGAACCGAAATCATCATCATGGCAACCAAAACTCAACAAGTACTTGGTGAAAAAGGTCGTCGTATTCGAGAATTAACATCTGTTATTCAAAAACGTTTCAATTATCCTGAAAATTCCATCGAATTATTCGCACAAAAAGTCGTTACACGTGGTCTATGTGCCATTGCCCAAGCTGAATCGTTACGTTACAAACTTATGGGTGGCCTTCCAGTTCGTCGAGCATGCTACGGTGTTCTTCGTTACATCATGGAATCGGGCGCACAAGGTTGCGAAATCATCGTTTCAGGCAAACTTCGTGGTCAACGTGCTAAAGCTATGAAATTCCTCGATGGTTTGATGATTCACTCAGGTGATCCAGTCAATGATTATGTTCAATACGCTGTTCGACACGTTCTTTTACGTCAAGGTGTACTTGGTATTAAAGTTAAAATCATGTTACCATACGATACCAAAGAAGGCAAAGGTGCCAAGAAACCATTACCTGATCATATTTCCATCGTACAACCCAAAGACGAAGAACAAGTCACTCAACCATGGTCCGAATCGAAAGAACGAAAAGTCGAACATGTATAAAAATCAATTTATGTTCTCTGTTTTTCATTTGTCATCATTTTGTTTTTTAGTTACCTCAACAAGGTCTTCATCAACAACAATTACCACCTCAACAACAGCAACCACCACAACAACAATCATTACAAGCTGGACCACCAGGAAATTATCCATATTAAATATAGATAATATTTAACAAAAACAAAAAGAAAAAAAAACTAAACAACAACGATTGTTTTCTCGTTGCTTTTCACGATGTATTCAACATTCTAAGCAGCTAATAAAAGAAATTCTATATATATATAAATCTTCAGCTTGTTTCCTCTTCGTGAAGATGAAAGGCAAATATCTTCGAGATATTATTCTATCATTATTGCGCAGATCTTGTTTCTAAATATAGTTAACTTATTGTTTATTTGATAAACAGATAATTCCATCTGTTATCATCAAGTCGAACAGTCGACTTTCAAAATACAAAGAAAAAGAGAGAAAAAAAAATCAATTGTGCCATTTAGTTTTCACATACACACACAAAATGAAAGCAGGGGAAAACTATTTAAATTGTCTGTAATTGTACGCTTTGCCTTCTCTTGCATCTTCTTTTTGAAGTAATTCCAATATTTCACATTCATCTCGACACATTTGTAACGTATCTCGATTACGTTCTCGTCGTGTTGTTAACCAACAACGTGCTTGACAATCAACATAAATTCCGTACGATTGCTCAATTAAAATAAGCATAACCATACAAATTGTTAAATATACTAGAAAAAAGTACGAGAGTACATTCAACATATTTTCAGTCTTCTTCTCTCGAATTTTGTACTTACCAATAAATCGATTAGTCGTCATGTTTGTTCTTCTTAACGCTTGTTTTTGTACAATAAATAACGGGACAATCGTTCTGCGTATTTATACATATGTATCAGTATATAACGAGAATACTATCTCTCTCTCTCTCTCTCAATTATTTTTTTGCGCCTATGTATTTTCTAATCTCTTATCTCGAAGATATAATCGCCCACTCAATGTCACATCGATCAACAAATAAACAATTTCGATTTCATTCATTCATTCATCATCATTCAATCCGATAACTACCACTTGAACAGCAAATGTTTTCGTATTGTTTTTATGTTTCATTCGAAACATATTTGTATTTAGTCGAATCGATAAAAGAAGAAACGAGTGAAATTTTGTGTAAATAAATTAAATGCAAATGAAACCAAAAATCATTTTGTCTTCTAAGTATTCAAGTCGCTTTAAATAGAAGAAAAAATTCGAAATTTTTATGCATGTCAATACATTAAGTTGTTAAGAAGAAAAAAAACAGAGTGTTGATGTCTTATTCAATAACAACACAATAGTTTTTTGAATCAGAGAGAGAGAAAAAACGAGAGAAGAATAAAGAAAAAAAGAATTATATATTTGAAGAGAACTAATCGTATAGAATTTATTATTCGTTTATAATTGAGTGACTACAATTAAGTATAAAATCGAATAGAAAGAAAGGAAAAAGAATAAGAAATGCTTCAAACAAGATTGGAAAACGAACAGTTTGGCTTGTTACCTGTTCTTTATACGAATAGTCGATCGAGACATGATTTTCTCAATTCAGATCGGCCTGATTCAGCACAAGTAATCACTCACAAGTTCTTTTCGAATGAAATCGTTTTTTTTTTCGTTGAAAAATAGCTTGTTGATTTACATGTTTATATTATTCCGAAAAGTATTTGGAAAAATTTGCAACATTTAGCTGAAAATGAAGCAATGGATGACGCTATCTCAGCAGGATTCGTTCGGTAGAAAGGGACGAATGAGTTTCTTTTTTTTCTTCAATTGAATTTTAAATTTAGAGTGTCACCTGAAATGAAATTATTTAAACTCCGAGAATCGATTGAAATGCTGTGCGGACGAGAGAATTTCTTTCCACGAGAATTCATATTCCTTCGTTCAGTTGGACGAAATCTAACGAGAGTTAAGCCAAGTCAAGAAGATGAACTCAAAGTTAAACATTATCGACCTCCACAAGTAACGAAAAAACAAAACTTAAACGTTTTTTTTTGTTCAATGAATTCTGTGTTTTAGACACCAGCATCTGAAGTAGAGATATTTGGCGAAAAAGTCAATTGATAGATGACTTTTTTTGTTATTAGATTTATGTGCTCGAAGGTCGACATGAAGATTACGGAAATATTCCATCGGTTTCACCGGCACTTTCATCGGCAAGTTATGTCTTCGGTCGATATTATCGATATCGAGTGGTTCCAAGCGAATACGGCCAAGAATCGTCACGATTGTCACGATATTTTCATCAAAAACCCGTTCCATTGGAAAAGGATTTCAATCAAATTCGACGAAGAATTCGAATTTCATCACAAGTTCCATCAGCGGACGCTAAAAGTTGGACAAAATTCACTTCGAACAGTTCCGGTATAGAAAACATTCAAATAATTTGTCTCCATTCATCACACAAATACTTTTCTCGCTTTCAGATACCGACGAACGAACACCGAAGTAAAACAAGCAAATTTTTTACTTCTAATTATAATCTGTCATTCAATTCTTTTAGTTTATCCGTTATGACAAGTGCTACATCGAGGTAATTTTTTTGTTTGTTTTTTTTTGTTATTTTAAATCCGATTTTGTTTTGAAGAGAATTAAATAAATTAAAAGAAGAACAGGAGCGTTTACGACAACGACAAGCCGATCTCGAACGAATGCGTCGAGCTGTTGAAGAGAAAAAGCTGCTTTCGGATCGAGAAGAAGGTGAACGACAACGTCGTCAAAAAGAAAAGGAAGAGGAGGAAGAAGAAGAGCGTCGAAAACGAAATCTCGAAAAAGAACGACAAGAAGAAGAAGATGAAGAACGTCGACGTCGACAAAAAGAAAAAGATGAACATGAACAAGAAGAACGAGAACGAAAATGCAGACGTCGTCGCCAGGAGAAAGACGAGGCTGAACGCAAACATCGAGAAAAACTCGAAGTAGCAGCAACGAGAATTCAAGCATCATTTCGAGGTTTCAAAGATCGACAAACATTTCGAGAACGACAGAGAAAGTAAAAATTACTAACAACAATACTAATATTTGTTCTTCAGTCTTTTAAAAACGAATTCTCCTCTGAAAACGCTTGATATTAATGATGATGAATTATCCGATGGGTTTGTCATTGATGTTGTCAAAATCTGTTTTCGTTTTGCATGTGATTATTGTCTCGTGTTTTCGACATATTCGATTGTTATACGTACTTCGATTGTTTAGTAGTGAGATTTTGTCTCGATCGTCGATCGAATCGACTTCTGATCTTGATTCGAGTGTTTCTCGTCCGGAAACACGAACAATAAACAAAGAATTTCGGCAAAGTATTCAAACAAATTCATCATCATTAATATCAATGAAAACCGAACGAAAAATTCGTTCGAATCCATCATCAGTATCTTATACTATAACGACTACTGAAGAGCACAGACGAGCTGCAACAGTGACGAAATTTCGTCAATCTGACGAAGAAAATGATGATGATGATGAGAAGACGTGAGTAAAGAAGATGTCTGTTCGTTGTATTGTGGTTGTTTGTGTATTTGCTGCTGATTCGAAATGAGAAACTACTGTTTGTTTTTATTCAGTTATGAAATCAAACGACGACGAGATTTAAGTGAAGAACGACGAAAACCTAAAGAAACGGTCAAACCAAAACAACCACGAGATCGTATATTGAATTTTTAATTTGACTTTATAATCAAACAAATCATTCTAGTCGAATCTCTTCGTCTTCGTCTGCAAGAATTACGCACAGGACGAAATGAGCTCGAGAAAGTTCGAGATGAAATTATTAAAAATTTGAAATTCGTTCACCAACGTGTTACTCTTCGACGAAAAGAAGGTTTTTGTCTTGATTATTCTTCTTGCTAAATTCACTATTCATTTTAGCTCGTGATATGTGGAAGAAAAAATACTTTCAAGAAAAGAAAAAAACTTCGCCCATTGAAGGAAAAGTAACACAATTAAAAACTGATTTAGATTTAATCCACAGTAAAATCATACAAATCATTGATAATGAATGTAAACATTCGGCTCAAGTTGGTTGTCTTCGCGACGCTGAAACTGGCGTAAGAAGACAAAAATAAATGAACAATTTTCCTAATGATCTGCTTTGATTTCTATTAAAAGAATTTAATTCTACAAATTGTACGAACTCAACACGAAACGCAACATATTCGTCAACAACTTGATCAAGCTAAACTAAGATTAACAACTGATCTTAAGGTATATCGAACAAAACAACCTAACGATTAGGATTGAGTTTTATTTGTGATTATATTTTAGCTAAGAAATCAAGCTGAAAGTGAATGCAAACTATTGAAACACGAACTAAATCAAGCAAAAATGAATCTAAATCATATTAGAAATCGATTGACATCTTAAAAACGAAACATTGTTCATTTCTTTTTCTTTTCTTCTTGCAATAATATTGTCTTATTCATAAATCAAAAGCTTTTAAGTTGATTTGGCAGCTGTTGCTTTTGAATTTTGAACAGCAGCGGTAAGACGTTCTTCCGTAGCTTCCAATTCTTGTTTCAATAAACGAAGAATATCGCGAAGATCAATATTTATGACACCGATATATTCACGATCTTCATCTTCATCTCCTATTGTATTCAGATAAATCATAGAAAAACATTGTAAAAAAATATGACGTTACCGTCGTTTTCTTCGCTTTCATCATCACTAACTGCTAATGTCGTACTTTTTGCTGAAAACATTGAATAAGAGATCGGATAGGTTTTGTTTTAGAAAAGTTTTACTTGATGTAGAAGCAGTAGTAGCTGCTGTTGTTGCCTTTTTGGCATTGCTAGCAGCAGCACCTGCTGGTGTAGTTGGAGCTTGCTCAGTGATAACTAAAATTAAAAAAAGAGTTCAATAGATCGAACGATTCAAATCGATATTGCTAACCTAGAATGAGAATTGTAACGAAGAAAAAGAATACGAGCTTCATATCGTCAGTTTTCAGATTTATCAATATCGATATGATTGAAGTGCTTGATATTTATTTCTGTACATGATAAGACAAGAGAGAGAGAGAGAAATCGATCATAAATTATTTTTTATTTGTATGATCTTGATAGACATAGCTTATTTCAACTGTCTGCTAATTCCTCGAAGCATTTTTTTTTGTACGACATATAAATCTACAAAAAGCCAAAGGCTATAGAATGAGAACAGCTGCCATTTATACGTACAATAAAATACTCCGATTGGATAGTTGTCTGTTACTATAATCATCAGTAGTGAAATAACCTTAAACCACGGTTATTTGCTTCTAGACAGCCGTAATTTGTAGCAGAATTGACAAACAAGACATAGAATTTGATCAAGGAACATTTGCTCGTGTAAATATCACACAGATACAATACAATTGACATGAATACACTGATATTCAATTTGAATATCGAACTGTTGATAATAAATTAAGAAGAAAACTCGGCATTTACATGCGCAATTGATATGCTAGTAGCTGAGAGCATTGATTTCTTTTTATCTGAAAACAGGACGAAGATTTCACAGATGTCAAATGAATTATAGATTATCATATCTTTTAAGGTCAATTCGGCATGTTTCTTTTTGTATCAACTTCGAAATCTTCTAATGGGAATAATTCGATTTTGAATGAGAAATTTATTAACATAAACATCAACAAAGATAAACGTCAATTACACTTCAACTATGACAGAAGAAAAAGAAAGAAACAAAAAAATAAAACTAACAAAAATCTTCGATTGAATTCGTATTCTAATCTAATGATATTATTATTATCATCATTCTTTTCTTAGTAGTATGTCAAAAGAATAATCAGATGGATATTTGAGATATTTTCTAAATGATATATCCTTTTTTTTGCTCTCTTCTAATGTAAATAAACGATAGAGCACTTGAGTGTGTGTGTGTGCGCCTAAGACGTGCTTTTCTTTCTGCTTTTTTTTCCATTGATGTAGTAGAGACGGAGACGATTAGCAGTTGTACAAGATTAATACCATTGAATAAATGATTGCATTCGAATTATGGAATGCCTAAATGGAATGAAAGAAACAAAGAAAAACCTTTTTCCCCGAGTAGATTGTTTTTTCGCTCTCTCTCTCTCTCTTGGTGTTAAATACGATCAGTAAACTGGGTAAGATGGTATTCGATGAGTAATAATGTTATTTCTATTGTTGGAATTTCGAGTTGGTGATGGTCGATAGAATTGTTGTTGCATACGATCGAGTAATGTCGATGATTTATGATTGAGAGATTCAAGACGTGAACGCCTCGATTGCCGTTGCTGATGTGAATTATGATTATTATTATCGAGGAAGTCGCTTGTTTGTTTATTTGATGTTAGTAGAACGGATAGAGGAGACGAATATGTTTCTTGTATGGATCGAGAATTCGAACGTGGATGTTGAAGAGAAATGTCACGTCGAACAGGACGACGTATGGTTTGCTGTTGAGAGGAACATGTTGGCGAGAGAAAATTGTTGTCATAGGACGTTTTAACGCGTTGATAACGTGGATCAGTACTACACGAACGTTTGGAAACGAGAGATTTTCTGTCTGTTTTACTTTTTTTTCGTTCGTTAGACGACGAACTCGAACGTGTACCTGTCGATGAAGGAAATTGTCGACGAGTACGACGACGTCGATGTTTACGCGTCGTACTTGAAGACGATGTATTAATCGAATCGTCTTCGCTTGAATGACGATTTACTATGGTTGGTATCGCGACTGTTGTTATTGTTGTTGGAATAGGTTTCGTCACTATTGAAGGAGATTTCATAGGCGACGTAACTTTCGACGAGACAGTAATTGAAACAACATGTCGTTTTAATGGACTCATTACTTGAATACTTGTTTTCAATGGCGAAGGAGTTTTGACGATTGGCTTGGGCGGAATAGAAGTTTGAATTGAATGAAGATTTTCATAATCTTCATCGTTCGATTCGACTGTTGCTTGAATCTTTGCTGAAGGTTTTGCAAGCATTTGTCCGTAGGTTTTATTTTGAAACGATGATGCTGCAGCTAAATATTGTTCGCATTCAAGTGTTAATGCACGAAAAAGATCGTCCAATGTCGAGGAATTCAATAATGGTTGATACGTTTGTTGTTGTTGTTGTTGTTGCTCTTTA
>ERZ781398.2650-NODE-2650-length-14805-cov-4.109763_pt1 | contig 14805 bp, 18 predicted proteins | sample MGYA00433077_ERZ781398 | MGnify/ENA primary metagenome ERZ781398 (study PRJEB29847, sample SAMN06458254) | wastewater metagenome | isolation source: Wastewater bioreactor | place: South Africa: Cape Town | study: EMG produced TPA metagenomics assembly of the... | reverse complement strand
CCTCATGACACTAAAAATAAAATCAATTTTTTCTTTTTAAATCTGATCATCGGAAAGCATAATCAAGAAAAAAAGGAATGACTATTCTACCTTGATTGAAGGATTTCTTTTTCTTGTAAATAGGATCGATCACGTTGGAGATATTTTTGTTGTTCACTTTGCACGGTACGAGTATGTTGACCTTCGAGATCGTGCAAACGATCTTCAAGTGCTAATAATCTAATAGCAAACAAAAAAAATAAGAAACTTTCAATTCTGTTGAATATTTCGTTTACCGGCTTTTGAGATCGGTATTTTCGGTTTGAATTTTCGAAAGACGTTCAGTTGTCGATTGTTTCTGTTGATTTAATGTTTCGACTGTTTTTTGTAGTTCGTCAACTGTATCGTGTAAATGATTGTCGGTGGACTCAGTGGGACCTAGTGTTTGAAGGTAACTACTTCGTTTAAAGAGTTGACTAGAAATGAAAAACATGGAGATTTTCTTTTGACCGGAAAATATCATCGCATACGAAGCACGCTGAGATGTTGTTCGAGGTACGACAATATCCGATGAATAACCACTGGAATTCGGCTCGGCTACACCAGTAAATTCTTCATCGTCACCATAACTAAACGAACGAATGAAAAAGTATGAAAATAGAAAAAGAAATCTTGTCGAATTTACAAAGGAGAATCTAGTCGTGGCGAGATCGATTGATTACTGTTCGAGTTCTTTGTGTTCGTTGTATTGTCTTTGTTCGACGATCGATTAATTGGAGTTTGGATTTTAGAATTATGATTATGAAAAGCTTCGTCACTTTCGACGTCGTATTCGCCAAATGTTGTTGTACTACCGTCTTGATTCTATAAAAATATAAAAACGAAAACACATTTAAATTTTGATCATAAGAAAAACAACATAAAAATTTGTTTTTTTTAAAGCAAGAGCAACGAAAAAAGAAACATGGTGATTCGTAATACTATCAACAATGATTATCACCTCTTCTTGCAAATGATTAGGCCAAGAAGATAGAGAGGAAAGGTCTAGTTTATTGTGAGTTGTCTATGGAATAGAAAATAGATATTTTCATGCGATGAATTTCGTCGTTTGATTTTGCGAATAAAAAGCAAAAAAAACGATAACTCTTTCTTACCAAACTTCGTCGATCGGAATCTTCAACCAGTGAATTTTCTCGACTACGACGTGTTAAATCCGATGCAACTTCTTTCAATGTTAAACCTTGAAGGGAACTTATTTGAGCAATACCGTCACAGAATTGTTCGAAATTAATAAAGCCAGTATTTTGAGGATCAAGAGCTTTGGTTATACGAGCAAGTTGCTTGAGAAGACAACAAAGTAAAGGTTACATTTTTATTTCAAAGTTAATCTTTCTACCTCAGCGTCTGAATAATAATTACTAGCAACGTCAACAAAACGACGTAATTGTATTTGTCCTTCGTCGTTTTCGTCAAGAATTGAAAAAACTTGTTCCAAATCGAAATCCATATCTGTTGAGATCTTTCATTTGATATTAATCCATTCAATAGAATAATCAAACAAAACAAAACGAAATGAAGAGATCTAGAAAATGAATAAGTTAAGTATTCGTACACACACAACTATTTATCTCCTATTACTAGTGCATCGCACTACGGAGACGAAAGGACAGGTTAACGATGCAATCTTCACCTTTCTCTCGTCGAGCTTTTTTTCTCCCTCTCTCTTTCCGTCCAACAGAATGACACGAGAAAAAGAAGAAAAAAAACGAGTGAAAAGTTCGACTTCCGTTGTGTGATCGACTGATGATGACGGGAGTTTTGACCTATGTATGTGGACAGAAGGAGAAACAAACGAAGAAGAAGAGTGAAACAAACGGCTACTCTCAATCGACTTTACCAAAAAGAAAAAGAGATCAATACTTTCAACCGATCCGATAATTGCAGATTGCATCACGTTTATTCAATAAAACAAAATGATGCAAACATGCGATCAGATGGAGAATATGAGAAAAAAAAAGAAATGCAGCCGGTAGACAGACAGTAAGCTTCATATATATATATATATTGCCTTGTTACCTTCTGTGATCTCTTGTTCATTCCAGAGATGATGAATGATAAAGAAGAAAAAGAAAATGAGTATTAGATCTATGCATGTGTTGCCCAAAAGGCATCGAACAAATGACTCTTGATCGGAATGTAATGTTGCAAACAATAGATTTCTTCCTTCACTGTCTCGCTCGCGTTGTATGCCTTGTCGATTCGTCTACGTCTAAAGGTGATCATATTGTAGATATTTACTATGTAATTATAACAAAAAGAAAGAGAGAAACGAAATGAAATGTACGCGAAACGACGTAAAATCTCATGCAAATATGACCTATTCTGTATCTCTAATCGAACATTCATTACAGGTGTGCTCACTTGTCGATCATTAGCCTATAAATTAGTCGAGCAATTCAATAAATGTAAAAAAAAGGAAAGGGAAGGACAAACCCGAAGTGACATACAGGAAGAAGAAGAAAAAAAACTATAAACTCTCAACAATCTCAATAGTAATACTGACGAGTTAACAGAATTGTCGAGAATAATACAAAGGAAATTCTGAATTTGTCATGATCGATGTTAAACTAAATGCAAGAAGCAAGAAAAGATCTCGCCTTTTTGTAAATCAGAATAAACACATGCACACCTATTCGACCTTGTCCTGCGATGAACAGACGTACGCATGTATGCATGCATACAGTCGTGACAGAGGTCACTATTGAAGAAAAAAAAAAGTTAACTGATTTCTAATGAAACGAACATTTACTATTTATTTGAAGATGATACGCCTACTCAAGTATGTGTGTGTGTGTTTTGAGCATGAACTCACTTTTAAGGATGCCATGACAAATGAGAAGAAACAAGAAAAACACCCAGTCATAGGGTTGAATTGAGAATTTACGTTTAGATTCGATGAAGTCAAACGAAAGGTTGTTTGAATATAGAAGAAATATGCAAAGCTAGAACAAACATCAAAGATGAAGAATAAAAAAAAAACACGAAAAAGTGCATTATGTGAAACGACGAAAAAAAGCATCTGTATGTATGCGATACAGAGCAAGGGAGAGAGAGAGAGCCAGTCGGTCATTGTAAGCAAAAACAAAACCAGAATAAAAAAAAACGAAGAATTCTCTTCATTGAAAGAAGAAAAATAACGTGCAGAACAGAACAAAAGAAAAAAAGTAATAAGAATGAATAAACAAATGACATACGTTTACCTATTGGATATGTTTATAACCAGTGAAAAAACGGTGCAACTTTATTTTATTTTAATTGAGGTTTAACACTTAGAAAGAAATCAACAAATGGTCTGTTAAAATAGTCAACGATGATATTTCTATTTTAATATCTAATCCGATCTGTTGCCATGAAACGAATCTCTCCTCTCTCTCTCTTTGTCTGTCTGTCTTTCTTTTCTTTGATATTCAGATATCGACCTATTGTTTTCATTGAAAAATATGCTAATTCATTCTTACCATGGTATCGATAACAAAATCGATTCCTATTTCTTCGTTCTCACGGGAAATTCTCACTTTTTTTTAATATATTAAAACATGAGTACAAAGAAACTGAATGAAGTGCGAATGTATATTTGATAATTTATATAATAATTGTAATCGAATATCCTTCACCTTGGAGATAGCAACTCAAGAGGCACCCAGCACCCTTTCGACGCTCTCAACGAGGTATACTATGTTAAGCTTGCTGGCTATCTCGTGATGTCAGCTAATCGTTTGTTTAACCGGAGAATTTTCATGAAATATTTTCGTTTTGTTTTAAATTTGTTCGCTTATACAAATGAAATATTCGATTAAATAAGTAACTGAAAAGAATAAAGTCACAAGTGATAATGACCCTTTTAGTTTTATTGAAATAGAACAAAAAGAAAACGAAACATGATTCTTTTCTGCTTGTTTATAAGCCACAATCAATCTGACGAATCCAAATGTGCATAGAAACGGCTTATCATTCAAACACATTATCAGAACAACATAAATCCTAGTTTTAATTTTGATTGAACATCACAGTGCGTTTATTTTGATTTCTATTTTCTTTTAAATTAATTTACTGTAGATAATCAATAGACGATTAATGACTGGTAGACGTGAAAGAAGACGATAGAGTAGAAAAGCTGTTATAGCACATGTTCCGCCAGCAAGCACATCGAGAACATAATGATGCCGCGAATAAACAGCAGAAAACCAGACTGAGATCGTAAACAAAACGAAGCAAATGTGAAGCCAAAGTTTTTTACTTAATGAACCATAGAGAACAGTTATCATAGGATAAGCTGCATGTAATGATGGAATAGCAGCAAATATATTTGCATTTTTCGAATACATCGATGTAAATAGTTTGATTCCAGTTAAATGATCGAAATTTCTGAAACCAGCCGGATTACCTGGTGTTTTAATATTCATTTCAAAACCATAATATTCAATGTACCAAGGTGGACTAAAAATAAGAGAAGAAGAAGAAGAAGAAGAGAAAAAACAACGAATACAACAAAATAAAATTAATTAAAACTTACGCTGCTGGGACAATATAGTAGATGACAAATCCCAAGAGATTAGTCAACAAAAATGTGAACGCAAAATCGATATAATCTCGTTTACTTTTATATCGATAAAGGTAAAGACTATACGCAATTGGTATTGGTATCCTAAAAATGAAAATAAAATCAATCAATCGATCGATCGATTTCGTTGACTCACCAATTTAAATAACAAATGCCAGTAAAAATATCTAAGAATGGTTTATGATTGATTTTAAAATATTCATTCAACGTCATTAATTGTCCTTGACTAACAATACCGAAGAATTTCTTTTCAATCCTATAAACATCTTCAATATGAACTCTTGAAACGGTATAATTCGGTATCAGATGTAGAGCATCATAGAAAAGTAAATAAGTCAAATAGATCAAAATAGCTAATGTTAAACGTCGTGTTCGATCCGAAATTAAATAAAGTACAATCATAATTAAATAAATAATTATGTGTATCAAACCAATACCAGCTACGAATATAAACCAAGTAAAATATAAAAATGTCACGAGAAATATCCAAAGAAAATGTTCAGTTGTAAAAATATATTTGTCATTAAAATCGATTGTATTTGTTGTATCATCGGATTGATTTAATGATGGAAGTTCGATTGTTGTTGAATTTGAATTATCATTTGGATTTAATTGATGATAGAGATAATTGTTTGTTGATGAAAAAGGAAAATATTTTCTATGTGATTGTGAAGATAAACGAAAGAATGACAACAATCGAGATGAAAACGAATTCGATTCGAATTTTTCATCACCATCATCATCGTCATCGAATTCAATATGATTACCATTCGATAACATCTTCATTTTGACTGAATATTCGTCATGAGTCGTCTTAGATAAATTTGTTTGTAGACCTAAATGTTTACCTTAAAAAACAATGATAAATGGTAGATTATGAAACAACCGTATGCAAACGTACTTATTTGAGTAAAAAATGTTGTGATTGGAGAAAACATTTTACTCCATTTGCGTGTATAAATAAGATTTGAAAACGACATATCGATCATTTTATATAATACTATAAGACACGATCATCATCATCTTAAACAAGCAAGAAAACGATATCGATTATATACCGAAAGTATGACAAGACGAAGAAGAAAAAAAAAAGAACGAACGATACATCTATCTATCATAAGCATATTATTTTTTCGTACGTACGTACGAACGAATCGTACTGCGTCGAGATAGACTATGTACGTATGCAGATAGATGGATACATTAGAGAAAAAAAAACAACAACGATACGACAAACTGTTCTGCACGAATAGTTAAACCAATGAGTAACAAATCGATGTATTCGATTGGCGATAGTTTCATCGAACTCTGACGCGCTTTCCTGTTATTCTATCAAATCATTTTTATTTAGTTTACTTACCAGAGAAAAATAACAACCCTTAAGGGTGCCGTTCTCTAACGTCCTTTTCTTTCTTTCTTTCTTTCTCTCATTCTTCGTCGTCGTCTTCTTCTTCTTCTTCTTCTTCTTTTCGCTTTTTTTCCTCTGTTCCTTAGAGATGATGATCTTGCTTTTCAGGAGTCTTTTTTTCTCCGTCTCTTAGATTCTGTTCCGTTTATATATATATATTTTATTTGTCCTTACAGCTGCGCTATGCAAACGAGTGGTTCTGAATCGTACTTTCGGTTTGCCATAATATTTGTTACACTTCGTCCTCAAAGGTCGAACTCAAAAATTTGTCATTGAAATGAGTCAAAATCGTGATGATTGATTGACTCGCGTGTGTGTATCATTAGAATATAATTTACCATCGTAATTCGAATCTATTAGTCAAACATACAGAAAAGTCAATATCAAAAGGCGAATGTGCCTTAATTCAAAAGAAAAATGCAAAAGAAACAAAATCAACTATTCATAGACGATATACATAGATAAATATCGAATTGAAACTGTTTTCAATGAATAAATAGACCACTCATTTTGAATCATTAGTTCATTTTAACAAATATTAAATACAAAAGATAAGTGATTCATGTTTTATTTTTCGATTTATTATTTTGCTGACGTATTTTCAGTACATAGTTACCAACATTGAAAAAAGACCCGAAAAAGTACAATAGAATTCATCGAGTAAAAGCGAAAAGAAAAACGAACTGAGTAAGTATCAGGTGTACATATATTTATTTTAATTGAATACAAAAAAACAACAACAACAACAACACCAACAACACCATTACCAACAACAAAAAAATAATAAATCCGTCGGATTAATTCGTTGATTTTATAAGTCCATCGTCTTCTTCTTCAATTGTGTCTTGTGCACGTTGTAATTGACATTTTTTCGATCGATATTCATCGATGAGTTGACCGTTGACAGATGTTGTCAATTGTAAAACATTATGTTGATCTTTCGAATGATCATTATGTGATAACCAATGCGAGCCAATTAATGAAAGTAAAACCGGAAGGAAACAGAGTGCATGCAATGCACCCAAGATCATGATCGATAGAATTGTTTTGAAAAATGTTCGAAATAAATATGACTTAGCTAGACCGAGAAATAGTACGCCAATAATCGACGATAAACTTGCACAAAGAATTGGCATGCCCATATGTATCAATGCTTGTCGTGAACGTTCTTTACGTGTACCTTTGCTTGTTAAATATGCGTGTATAATATGTACACAAAAATCTGAACAAAAACCAATTGACATAACTAATTCGATCATCATGACAGATGATGCTTGCACGCCCCAAATATGTAGAACAGCAACGAGACTTGTTAAAATCATGAACATTGTTGAAATAATAATCAATACCGAACGAAGATCAGGTATGATGAGAAATGTTGCAAGAAACATTGCGCCAATGGCTATAGAAAATGTTTGAATAATATTCGGGAGAACTTCATACATTTGTTCGTAGTATTTAAATAGACTACTATGAACGATGATTGGTAATTTCGATTGTTCAGTTAATGAACGTAATTGTTTAACTAAATAACCATCCGATGAATTATAACTAATTCGACCAATTTTTAAATAAAAACGACTTATTAAAATATGAGTTTTATTGACAACTAAATCATGTTCAAATAATGGTATTAAATTAAGAAAACCGTGTAACAAATCCATGAAAGAGGTACCATTATCAAATGGATGATCTTGTGGTTCATAGCCCATCAATGTAAACCATGAAAAATCCAATTTCGAATCCATTCCTACGAAAAAAAAATCATTTGAATTCAAATTTTGAATTCGTTTTTTTTTGTTATCATTTTTACCATCTAAATTTTTTGCTTTAGTTTTTAAATCTTCAATTCGTTTCATATAATCCACTCGCCAATACGGTATCGGTTCTGTAATAACAAATTGTACTAATGGATAGACTTCAAATTCTCGATCTAACGTATCGAAATAGGTTTTAGCATAGGATCTATCATTTAATAATTGTCCGAGTTTCATGCCGTCTTTCATTTGTAGAGCGCCATAAATAGCACAAATCGTATAAATAAGAAAACAAATACTAATGAAAATCTGTCCGAAACGAGTGAACAATGGTTTAATAAGATAGACAAACATCTCTTTCCATGGTAAACATTGATGTCGATGATGATGATGACGTCGACGTTGTTGTTGAATTGTATTCGTTGAATGTCGATCGATTAGACACGGAACTAATGTATGACGATTATGATTGACACATTCATTGTAAATTGCAATTGCACTACCGAATAACATGATTTGATAGAGATAACAAAAACCCATTGATGCACTTGTATAGAAACAAAATAAACGAATACTATAGAAATTCGTTGTTGAACCAGCGAGAAATGCAATAATATTTGTCAATGTTGTTATGGTTATACCGGAGCCACAAACACGAAATGTATTCGAAAGACGTTGAGATGTTGTATCAGACGATTTCGTTCGACGATATGCTGAATAAATTAAAAACATATCATCAGTTCCTACACCTAGTCAATCAACAACAACAACAAAAAAAACATCATTTTTTAAATTGTATGATTCGTTGCATACCGATAATTAGAAATGGTGTAACGAAAACAAGTGAACACATTGGTATGCCAATGAGTAAACAAAAGCCAAAGCCTGATATTAGACCTAACATCGTCGCAAGAACGCCAATAAACGATAAATATGCAGGTGATTGTCTAAATGTGCCACGAATTGATAGGCAAAATGTAGCAACAATAATCATAACAATGAATGTTACAACAACAAGTATATAATCGAGTTTGATATTATTTTCTAGTTCTTGATCGATCGATGTCGATACCGAATAGACGGGTATGACAATAATTGATTTAAAATGTTGAAAAAATTTCAAAAATGCTTGTTCCCACATACGACTGAGATGTTCGACGTTAATCAATTGATTCGTTCGATTATCGCGCATATTTCGTCGTAGATTAAAATGTAATTTTAATATCTTTGAAAATAATGTACCATCCTTGGTATTTAATTGTAAATTTTTACCAAATATAAATGCTAATAAATTCGGTTCACCATCATCATCCGTATATAAACCATTGAGAATATATTTATCCAATTGTTTATCTTTCAATCGTTGCCAAAATGATGTTCGAAAAAATACTTCACCATCGATTGCACATCGATTATGTCGTTTAGCACAAAGATCTCGATAGTAATACGTTCGATTTTCAAATGTAATATTAACATTTTGAATTAAATTATAGATTCGTTCTAATTCTCGTTGAACAGGCGGTCGTGTTATATCGCCATGATCATCGGCAGCAAAAATAACATCACCAAATAGACCTAAATCATAATCATGATGAATATGATAATCATCATAATTAATTGGTAAAATTTGTGCAATGAGATGACCATCTTGAATACTACGACAACCGATTGGAATGAATAATTCATCGGTATTTGTCAGCATTTGATAACGAAGAAAACCAAATGAACATAGACCAGTGAGTAGAAATGAAAGACAAAAGATAATATATGGTTTATGACCAATAAAATAGCCGAGTTTAGAATATTTCTGTTCATAGAATGTATTGAATTTGATAAATAAATATTCGAAAAAATTTCTTCTAGAAAATACAAATAATTAGTCATTTTTTTTTGTTTAATTAATTCAAGTCGATAAAAAAACACAAACTTTTGTCGATTCGATTGATCAGTATCATTTGTCATATTGTCGACGATTGACTAGAATAGAATAACAATAAGTAAATAAATAAACCATTGTGTTTCGACACACGACACTGTTTTATTTCATTCTTTTCTCTTTCGAATCATAGGTATTTCTTTTTTTGACTATCGAATGAATGAATCTTTCCTTATCAGTAGTATATCTATGATGCAATCAAAACTCTCACCTTTTTATGTTGTTCCAAATGCGAACAAATCTTCGACAATACTCGATGTTTAAATAGAACAAGAAAAAAAAATCGTTTGATAAAAACCAGATAGTAAATTTTAAAAATGTAATTCTATTGTCTAACATTCAACAGTACTGATTTTAATCAAATAAGAAATAAATGACAATCGATTTATAAAAAACAGATCATTTGAAGGAGAAAAAAAAAACTTCGTGTCTACAGATATGTGAATGTTATTGTTGTTTTTAAATTATTATTTTTTATTATATAAATACACAAAAAGAAAAAAAGAGAATTTTTATTGTTGTTTTTTTTTCTAATGATTTGTTCGAACGAGATTCGAAAGACTTGAACTTCGTGCTGTTAGATGATTATTAGTGCGTAAATTATTTAAGAATAACATTTCATCTTGAATATATAATTGTTCCTAAATAATTATCGAGAATAAATTCGTCTATTTTGATTAGTTTTCTGATAGAAAACATACTTGCAATGCGTCCATACGAAGTTTTCTTAATGTAGCATTTTCATCAAATGATTGTTGAGTTGTATTCATTGGTAAAATTGGATTCATTGTTGATAATTTCAATGCTAAAATAGAGTACATGGATTTGTATTTTCTTTGTTTGTTTATTTAGATTACTTGAAAAACCAGAGTCGACTAGAGGCGTCGATTTTTTGAATGTAACACTCGAACGAAGTTGATTTAAATTGTCTCGTTCCGTATTCATTTTTGTATATTGCTACAAAACAGAAAAATAAGACTCGTATGATTTAATTTCAAAAACAAAGATTCTTGCATCAGTCATTTGTTCTTCTTGTTGTCTCAAAGTACTAATCGATTTTTGTAATTGATGAAGTCGTCCCGTATGTTTGCCATCGAGAGCATGAAGCTCGTAGTAAAGTTGTGATAAACGATCACGTTCTTTCTTAATCGAATCATTGGCATGATCGATTTCATTGACTTTTTGTTTGTAATCATCTTGTTGAATTTGAAATGTTGATTGTTCAAGTTCTAAACGTTGTTTGAGTTCATTTAACGAACGTTTCTCTAAGGCTAATGTTTCTTCACGTTTGATTAAATCTTGTTCGCGTTTTTCTAAACGTTGCATTTGTTCGGCAACAAGTTTCTGTTGAGCACGAGTTTCAGCTTCGATCTAAATAAAAACAAAAAAAAACAAACTTTCGAGATAAAACTCTACGATCTTGATTTATACCGTTGTCGTTTGTAACAAGTCTCGATGTTTTTGTTCCTGAAATGCTTTTTGTAGAGCTTCGATTTTAGCACGTTCATCAGCGAGATGTGTTCGAGTTTCATAGACACTTGCAAGAGCTGTTTTTTGATCTTCAAGTAATTGATCTTTACTACGTTGAATATCAGCTCGATCACGAGCTAATTTCTCCATGAATAAACGTTGTTCGCCATTTAATGCGTCTTGCATAGCTTCCATACGTTTTTGTGCTTGCAATGCTTTCCATCGTTCCTTTGAATAAAAAAAACAACATTTGTTTAGAAAGACAAAGAACGGTAGTAGATATTGTACTTCTTCAACGAGTTTTGTTTGTTCAGAAAGATGAACTTCTAATCGAGAGATAAGTTCTTGAAGATTTTTACGTTCACGATCGAAATCTGCTGTTTGCATTTGTAGACGTTCTTCGTAGGCTAAAAATGGGAAAAGGTGAGCTTATCAAAAGAAAAATTGAATCAGTAATAAATACCTTTGAGTTGTTGTTCTTTTGCTCGAGTTTCGATTTCTTTATCGGTTAAGACTGAATTATGTTTAGCTTCGAGTTTAAGTCGAAGTGCATCGATATTTTTGGCGTTTTGTTCCATATGATCGACAACTGATTCGAAGGCTCTAAAAATAATATTTTCGATTCAATAAATTTGACAAATCTCTCGAAATCAACCTTGTATGTGTTGTAACATCGAGTGCTGTTGATAATTCCTCTTGTTTAAGTTGTTTTAAACGTTGTACCGTTTGTTCATGTTCACGTCGTAAATGATCAAGAGTTTGACTAGACGAACAAGAGAAAAAAAGAGCACAGCGATTGAAGAAGGTCAAACACAAAAACAATCAAACCGTTGTAATGTTCGAAGATTTTCTAGTTCAGTTGTTCGATCTCGTTGTAGATCATCTAAACGTCGTTGATGTTCGATAAGTAATGCTGATTTATCGTTTTCATATTTTTGTGTTCGATCATTTAATTGTCGAAGTAAATGTTCGTTTTCTTCTTTATATCTTGATTCTCGTCTTTCACATGTCTTTTCAAGATATTCAATACGATGTTTATAACCTTCTTCGAGCATGGCTACTTCAATTTCATGTTGACGTTTCATATGTTCGACTGTCATTTTTAATTCATGATTTTCAAATTCGAGTTTTTTCATGTCAAGCTAAAGAAAACAAAAAATCAAATCAAATCAAAGATATTTGGTTTTTCTGTTAATGTACATTAACTGGTCGATTGCCTGATGAAGTCTGTGGTTCCGTACTAAATATCGTATCTTTAGTTGTGTCTTTGAAGATAATATCGGCTAAATAAAGAGACTGATGAAGATGACAAACGAACATGAAATTGTTCAATACCGAAATCTGTATTTGTTGAATTTTTTATTGGTTGAGTATCGGTAAACGAGGGCGTTCGAGTTGTTCCAGCGGTTGCCGGACGTTTTTGTGTATTTGTTCGATCGTCAAGCCAAAAATCTGTCGCCGAATTAGTTGTCGTAGGTACTACTGGTGTAATAGGAGTTTTCGTTGTTAGAACAAGTCGTTCGTCATCGAGAAATGCATCGAGAACGGATTTTTTCGGTGGTTCAACAACAACGGTTGGTGTTGGCTGTTGAACAGGTAGAATCGGAGTTTTTTTCGCAATTGTCGTGAGAACAGGTTCGATTTTTGGTGCTGGACGTGGTGGTGGAGCAGATCCATCTTCTTCACTTGATTCATCTTTCAAACCAAGCCAATCATTCGATTTATTTGAGTCAGTCGATGGTTTAGCTGTCGAGAAAATATCCGAAGATTTGTTGGTTGAGAAGATATCAGGAGATTTGTCCGGTTCGAGACCTGTACGCAACGAAGTTATACCACCGATTGTCGAACGATTTTGTGCGGTTGCATCGGCAGATGAAGGAGCAGTTGTCGGACGAGGTAAATCAAAATCATCGAATCTAGGAGATTTCAGGAGAAATGATTTTTCAATTGGCTTCAATGTTCGAATTCTTACCGAACTGATTTTTTATTTTTGTCTGCATCTGTATGGACAGCTGATTTTGGAGGTGAACCTCGATTAATTCAAAGAAATAGTTTCTGAAGAATAACTAAAGCTAAACGTTTCTTACTTCCAAATAGACTATCGAATGTTCGAGAGCCACTCGCTGTAGTTGGCCGTTGTTGATTAACAATACGTTGTATCGTATCCTGACCTTGAGCTAGATAAATAAACGAAAGTATTTATACATAAAGATTTTCTTAACGATTACTAGTTCCACCAAAACTCGGAAAATAAGCAGCATTCGAACCACCTGTTCGATTCCATTTATCCTCTTGATCTGAATCATCATTGAAATCATCTTGTCGTTTTTGAACTAGAGTTGTTGCTGTTGCTATTACTGCCGTTGATTTTTTTAACTGAAAAAAAAAGTTGATTAAGTATAAAAATCGCGTGTTTTCTTTTTCAGTTTTCTCTCGTACTGTTTCAAAGTCTGACCAATCATCATCATCATCATCGATAACAGTTGATTTTTGCAAATTTGTTTGTGTCGAACTTTTATCTTAATAAATACGATAAATATTTAGTCAAGATTTGGATTTCTCAACATACTATTCGCATTAAAACTCAGATCATCAAAGAAATCGAATCCAGATTGATCTAAGACATAGAATATAGAAATATTTTTAAAAAATGTTTTAGCTATTTTTTCATACTCATGATGATTGATTTCGAGGATTAGAAAGAGTAACAAGATTCAAGCGAACGTTTGAAAGGATTCTTCCTCTTACGTTTTCTTCTTCATCGGACTTTATGGTTTCCATGGTTAAACCTTAACAAAACATGCTTCGTCAGATGGCAGTATATACCTGCAGGAAAAGTAATTTGCTAGTATCATATTTCAATTTCAATTCACTCAATCAATCTTATACTTAGGACATTCGCCTCGTTAACTTTACGTCAGCTTTTGTACTTTTTCATATAATTTCGCATATGACTCAAATATGGTATCCTGAGGCATATTTTTTTATGATTCAAAAGAAAAAAGAACATCTGACGTATGCATGTTTACAGATATATTAAAATTTGTACTTTTTTCGGTTAATAGTCGATCATACAAAGATAAAAATATCAATTAATTGCTTGTTCTTTGATCCCTGATCATTAGAATACAGAAGAGGCCGTAGATTGTATTCTTGTTTTTTTGTTCTACTTTTTCAGTATCACAAACGTGTATTTACACCTGATCTTTTTGAGTTTGATTAGTCGTAGGAAGATAAAGTCATGAACGGAACTGATGACTAAAAACAAAAGGACATAAAAGTCATTGTGTCATTTTATGAAAGTCATATATTTTCCTTCCGAATCTTGATTGATGTTTTTAATCAAACCGTGCGACAGGTAGATGATACGGTTTAGAGTCTGATTTTTATTGATGATAAACGCGTGATTTCAGTATGACGATGTACTATACTTACATTCAATATTTTCCCTGTTGTTTTTTTTCTCATACGCAAAGGTTACTACTAGAGTCGAGTATAGATGCATCATGTGTTACTTCAGTACACATACTATTTTCTTTCTCTCTCTCTCTCTCTCTCTCTCTCTCTCGTTCTCTCATAATACTCCAAATAAATAGACGACGTTTTATTCGATATTAATCAGAAAAATAAAAAC
>ERZ781398.2648-NODE-2648-length-14806-cov-4.003457_pt1 | contig 14806 bp, 10 predicted proteins | sample MGYA00433077_ERZ781398 | MGnify/ENA primary metagenome ERZ781398 (study PRJEB29847, sample SAMN06458254) | wastewater metagenome | isolation source: Wastewater bioreactor | place: South Africa: Cape Town | study: EMG produced TPA metagenomics assembly of the... | reverse complement strand
TTTTTCTTCTCATGGGAAAACGAACATGTTGCCACAACCAAACATCACCAGTTGAGCATTCAATCTGATGTTGACCTTGAGAAAGAATGTAGACACGAGATTGATATTCATCATCAAATAGACTGAGTGATGAATTTTTTTGAAAATCTTCTCGATGTTTATCAATCCAATCGTTTAATGAAAATGGTTCACTTAATTTGATTTTCTCGTTGTTTACTCTCGGTGGTTGTTGAGGAAAACTATCTAAACATGAGAACACATTCAATCTTCAAGAAAAATGACGCAAATCGTGATCTCACCAGCTTTCGGTTGACCAGTTCGACATTCTTCCGAAGCAAAAAACCTAGATAAGACGTCATACAGAAAAAAAAATGGCTCGTTTTCGTCCTGACAAAACTTAATTGAAATCAATCGAGCATTATTTGTTAAATTACATGCACGTTTGAATAAGTCAGACAATTAGTTCTCAAAAAATTGATCTATTTATTAACTAACTCTTTTATGACAGGACCCAGTTGAATACCGAGATCAGTCGTATGAAACCATCGTTCAAATAAACGATTTGTTGAATTTTCTTGAAGATATCTGAAGACAAAAGCGAAGCTAAGGAAAATCTTCTCGATTTTGACTTTCAAATAACCTCAAACAATCTAATTCATCATCTTCTCGTTTTCGTTCCATAACAAATCCGATCGTATCTGCAAAACGATTCGGTGAATGAGGAATATATGCCGGCAAAAGAAATATCTGTCAAATAGAAATCATTTATTCACTAATTATTAAGCGATTGAGACCATAACGGTTCTCCTACTTGTCCTTGTCTAATAATAACATCACGGTGTTGGCCTTGCTCGAGGACTTTCAAACACATATCACCTTTGAGTTGATAGAAAAGCTATTTTTATCGAACAGAAAACAATCAGCAAATGAATATTTATAAATCGCCTTGAGTATGATTAGAATACTTCTTCGCCTTCTTCGAAATGATAATCTTTTCGAACATTTGGCCCGCCGACAAACATTATCGTCAATTGTTCATTATGCCTAACCGAAAATCAAAACATCGAAATAGATTTAGAAAAAAAAACGCATAAAGAAATTTAAACATTAGTTTATTGCAAACAGGTGGAACAAATTGCGATGTATTTTCTTCGAGCCATTGTTGAACATTGATTTTTTCTGCACTTGAATTAGACATCGTTTAGTCACAAGATATACGAAAATAAAACAATCAGAACAAAAGGGTGTGTAGTTTATATCGAATTTAATCAGCTGTGACGGATTTGATCATTCAAATAACGAATGATTTCGAAAAGACGTAATAAATAAACAAATAATCTTTTTCCTTCTTTCTTTCTCGAATTAGTACAGGGGTCTCTGCATGTCAATGACAAATCGAATTTGAATATTCTTACAAAAATAAACGTTATTATTATTCTTTTAATACGTAATGAAAAAAACAGACGAGAGAACAGTACAGTATTATTTGTCGTTTTCATCCATTCATTCACCGTTTTGTTTTGTTGTTGCACACACACACACTCACGCACAAGCACACATATGTTTTTATATGATCTGATCGAGACAATGATTCCTATCGAAATAGAAAATCATCAACCGGGATACACAATAGAAATAAAAACAAAACAGACACAAAGAAGAAGAAGAAGAAAAATAAAAGAGAGACGAAAATTTTTTGCCGTTATGATGTAAGAAGATATGAATACATCGGATTTTGCAGAAGATGTTGACAGAATAGGATTTGCATCGTTTCGGCTTTAATCGAATAGAGACTTGAGAGAAATAGGAGAAGTTTCGAATAGATCGATGCAATATTTATCAACGAATTGTTCGATGTTAGATTAGTTAAACATTGCTTCAGACTTTGCAATTGTTTAACATAGATCTGTTGTAAATGATTATTTTCACTATTGACTACAAAATTTAGAAAAGCAAAAACACGAAATATGACACGATCATAATGAATTTGTAATTACCTTCTTGAATACTTTTGATAACAATGATTCGTCGAATATGATCGAATATATTCGAATTGATATTTAATCGTGAACCTTTCTGTAAAATTGAACATAATTTAAACGCATCTTCTTCAGGCACGCAACCATGTTTATGTATCGATGATAAATCTTGATCAACAGTTGTTAACGATGTTGATGAATGCATACAACGAATAAATTCTAAATTAATATAACCTTCTTCAATAAAATATGTTAATAGAAGTTGTGACCAACATCGTCGATGATATGTTAATGTTGACAGTGAGTCAATTAAACATGTACTTGATTGTAACCAATTGGTAATATGTGTTTGAAGATCATAGACAAATGTCGATGGTAAATAGAGACGATGTGTGCGTGTTGGTTGAAGTGAGAGAATGTGCTGATGATCTTGTTGTTGTCGATGAATTTGATAATGATGAGAATGTTTTGACATGTCACTATCGGAAAGTGCATGTCGTAGAGTTGAATTTGCTATTAAATTATTAGTATTCGTATTTGCAAATGTATTCAATTTCAATTCAACTAAACAATGTGATTGTCGTAATAATGAACAAAGTCGTGTCGATGTTGGTAATGAACTTTTTGAATTATATTGATTTTCGATATCACTTTCATCGTCATCATTATCACTACTATCGATATCATTATCATCATCATCATCACTTGATGAATTTGTTTCATTATTATATTTATTCGTTAAATTCATCTTGTATACGGTTGTCTTTTCTTTTTCTTTTTCCTTGTCGAATAATGAACAAAATCCAAATGTAAGATTACGATGATTTCATTAATATTAAATGATATTGCTACGATGAGATGATGATGACATTGAATTATCTCGATATAGATCTAGAAAACAAACAAAAAAAAAGAATTATTATTTAGTTGTTGATTTCTTTTTCTCCTTCATGTCTTTCTCTCTCTCCTTTTTTTTTTATAAACATACAGTGTTAGCAGTAACATCAGAATGCAGGGAGTCCCCTCCTAAATATAAAAAAAAACGCGAGAACGAAGAGAAGGACAAAATAAAGGCGCTTTTGCTTTCTTTCTCGCTCGGTCGATGCCCATGAATGAATGGGACTGAGAAAAGAGAAGAGGAGAAGAGAAATGAGAAGAAGAAGGCTATGTGAAAATAGGCTTTGATGACCTTGAATGCTAGAAACAAAGATGAAGAAGAGAACTAAATGAAGGATACAATTTTCGATATACACCATACCGGAAAGTCAATGACCTTGGCCAAATACGATAACCTCATGAGAGGTATGTAGCGTAGATATTATAACTCTAGTACTATTTCGATAAATTCATACATTTCAAGGTTATTGGATTGAAGAGAAAAACAGAAGAAGAAAAAAATCGAAATTCTGTTGTCAATGTTTTACTTTGATTGATAAGTTAACGATATCAAATCAATCGAGAGCTTTTTTTCAACAGTAAAACTCAAACGAGTGGAATAAATAACTAAATAAACAACTCAAATGACACAAACTAAATGTAGACTGTTAGATGAAGCAAAAACGACAAGTTCTTCTTCTTCTTCTTCTTCGACTTATTCGTCGTTCTCTCTCAATTTTTTTTGTTTTCCCTGCTCGGTCTTGTTTTCCGTTCTCTCTCTCTCTCTCATCTTTCTCGGTGAAGGTGAAGTCGTGTTTTTGCTTAACATATATCACTGCGTCGGCGGTTTTTTATGTTTCTCTTTTTTTCTTGTTGACAGAGTAACCTTCAAAAACATCCGTTGTTGTTATTCGTTTCGTATTTTCCAGTTCGAACGAACACATAGATTTCTATTATTTTGTTTTTTTCGTATTTTTCATCTGTTTTTCAATTTACTGTGTACTTAAACATGGATAGATATAAGAGAATTTTCATGTTATTCTTATTGTTGTTATTGCTCCCATCAGTTCTGTTGTTATTTAGGCCTTGGATAAGAAAGAACACGAGCAGTAAAAAGACTGAAAGCAAAAACATCATGTACTCATACTCGAAAGAACGCGATCAAAAAACCTTGTACGCATACAATGCCATTCAAAATGACAAGGATCGACTAAAGCTTGTCAAAGACACAGAATGAATACAACTGATAAGACTTATATTTTGAAATAAAAAGAAAAGCTCAATGAAGGAAGATTTTTATCTTTTAATAAATCGTTCGAAAATCTTATTTCGTCGCTTTGAAACTAATGAGAAATTTATTAGATAAATAAATCTGACAAGTTAGTTTTTCTTATATATTCAAGGTTATTTTTTTCTTCCAAAAATGACCTTGAAAAACAAGAAAAGAAGCAAACAAATAGAAGAAAAACATTTCTTGTCTTGTTTTTCTCTCTTAACAAATTTTGTTTTTCGTATTAACAATGGATAATCTTTGATAAGAACAACTACCAAACTCGCTGAAAGTCAAAATTTTCACATTTTTGATAACCATCGCAAAACGGCGTATAAATGTTCCCATTTTTTTTTCTATTATTAATCGACCATAATTCTATCAATATTATTTTGTAATCGAATCGATTCAAAGCAAAACTGAGAATAGCACACTACACTAACAAAATAATAGTCCAAAAAAGCAAAATGACGAATTTGTTGATTACTTGTTTGTAGTGTAGAGAATTGAACGATGAACACGTCGGATCAAAGTCAAACGAACAACGGAACTCGAAGTTTGATCAAATTAACAGTGCTCGATCATACGGAAATGTTAATTAAGAGGGCATTGAAATCTCTTTTTCTTTATATAAATCTTTTCTTTTTGAATAGGATTGACTGACATCTGAGTTTTTTTTTGGTAAAATAGATGTCGATGTTGAAAAAGGATTTAGTTTGAAACATTTTGGGACGAATGGAGAAAGACAGAACACAGTTGAGTTTTTTTTCTGTTACGTGACGTTGAAACTTGTTGGATAAAAATACTTTTGATCTTGAATGATAGAATAGGATAGGACTTAGTTTCTGTATAATTATTGATTAATATACGAAGGTTGAAGAAATCCAGACAGACAAGGATAAAAGAACAAATCTTTGTAGCCTTCTGATCAAGAATGTCCTTCGTTTATCTACAAATTAATTTGTTAACTATGATTTCCTCTAGATGACAGGTGAATTCTATTGCAAATTTTGTGATCTTACATGCACTGGCAAAGAACCCTATGAACAGCATATACGAGGTGGCAAACATCTGAAAAAAGTCAAAGCATTCGAATCTCTTTCATCAAACAGTGAACAATCTATTACGTCTCCTAAACTCGCAACATCATCATCAGCCAATAATCAAACTAATTCTAATGAATCAACTCTTCCGGCAGCTTCATTCTCAATCGGTGCAGAAACTATGCGCACTTTTTTAGAATGGAATCACCCCGATGGTCATCGTCCTTATTGTGATATTTGTTATTTACCATTACATGGAGATGATAATGCTAGTGCACATTTTGCTAGAGATAATGATTTGCATTATAATCGATTAGCTGTATGGAAAAAAATTCAAGAAGAAAGTCCAGTATTTTCATGTCGTGTTTGTTCAGATATATTTCCCAATGAAAACAGTATGCGTGATCATTTTTCATCTACTGTCCATTCTGATAGAACTCGCGATAAAGAAGCAATGCAGAAATTTATCAAAATCTATGAGACATACAATAAATTCAAAGAAGTTCGATTAAATCGAATAGGTATTCTTTGTTGTATTTTTCGAAGGATTTTGTTTAACTAATCAAATTCATTTTAGCTAAAGAAAAAGCAGCAGCAGCAGCAGCAGCGAGTTCGACTGTCGACAATCAATTTATAGATAAATTTCAGAATATGAAAGTAATCGAAGGAAATAGTACGGTGCTGAAATCTTCATCTGGTGAATCTGTCTTGTTTACTAAACATAAACTTTCAGCAGCGATGAAAAAATTTGATGACGACGATGATGATGATTAATAAATCGATATTCGAGATAAATTTTCTAGTTGTGTGTCAAACAAAAACAAAATTATTTTGTCACAGACAGATTTTTTTTAGATTTTTTATTCAATAAAATATTTACTAAGCAATAATACTAGCATCTGTTTGATCTTTTTCTTCTATTTCGTCTTCTTGTTCTCCTCCTCCTCCGCTTCCTCCTTCTGGTAGTTGAACATCAATAGCTCGTCTCAAACGAAATATATTCCATAAAAGGAAAACACTAGCAATCGGTACAAGAACTATAAATGAACCGAGTTGAATGGTTACTCGTAGAGGTGAATTTGACAGATTGAATGCTGAATAAACATAGCCGATACGATTTCGGCTAAATCTTGATTTGAAAATAAATATCAATAATGTAAATAAACCATAAATAAATGTAAGAATCAAAAATGGAATACAATCGATCATATAAATCGGTAAACGTGTTAGAAAAAATATGTCAATAAATAATAACAACCATAAAATTCCATGATCGAGAATGATTTTTGGATAATAGATTTGAGCTGATGAATTATAAATCACTGTCCAATAAAGGAGACAAACAGCGAGACCAGATGTTAGAGAAATGAGAATTAATATGACATGAATATATTGTAAGGAATGCCGTGGTACAATATCATTTCCACGAAAGAAATTCACTCGATATGTGATTATAAATTGAAATAAGATCGCAAAAAACGTTATTAATAATGTTATATGCGTGTAATAGATAGGCCATTCATGAATAGGATGAGTTAGAAGAATGCCATGAATAAGATCAATCAATACGACAAAGAATAATATTGTTCGATAGATAAGAAAGATATTGGGATATTTATTGAGAAAGGTAAATGATGATGAACAAAATGCCAGTTTCCAATCTAATGAAAACAAAAGTTTGTTTTTTTTTTATGTGAGAAATTTATTTTCAATCGAATGAAAAACAAGATTATTTACGTTCATCATCGAACCATTTATGTTTCAAATAAATCCAATGAAAACTCTGACAAAAATCTTTGAAATAGCCTTTATTCATTGTCCGTTCTTGTTCAATATTAAATGCACTATTTCCATCGAGTAACGATGCTGGTTGAGAAACGTTCGTTTTCATTTTTTTTCTCTCTCTATTAATGAAAAAAAAAACAACAATAACAGCAGAACACTCGAAGACACGGAGCAAAAAAAAGAAGAAAAAAAAAGAAGAAACGGACTAAGCTTACGAGATAGTCCGTAAATGAAAGAAAAAGAAAATATGAAGAAGAGTAACTATAGACGCTGATGGAGTTCTTTATTCTTTAGCTCGTAGAAAATATTTTTGCTTGAAGACTAACGTCGGATAATTCATAGGAAAAAAGAACTGACGAGAAGAAAAAAAACTTGAGCATAGCTTGCATTTGCTAAGATAATTTCATTTTGAATTATTCAAGCTCCTTATTTTCTTTGTATCAATAAAAGTTAACAAAATTTTTCTTTTTTATTGAATTTTAACACGATCAAATTAACTAGCAGATATATTTTTTCTTTTATGTCGAAATTCAACATCAATATGTTGTTGTAACCAACAAATTAATCCTATATTCAAAATAACAAAGCCTGCAGTGAGTGTTTCATATACTTTACTTACGGAATTATTATTAATGCTAACAGAAAATAATCCTCGAGCTTTTCTTTCTGCGTTTTTATCATCATGGTTACTTGATAAAAACAGACAGGAATTACAAATCATCTCATTGGCTTGAATTTTCCACAGAAATAAGTCAAGTGGAAGTCTATGAATTATAGCATTGGTCACGAGTTTATATGACAAGAAGATCTTAAATCCAAAACTGATCAGTGATATATTATTTATCAAAGAATTTCCGTTTTTCGTGATCATTGCATTCGAAATTTATTTTATGGTTGATTACACATTTGCTCATGACGACAGAAAATACAAAAAAAAACGGTCGATGAAGATTCACGATATAGTTTATCAATTGTAAACATTTTACCACATTTGAAACACTAAAATAAACGTTATTTAATTGAAAATTGACAAAACGAAGATAGAATGAAATACATTAGTAATTTTGACTTTTCTTAATCGTTTATTTTGTTCAATGACTTGTTTGATTTCATCACAATGTTCAATATGCCATACACGAATTTCTCCATCCTTAATCAAGATTTCGAATCTCTTTGAATAATTATCGATATCTTACTTTTGAAACCGAAACAACCCACTTATAATCACTCGATAAACATATATCATTGATCCAATCTCGATGACCCTATTCATCATCATATCAAAAAAAAAATTTGTTTTTTCGACATTCATTTCAAATTATTATCTTACACGTAAAATAAGTTTATATGTCAGGTTTTCTAAATCCCAAAGGATCACTTTCGAATCATAACTGCCACTAGCTAATAATTTACAATCGTTGGATATACAACAAGATGAGATTGATCCTTCATGTATCTTTGGTAATAGTAAAGGACCTTCATGTCTATAAATAATCACATGAACAGTTGACATGCTCAATGAGTTGAACAATAAGAAAAACGAAATGAATATGAGGAGGAGTCCTATTTGTCAAAGGTCATCTCATTAATCTGAACACCCAGAGTGTTTTTCAATGAATGCCAAGAACTAATTATTCTTACCGAAAACATCCTACGGTGATATCATAAAGTCGAATAGTTTTATCCCATGAACAACTTGCATATAAACGTTCATGTAAATCAAAGGCACAATTCGTAACAACACTTTCATGATCTCTAAATTTGATAAGACGAAAAAAAAAGAATTTTCACGAATTATCAAGGCTATTTTTAATGGAAACATTTACACTAAATAGACATACATCCTGTCTTTTGATCTTGACACGATTTGTTTAGTTCATCAAATCGGACAAGTTAACTTCCTATGTGTCAGTTTTTCTTCATCTTTCTTTTCTCATCGGTAAATACCGTTGGTTACGTCATTGAATCAGGAGAAAAAAAAAGATCAATTAGTTCGTTAACAAATTCTCTCCTCTAACAATATCATTGATTCTTCGTGTTGTAATAAGATCGATTGATCGATCATTCATTATGTATACTATTTTTATGTCTTGCATCATCGACTAACAAGTGAGTTAATCTATTGAATTTCATTCTACCTTAATGTCATTGTCGTACGATGAGAAACGACATCGAAAAACTTGACAGTTTTATCGTAGGATGTTGAAATAATTCGATCGTCGGTTTTAGTAAATTGACAACTGGTTATAATTGATTCGTGTAAATGATGAATCGTACTTTTTTTCAGACCTGTTTTTGCGTCCCAAATACTAACAATACCATCAAGGTCAGTACCGGAACATAAACTCTCGTTACTATGTGATAATTGACAATTTGTAATAACATGATTTTCAATAGCTTTCCACTTGTGTTCAAGAAGAGACAAAAAAAACGCGAGATAAAAACAAAGATACTTTTAGTTTTCTTCACCTACAATTTCTCGGTTTGTTTCTATGTCAATACAACGTATTGTTTTGTCCCAACTAGATGAATATAAACTAAGCAAGAGACACAAACACACACAGAAATAAACTGATTAATTGATTCGTTATATAAGTTTGACGAAAGATAGTATACCGAGTTAGATCATGATTGATTCTTACTGCTGAGACAGTTGCCATATTGTGATTTAATTTATATTTGTGTATTTCTTTTCCACTATGAAAATCCCAAAGACGAGCAGTATTATCATCAGATCCTGTTAGAATCCAATTTTTTGTTTCAATCAATTGACATGTTTTGATCGAGTCTTTATGACCATGATATAATTTAATTTCGACCTAGAAATAGTTCTTTTCTTCTTTTATTATTATTTTGATCATTTCTTCCTTTCAACTTGGTGAAAGTTAGATGAAAAAAGAAGGAAAAGAAGTAGTAGTAGAAGAACAAAAAAAAAAGGTAAGTCAAACATCCGTTCGGCATCGTCTTCGATCATAATGATGACTAAAACCTTATTATCGACATTGTTCGCAAGATGATTAGCAATTGAATAATAAATGTCTATGATCGAATTCTTTTTTCTTCTTCTTTCCTCTCCTCTATAAGATGTTAAGAACAAACGGCATATACATAGTACAAAGATATGTGTATATCTGAATAATAGTAACAGAAACAAGGAAATCATCAGTGTTTGATGTTACATCATCGAAAGGTAAGCTTTTGATAATAGGCATCATGTCGTGACCTGACTGTTGTATAGTAAGTTGATGGGCGGGCAGGCATTCTTCATCATAACTCATCCATCCTAACCAGCAACACCCCCTATTGTGAGCAAGATTAATCATTGAGAAGAAACGGGCCCAGTCAGGCGATCAATAACTTAAGGACACAGAAAAAAAGATCTTTACTTGCGCAGATTTTTCGTGAACCCATTCAGCATTTGATGCAAGTGGTTCGAAGAGATTCAAATCACAAGGTTGATTGTCCATTAATTTCAATTTTGCTTTTTCATTCGAATGAAAGAAATAGTCTAGTAGAATATATTTTCCGATACGTTTATTTCTATTCTTATTTTATTAAGAGTAGTTTATAAAATAGCGTTAAAATTGATTTTAAGGAAAAAAAAGAAACTTTTTTTTCACAATTAAAATATTGAAGATGGTCGTTGCTATTCAACGGAAGTTTCTTGATTTCCTTCTTTGGTTAAAAGACTTTTAGTTCATTCAAGTGAATATGATTACATTTATGACCAGTCGAATCAAGAGAATGTTTGGTTTTGAAAACCTGTGAATTGTTTCAATAGTAACTTATAAACGACATTGTTCTCTCTCTCTCTCTCATTCTCTTCTTCTTCTTCGTCTTTCTTTTCTTCTCTGTCTCTTGACGCATAATCATAGAGAAGTGAAGTAACGTGCGTCGTCCATTCGCCTGCTCATCAGTTCCCATAATTCAACTGAACGAGTCCATAACATTCTTATCCTTCTTCTTTTCTTTCCTGTTTCTTTGAGCTCTCCGCCGGCAAGATAGTTAGAACAGCACGCTATCATCAAAATGTCCTTCGAATTGATGCTGACAAAGACGTTATAGAACTATCAACACACACACACACACATACATACAGGATACGCATCTATATATATCTATCTTTCCATCGTCGAGTGGCCACTACCGGAAACAGCATAGGCACTACTTCACTATGCTAGTGTGAAAGTTATGAACATTTTGTTTTTCAAGTAAGTCATTTCGCGTTTGTCTTTTTAAATAAGTCAAATGTTGTTCATTGACACATTTGACTTTTAACACATTTTTCGTTCGTTTTTGTTTTACACGATTGTCTGATCTGTACTTATGCGCATCATCCGTGACTGACAGACAGGCAAGCAAAGGATCAGGAGAAAGAAAAACGAGAGAAGTCAATCGTTGATGAACAATTGAATCGATTGAGCATGATAATTGCTCTTCATGATATGAATTGAATTTGACTCTTTTCTTTTTCTTTTTTTTTATATTTCATATTAGTTGTATATTGATAGAGAAGATGATGAAGACAAGACCGAGCTGTTACCTATTATGCAAGTATGTATATATCTATGTATGTATGAATACAACACCCTCAGATTGAGCATCGATTAGAAATGTCATCTATGAAGGTCTTGTTTTTGTAAAAGGAAATCTGTTGCATTGATTACATTGATCGAATGTAACCGTATTCCAAAAAAAAGAAAAGAATGAAGAGAAATAGTTCTAATTTAACTTTAAGAAAGAAAGAAAGAAAGAAGAATAAGAACGGATCGATCAATTCCCATTTGTATATGAGTGATGATTGATTGTATCATTTGCTATACTTATTTTTTTACGTATGCATATTTTATTGCATCATGAATATTGGTATATGTATGTATATATACGTACGTATGTTAAACATGTGTAGGAGAATTATTTCGATATAAATATAGAAAAGATCTCTTATTCTTTGATTTGATTTTTCTTGTCATTTATGAATATTTATTATATCGAGTTAAATAGAATGATTCGTATTAACATTGTCATGAATAGTTAAGAGTAATTCATTCTTTTTAAGACTATATTTAGATTTAATCTAGCTTATTAAAGAATCTTTTGTTTTGTATGAGCGCGCATTGTCGACGTCTGTTGTCTTTATGTAATAAACTGTTCAAGTATTTCTTATAACTTCAAAGTTAACTCTCTATTTCTTTTTTTTTCGTCTGCTCTTTCAATACATGAGAGAATATATCGATGTAAAGATGAGACAGACTGAACAGTTGTTCTCTCAATGCTATTGTTGACATATGGGAAAAAGTAACAGAGAATCAAATTTCGTGTAAACATATTCATACATGTATACACATCAATTAATTGTCTGATCATTAGACAACATAGCAAACAAACACGAAAATAGAAATAGTCGCAAATCGGAGAATTTATTAGAAAATTTTCCCTCTTCATCCTCAGTTCATAATCAAATCAGTAGGTGAATAGAAGTGAGAACAACAAAATACAAATTTCATATGTCTATACACGTCGAGTTGATCGAGGCGGACCTATTCGATATCAGGGACTAACATCATTGTCTCGTAGAGCATGTAGTAGTCAAAGAACAAATGAGATTTTGATTGAGAAGAAAGCGATCAAACGGCGACGACAAAATCGAAATTTGAACATGGGCGTGTGTGTATGTTTGTGTAGCAACTAGAGCGAACGAGAAAGAAACAGAGAAGGAGAGGGAGAGAGAGAGAGAGGGACACATACCCATACATACATACAGAGAGAAAGAGCAATTTAAATGACGTCTACTAGACTAAAAAGTTAATCACACCCGAGACAATACAAGCTCTCTAGTGTATTGTATATGTATTATTTCAGAAGCAATGTGGCAGACTCTCATCGATAATAATGTCGAACATCAATATCAATTCAATCGTTCAAAATTTCTCTGATTTAGTCACCATTTATTTCATCATTTTACTATCATTATTATTGACGAGTAAATTGAACACGAAAAAAAGAGCTCTTCAGGGAACTGGAATTATTCTTTACGTTTTTTTCTTCTTATCTCTAGCTCATGCATCGACAATACACGCAACATGTGGAACCGATGTTGAATTAACATGTCCAATAAATTCTTTGAAAAAATCCAATGAAGTCGTACGTATTCAAAGTGTCAACATCGTCTTGTAAAAAAAGAAATCATATCTACTAGATTTCCTGGTTTCAACCGAATTCCTCTCGATCTCAATTAACATTTATCTCGATTGGTGACATTCTCTTTCCTGAATATGCATCCATCGGTCGTTTCAATCTCCTATCATCGGCATCAAATTCACGTTTAGTTATCAGTAATGTTCTAACCGAAGATCAAGGCATCTACACATGTAAATCAAGTTCAAGCGGTCAACATAGTATTAAATTACTTGTTAATTGTAATTCTCTTCTTAAACTAGTCAATTTTGAATTTATTTGTTTTTCGTGTCTCTCTAGCTCATCCACATATATCACCACCGTCACCTTTACTTCTCTATCCGGTTAATCGAACATTTTCAATAACATGTTCATTATTATGTGATTCGAATGTTGATCTAACGAAATTAAATTGGTTCGTTGATGGAGAATATCTCGATGCTAATAATCATGAACATCATATTGAAACAATTTCATCGAATACACAACGTTTAACTGTACATTTAAAAAAGAAAAATAAAGATTTTATTCATGGAAATTATACATGTGAATACAATGGCAACGAAGCCAATATATTCGTTCGACGACGAACAAGTAAATTTAGGAGAATTCTGCTGTTTTTGTTTGTTTGAAGAAGAATGTTTTTTTTTCGTAGAAGAAGAATTACATCGTTTACCACGTCAACCAGGCTCATCGTCACAGTATTTACTTCAATCAGTATACGATCATGGCCAAAAACAAGATATTCAATTGATTTCAACAATTTTCTCTTTGTTATTCTTATTCATCGTGCAATAATACTCACCACCATCATCATCATCATTGACATTACTTTCTTTTTTAGTGGTTTTCTCGTTTATTTTTTAGAGGTTGCTTTGATAATAATTACGAATAAAAAAAACAAAGACATGAGTTCCTAAATGAATATTAAAGCTTGTTATCCTGCAATGACTCAAGTGTTGATGATAGTATATTGACAGTTGTTTGTAAAGCTCGATAAGTGAATTCAATTTGATCTTGTTCACTGTTCGATGGAGATGTTGAACGATGATTTAGAACGATACGAAGTTTTTCAACGGCTTCTTCGAGTAAAATTTTCTTTTCATGATTTGTTAATGAACCTGTATCATCGAACGATTGATCATGATGATGAGAATCCGTTTGTGAACGATTCTCTGATGTATTTAAATTCCAAAGTAACATTCCTGCTGATTCATATTCGGATTGTTCGTGTTCATGTTGATTGATAAGAGAAAATTCGATTTCATGTCGAAGATTTTCATTTTCTTGTACGAATAAATTTCTTAGATCATCGGTTTGTTTTTGTTTAATATGAAAACAATTTTGACAAAGATTTCGTCGACATCGAGACAATGCTAATGGACGACTACGACGTGCTAACGGAAGTAATAAACGTGATGATTTATCCAAACGAACAAGACGACAACAGTTATTATTCGTTAAACAAGTTGTTTTCGATGGCATTATTTCAGTTGTTAACAATCTAGATTACAGATCGATAAATATTCGCCTATACTTCTCGCTTTTTTTGTGTGTACTCACTAAAAAATGTTTGAATGACATTGTTGATAAGAAAAATTCGCAAATATGACTCAGATTCACCTTTTTCTTTTAAAAAAAAGAAAGGGAGAAAGAAAGTAAAAAAATTAAATATT